>SMVB01333415.1_pt1 | contig 23254 bp, 11 predicted proteins | sample 2456461 | NCBI WGS metagenome assembly SMVB01 (sample SAMN11095934, study PRJNA526329) | marine sediment metagenome | biome: Marine sediment; feature: Surficial sediment; material: Deep marine sediment; isolation source: Hadal surficial sediment | place: Pacific Ocean | collected 2014-05 | depth...
CAATGGTATTTTGCCGGTCGTCCGATGGAATAATGTGATTACGCCCGAACGGGAGGAGTGACACCATGTTTGAAGGAACCGTGCCCGCTGTAGCTCTGGTCTTTGTCGCCCTGGCGGTAATCTTCGTGGTGGCGGCGCTGCGTGATTTTCTCAAAGAACAGGGGCAACTCACTCCCGCGCGCAAGACCTGGCTATTGGTCGCATTCATATTCAGCGCCGTCACCATCGGTCTGTTCCTGATGCACACGTTCGGAGCCTGATCTGCTTCGTGGCCCGCGATCTTGTGCACCGGCCGCAAGTGGAGGCTGTAAGTTATTGTTTGGACTAAGGTTAATACCGCCGGCGTCGGCTATGATCGTCGTCGGCTTGAGTCTATACTAATAGACGCTCCTGAGATGGTGCCTGCGAGGAAAACCAGGCGAGGGCGACTCAAATCAGGGCCACGGACGGCGAACTAGAATAATAATTAACCGATCGAAATAGAGGTAATTTCCGATGGCTCTGACGCTTCGCGTGACGAGCTTTCATAGCCAGGCACTTGGCGCGGACAGCACCAGGGTATTCGGCACGAAGGGTGGCGCAATCGGGCGTGCCCTCGATAACGACTGGGTGTTGCCGGACCCGGAGAAATTCGTGTCCAGCCACCACGCCCAGATCCTCTGTCGTGGTGGTACTTACTTGTTAAAAGACATCAGTACTAACGGCACGTTCGTGAACGACTCGCCGCAACCGGTCGGTAATGGCATGGAACAACAGCTATTTGACGGGAGCCGAATCCAGATTGGCGATTATCAAATTACTGCGAACCTGGATGCTTCGGAGCAGGCAGCAATGACTGGCCCGACCGGGCCGCCAGCAACAGGCGGTTGGCAAGCACCTCAGGGGCCCGGCGTTACCGGACCCGGCAGTATCACTGGTCCGACCGGCCCTTATGGCACTGCGCCGGTCGCAGGTAGTGACGACGATATACTGGGACTATTCGACGACGTGCCGGTTACGAATGCGCCAGCTCAGCTTGGCCCGACGCCGGATCACGTATCTGCGCTAGACCAAAATTTCATTCCCCCAACGCCGCAACCTGCGCCACAAACGGACACGAATGTCATCCCGGATGACTGGGACGCGACCGGTTACAAGAGTTCCGACGACATAGCTGCGGAAATGTCCGGAACGTTTAATCAACCACCGCCGGCCTCGCCGTTGCAATCACCGCCGCCAGCGGCAGCTCCGAGTGTGCCTACAGGGTCAAATTATCAAGGAATCGTAGCGATGCTGATGGCGGCGGGCCTCGATCAGGCAAACGCTCAGGCTGCAGTCACGCCGGCAAATCTGGCTGCCTTGGGACAAATCCTTGGCGTAACGACGCAGGGCCTCATCGATGTGCTTGCGGCGCGCTCGGCGGTCAAGAGCCAGTTCCGGGTCCCGATGACGATGATGCGCCCGGTGGAAAACAACGCACTGAAGTCATCGGCTAATGCAACCGAAGCATTGCTGTATATGCTTGTGAATCATAATCCCGCTTATTTGAGTGCGGTCGACTCTTTTACAGAGGCATTCGAGGATATCAAGGCACATCAAATGGCCCTTATGGCAGGCATGCGAGCAGCATTCGACAGCATGCTGCAGCGCTTCGATCCTGAAGTGCTTGAGCACCGATTTGAGAAACGTAAATCAAAGTCCATGCTGCGTTTGTCGAGCAGTGGTCAGTTCTGGGATATGTACAAGGATCTCTATGACGACATGACGCAGGATGCGGATGCAAATTTTCAACGCCTGTTCGGCGAGGAGTTCGCCCGGGCCTACGAGGAACAGATGCAGCGGTTAACGGCTGGAAAGAGGTAGACCATGAATGTTCATTCCGTCATGCAGGATCGACCAGCCAGTATCGCTGTGAGTCGGCCTGCTCTTTGGTTGTTGCTTGCGGCCATTGCGCTCCTGTTGTCGTCTCCTTCAAGTTACGCGGCGAAAACCGTGAAGGTGAAGGCGGTCGTGACGGCTGCCGAAGACCTGAATCCCGACTACCAGGGACGCCCGTCGCCCGTCAATATCATCGTGTTTCAACTGGTCTCTGCGGACGCGTTTTCGAGTGCAGACTTTTTCTCGCTTTTCGACCCTGAGGCGGCCGTGTTGGGCGGCGACTTGCTTGCTAAAACACAGATTTTGCTGCAGCCGGGTGAGTCGCGGGAGTGGGTGGCAGAGTTCGCCAAAGAAACGCGCTTCGTGGGCGTGATAGCTGCATACAGAGATATCGAAAACGCGCAGTGGCGGGCGACAGTGGCACTGCCAAAGAAAGGATTTATCAGCAGGTTTTTCAGGAAAAACAAACTAAGAATCGCGGTCAATAGTCTCGCGGTGACAGTTTCCACTAAGTAGGTGCTACGCTAAATGTCATGGCGCAATCGAGTAATCTGGTCTGAAGGACTTTTTCTCAGACCCCAGCATTTCCAGCAACACGTTCGTTACCTGGAACAATACGTTGAAGGGCGCAGTCGCGGACTCAGGCCCTTTGCGTGGGGTTGTGATGAACTGACCATTGATCAGGACATGCTGCGTATCGGCAAGCTTGCGGTGAGTTCCGCAAGCGGTGTATTTCCGGATGGCACGCCTTTCAATATCCCGGACGACGATCCGCCGCCGACACCGTTCGAACTGGATGAAAACGTTCGCGACGAGGTTGTCTATCTCGGTCTGCCGGTACGGCAGCAAGGTACCGCCGAGGTTGGTGATGGACACGATCAGGAAGGGCTGGCTCGCTATATGCTTCGCGAGATGGATGTTGCGGATGTTTCCGGCACGGATCTGGCTGCAGCGCCGATGCATGTGGGCGCCTTGCGTATGCGATTGCTCCTCGAGAGCGATCAACGCGAGGAATACGCGTGTATCCCGGTTGCGCACGTGCTTGAACAAGAGGCAGACAAGAATGTTCAGCTGAAAGACGGATTCATTCCGACTGTTTTCAATTGTCAGGGTGCGCCAGTACTGGCGGGTTTCCTGACAGAGCTGCAGGGTCTCTTGCACGCCAGAGGAGAATCGCTGGCGAGCCGCGTATCGGAATCCGGTCGTGGTGGCGCGGCGGAGTTTGCCGACTTTCTGTTGTTGCAGACCGTCAATCGATACGAACCGCTGATCGCACATCTGGCTACTGTGGATGGCCTGCATCCGGAGGACCTGTATCGCATCCTGGTGTCCATGGCGGGGGAGCTTGCTACGCTGACCAGTACAAGTCGAAGGCCGCGCGAGTTTTCCGATTATTTGCACCACGATCTGCGCGGTTCCTTCGAGCAGGTAATAACGGCATTGAGAGATTCTTTCGCGACTGTGCAGAAAGAGGCTGCGACACCGTTGCCGCTCAAAGAGCGTCGCTACGGAATTCGGGTTTCCAAGATCGCTGATCGCAACTTGTTACAAGAGGCAGTATTCGTTCTCGCCGTACACGCGGACGTGCCGATGGAGGATCTAATGAAGCGCTTCCCGGCGATGGTCAAGATTGGCTCCGTGGAGCGGATTCGGGAACTCGTGAACTCGCAGTTGCCCGGTATTCCGTTGCGCTCGCTGCCGGTCGCGCCGCGGCAGATTCCATACCACGCCGGGTTTGCCTATTTTGAGCTGGAGCGCGGCAGCGAATACTGGGGCGAACTCGAATCATCCGGCGGTATTGCGATTCAAGTCAGCGCCGAGTTCCCCGGACTCGAGCTGGAGTTCTGGGCTATCAGGGCGTAGCTGATGAGCGAAGACGACCCTTTCTTTGGTTCCGGTGACAGCGATCGCACAATTTTGCGGCCGACGCCAGGCGGACGACGTGGTCCGGCGGCACCGTCTGCACCTTCACCTGCGGCGCCGCAGCCAGTCGGCCAACCTGCAATGCAGGCACAGCCAGTCAGCGGCCTGCCCGAACTGGCGGGTGGACTTAATCCACTTACGGGTGCCGCAACCACACTGCTCGCACTAATCGCGCAGTTGCGTGACAGCGCATCCCACGCCGATCCGGAAAGCCTGTTTCAACACGTGAGCCAAGAGGTGCAGCGGTTCGAGGCGGCCGCACGATCGAAAGGCGAGCCCGCAGACGTAATTCTGGGCGCACGCTACGTACTGTGTACCGCTGTCGATGAAACGATACTCAATACACCCTGGGGCGGCCAAAGCGTATGGGCAACCCAAACGCTACTTGGCACATTTCACAACGAGACCTGGGGTGGCGAGAAGTTCTTTCAGCTGCTTGATCGGCTGATCCAGGAACCGGCGCGCAATCTGCATTTGCTGGAACTCATGTATTTGTGCCTTGCATTGGGATTCGAAGGCAAGTTTCGTGTGCAAGATCGCGGTCGCGCAATGCTGGATAGCTTAAAGGACAACCTGTATCAAACCATTCGGCTGCATCGCGGCGACATTGAGCGCAGCCTCTCACCGCGTTGGCGCGGCGTGGAGGACAAGCGCACACCGTTAGCTCGCTACGTGCCTCTCTGGGTAGTTGCAGCCGTCGCGTCCGGTCTGCTGTTGCTCGTGTATTGGGGATTTCTTCTTGCTATCAGTGGCTCGGCCAATCCAGTGCAGGCAGAGCTGGCAGCATTAGGTCGAAATGTGCCGCCGCTCGTGCGCGATCGCGCATTTGCACCAGCGCCGACGTCAGACTTGCGAGATTATCTTCAGGATGAAATTCGTGCCGGTCTGGTGCAGGTGACCGACGTCAACCGTGGTCAGGTTGTCACGTTGGGCGGTGACGGGCTGTTCGCGTCCGGACGATCCGAGGTGCGCAGCGATAGCGCCCCATTATTGATGGCAATCGCCGACGCGCTCAACAAGGTGCCCGGCCTGGTTGCGGTCAGCGGTCATACGGACGATGTGCCCATGCGTTCGATGCGCTATCCGTCCAACTGGGTACTGTCAGAGGCCCGTGCCAACGCCGTGCGGCAGATTCTGGCCAGTCGCGTCGCGCTCGATCGCATTACGGCGCAGGGAATGGCCGACACACAGCCTGTGGCACTGAATGACTCTGCGGCGAACCGCGCCTTGAATCGGCGCGTTGAGATCATGTTGACGGCAGGGGCGAGCCGGCAATGAAAAGCGTCCTGAAATTCTTTACCAACCGCTGGTTTATTTCAATTCTTGGACTGCTCGCGCTGTCAGGTCTGATTTATTTCGCTGGCCCGCTTATTGGCATCGGCAATTCGCGGCCACTCGAAAGCGTGAACGCGCGACTGATTACGATCCTGGTCGTGGTCATCGTGTGGATGCTCAACCATCTGCGCAAAGCATTGCGCGCGAATCGCGCCAACAAGCAGATGGTTGAAAGCCTGGTGGAGGATGACGGGGAGGCGGAGCCGGATCGTTCCGCTGAGGAAGTGGCAGCACTCGGCAAACGCTTTGAAGAAGCGGTGGACGTGCTCAAAAAGTCCAAGGGCAAGAAAGGATCTCTCAATCTGTATGAGTTGCCTTGGTATATCATCATAGGTCCACCAGGGTCTGGCAAGACCACCGCGCTGGTAAATTCGGGCCTGAATTTTCCGTTGGCGGATCGTTTTGGCAAAGAGGCGCTGCGCGGTGTTGGCGGCACCCGCAACTGCGATTGGTGGTTTACGGAGGACGCGATCCTTCTGGATACTGCCGGCCGCTATACGACGCAGGACAGTGACTCGGAAGTTGACCGCTCTGCCTGGGATGGTTTTCTCGGTCTTCTCAAGAAATACCGTAAGAGACGGCCCATCAACGGAATCCTGGTCGCAATAAGTCTCGCGGACCTGATGACGCAGAGCGAAAGCGACCGTATGGCGCATGCCCGTGCCATAAAAAGCCGCATCCAGGAGCTCGACCAATTTTTCGGCATTCGCTTTCCTGTCTACGTTGTATTGACCAAGTGCGACCTGGTCGCCGGGTTCACCGAGTTCTTCGACGATCTCGGGCGTGCCGAGCGTGAACAGATTCTGGGCGTGACGTTCTCGCTGGATGAAAGCAGCTCTGCATCAGGTGCCGTCGATGGTTTCGGCGCGGAGTTTGACGCAATCCTCGACAGGCTCGGTTCGCGAGTATTATGGCGGCTCAGCGGCGAAAGAGACATTCGGCGCCGTGCGGCAATTTACGGGTTTCCACGGCAGCTTGCTTCTCTAAAAGAACCGCTAACAACGTTTCTCGGCGATGTCTTTCGTGGCAGCCGTTTCGAAGAAGCGCCCATGCTGCGCGGCATCTATTTCACCAGCGGCACGCAGGAAGGTACGCCGATCGATCGCCTGATGAATACGGTCGCGCGAACGTTCGGGCTGGATGAACAAGTCTTGCCCGCTCACGGAGGCCAGGGTCGCAGCTACTTCATTACGTCATTGTTCAAAAACGTAATTTTTGCTGAATCTGAAATTGCTGGAACAAATCGGCGCCTGGAAGTCCAACGGGCCTGGCTGCAGAAGGCGGCCTATGCAGGGACTTTGGTGTTTACCGCGTTAATTATCCTCGGTTGGGTCGTAAGTTTCATCAACAACAAGACACTGATAAACGATGCTGCAGCAGCAACGCAGTCGGCTGCGCAGGTGCTGGACGACACGCCACTCGATAATCTCGACCCGCTGGTAGTGCTGCCGGCACTGGACGCGGCGCGAAATATACCAGGTGGCGGCGCGGATTCTGCGAACGATAGCCGATTGCTCAGCAGGCTTGGGCTGTACCAGGGCAACAAGATCGGGGCACAAGTCGACAGCGCCTACCGTCGAGTGCTCGTGGAAATATTGATGCCGCGCCTGATACTGCGTTTGGAAGATCAACTTCGTGGCGGTGGGCCATCACCCGATTTTCAGTATGAGGCGTTGAAGGCCTACTTGATGTTGGATTCACGCGACCATTACGACGCGTCTGAGATTATTGCCTGGATACGGTTCGATCTAAGTACCAATATGCGGCGGGAAATCAACACGGCGCAGCGCGACAGTCTCTACACACATCTGGACGCTCTTTTTGCGGAACAACCCATGCCGTTGCCGTTGCCGCTGGATCAAAACCTGATCGAAGCCACACAACGTATTGTAGCCAGAATGCCGACGGAGGAACGGGTTTATAGCCGGCTCAAGCGAAAAGGCCTCGGCGAAGAATTGCCTGAGTTTACGGTATTCAAGGCCGCGGGTCCGAGATCGCAAATTGTCTTTACCCGCAAGAGCCGTGCAGACTTGAACGAGGGCATTCCCGGTCTGTACACGCGCGAAGGGTATCAGCGCGTATTCATCAAAGAGTCGATGGCGTTGACCATGGAGCTTATCGACGAGGGCTGGATTCTCGGACCCTATACGCCGCCCGCTACGGACTCGGCGCTTTTAATGAGTCGCGTCAAGGACCTTTACCTCGACGATTTCGCCCGCCAGTACGAAGCGCTGATTTTGGATATTGAACTGGCGCCGTTTGCTTCGCCCCAGGAGGCGACCAATGTTTTGAACATCCTGTCAGACCCGGTAAATTCGCCGCTGTTGTTACTGCTGAAAGGCATCCAGCAGGAAACGCAGCTGGATGCGTTGCCCGCAGTCCTGAGCTCGGATGGCGACGGTGCAAACGCCGCCACAAAAAAACTGGAGCAATTACTGGGTAGGGTCAGAAAGCCGGCGGTGGTGGGAACTGCCAGCAGGCAGTTCAATCGGGTACAGCGCAAGTTCAAGTGGGCAGACGATCTGGTCGGCGGCGACGACCCGGGCTCGGCACAAATCCAGCATCTGCTCGGGCTGATTGAAGAGCTGTATCGCTTCATGGCGACCGTCGTCAGTCAGCAAGGCCCTGGCGGCGACATACCCGCTCACGTAGCCGGCCAAGGGCAAGCGATAATTCAGCAAATGAAGATGGAGGCCAGCCGGCAACCGGAGATGGTTAAGGGGATGCTCAACAGTGCCGCGTCACGCAGCGGTAACATTGTGTTTCAGGGTGTGGCGGCACAGCTAAATTCCGAATGGCGCAGCCGCGGACTGCCCTTCTGCCAACAGGCGATCAGCAACCGTTATCCCATTGCACGCAATAGCAGCCAGGAGATTAGGCTCGATGACTTTGGTCAATTCTTCGGGCCCGGCGGAATCGTCGATACGTTTTTCAGACAATACCTGGCCAACTATGTCGACATGTCGCGGAGCCCATGGCGAGTTCGTTCCTCAGGCGCTTCGCCAATTCGCATCTCGAGCGCGGCGCTCATGCAGTTTGAACGAGCCAATCGAATCAAAGACACCTTTTTCCGTGGTGGTGGCACGATTCCCTCGGTCCGCTTCGAGATGCAGCCGATCGGCATGGATGCCACCATCTCGAAGTTCTCGCTGAGCCTTGCCGGTAAGACGATCGCCTATAGTTTCGGGCCGCAAATCACGGAGTACATGGAATGGCCGGGCCCGGAGCAAAACGCTGAGGTTCGAATCGAAATGAGCCCGCCGACACCGGGTGCGGCTTCGATGTTGCGCGAGAGCGGTCCATGGGCATGGTTTCGCATGCTCGACAAGGCAAACATCACTCCGTCGGGCCGGCCGGAGCACTTCCAGGTCGAGTTTCGCCTCGGTGACAGGAGCGCCGCGTATGAATTGATCGCCCGTAGCGCCTACAATCCGTTTCGTTTCGACGAGCTTGAACAATTCCGTTGCCCTGAATCACTCTGACTGTCGTGCAAGGATTCTTCGGCAAGATACCCAGTCTCGGCGACTTCGTTACGCGCGATCTGCCGCGCGATTTTCTCGATACCTGGGATGACTGGCTGCAGCAGTCTGTCGCTGCCAGCAAATCTGCGCTCGGCGACGCATGGCTGAACACCTACCTGAACAGTCCAATATGGCGATTCGTCTTGTTGCCCGGGGTCTGTGGTGAGCGGGGTTGGGCGGGCATTCTGATGCCGAGTGTTGACAAGGTGGGTCGTTATTTTCCGCTCACATTTGCATCGTCGCTCGGTGATGGCGTACAACCCTTTCACGTCATCGAGGCCGGTACCGGCTGGTTCACCGCCGCAGAGGACCTGGCGCTTAGCGTGCTGCAAGAGGAAAGCGTCGATGTCGATGCTCTGCAATCATCTATGGTGACACTGGACAACGCGGTCATGCAACTCGGGGATGACACAAATCCCACCCTGAATGGCGGCGAGTGGGGTTTGCGCCTGACCGGCGTCACGAACCAGACGATTTCATCCGCTGTTTGCCACGAGCTGGTGCGCTTTCAGGTTGGACCGTACAGCGTTTGGTGGACCCAGGATTCCGAAGACCTGCCGTCAATGGGGTTGGTTGCGCCGAACCTGCCAAATCCACTGAGTTTTGCGCAACTCCTTGCGGGAAATTGGGGAGATTCGTCACCCACCACAGCAGCGATAGACGGTGACGCTGCGGTCGCGTCGACCGGAGAATCGGCATGAGTGGCTATAGCAGTTTTCGCTGGACGTCTTCGAGTCGTAGTGATGTCGGTAACGAGAGGCAGGTGAACGAGGACGCATGCCTGGATTTGCCGTCGCGAGGACTTTGGGTCGTGGCCGATGGCATGGGCGGGCACGCGGCAGGTGATGTCGCCAGCCAGATGTTGGTTGGCAAGCTGAGCAGCATAGATTCACACGACAAGCTCAGCGAGTTTGTGGATGACGTCGAGGATAGGGTCCTTGAAGTCAATCGGCGCTTACACGACATGTCGATTGAGGGGGATGATCCGAAAGTCATGGGCAGCACAATTGCGGCTTTGCTCACATTCGATACTCACGTTGTCAGTATGTGGGTTGGCGACAGCCGCATATATCGGCTGCGAGAGGGCGAGCTGTTAAAGCAAGTTACGACAGATCACAGCGAAGTCGAGGAAATGATTTCACAAGGCACCCTCGATGCGGCGTCTGCACTCGATCATCCCGCGGCCAACGTTGTGACTCGTGCCGTTGGAGGACTGGAGCATGTTTACGTCGATCTCGAATTGGACGAACTGGAAGACAAAGATCGTTATCTGATTTGTAGTGACGGGCTTTTCAAAGATCTTTCTGAGGAGGAGATCGAAGAATTATTGGGTGAGGGTAGTTGTGTAGACGCGTCCAATGCATTGATTGATGTCGTGCTGGAACGGGAATGCGCGGACAACGTTACCGTTGTTGTGGTGGAGTTCAATGAATCCGCGGGCGAATAGCTTGCCGAACCTGCGGCGACTCAGGAGTGGCTGCGAAGTTGACTGAGTTTCAAAATGCACTTGCCCGATTCTTGCAGGGTCAGCTTGATCTTCCCGGTTTGGAAGCGGCCTTGCGCGGTTGCCTGCAAAAAGACCCGGGCAGTGCGCAGCAGATTCTGCAGACCCTGGACCAGCTGTTTCGATCCAGCCGGCTTCCTGCACAGGTCTACATTACGTTGAAACAGCGCCTGGAGGCAGCCCAGGATCCGGTACCCACGCCGCAGCAGCCAACGCCGCTTGCCAATCAACCCGGCGCAGGTCCGCCACATCAAGAATCGTCAGATATTCTGGATATCGTGCAACCTGGGAAGACTGATCCGCAGTTGCTGACATTGCGCGAGCAGGTGCCTCCTGCCCCAAAGACGCCAACGGTTATTGAACCGACTGGTGGAGACGTTGAGTCACCAGCCGAGTCACGAGAACAGACGTCGGACATCCTCGATATCCTGCAATCCGGTAGTTCGGAACCGCCTGTCGCATCGCCGCCTTTGCCCACTCCGCCTGCGGACAGCGATGCCCAGCCGTCAGATGACAAAACAGTATTTCGTCAAAGCGCTCCTCCCACCGCGCCGCCGGGCCAGTCGTTTGTACCGCAGACTGGTACGGGACCGGCCCACCCTTCAGGGCCAACGGGTGCAACAGGTGCGAGCGGTGGAGTAAGTGTCCCCACCGGTACAGGTTCAAGTTGGACCGATCCGTCCAAGTGGGGTGAAGGCCCGGCTCCAACGATGCAGGCGGGATCGATCTTGAAAGATCGTTATGTTTTGGAGACAGTCATCGGGCGCGGCGGAATGGGCGTTGTTTTCAAAGCAAAGGACCTGCGCAGGGAAGAGGCGCAGGATCGCAATCCTTACATCGCAATCAAGATCCTGAATGATGAATTTCGCCGCCATCCCGAATCTCTGAAGGCGCTGCAGCGAGAATCCCGCAAGGCGCAGGACCTCGCGCATCCCAATATCGTGACGGTTTTTGATTTCGATCGGGATGGTGCAACGGTCTTTATGACAATGGAGATTCTGGAAGGGCAGTCCCTCGACAGTTTCGCGAAGGATGCCTCTTTTGACGGCATGCCGTTGAACGAGGCATATCCACTAATCGAGGGGCTGGGGCGTGCACTCACGTATGCACATGCCAAGGGTATTGTGCACTCAGACTTCAAGCCGGCAAATGCGTTTCTCACCAAAGCAGGCGTCATCAAGGTTTTTGATTTTGGAATCGCCCGAGCCGCCAAGCTGCCTGGAGATTCGTCGGGCGATATGACGCTATTTGACCCAGGGTCGTTGGGTGCCCTGACGCCGGCGTATGCCAGCTGTGAAATGATTGATGGCGAAGAACCCGATCCGAGGGACGATATTTATGCGCTTGCGTGTATCGCCTACGAGTTGTTAACCGGCAGGCACCCGTTCGGCAAGCGTTCGGCAGCAGATGCTCGCGACAAAGGACTTGAAATAGCGCCGGTCAAGGGTATCAGTCGGCGCAACTGGCGGGGTTTGCAGCGCGGACTTGCTTTCCGTCGGGAGGATCGATCGCGGAATGTGCAAGTCTTTCTCGATGATATGAAAATCCGCAAAATCGGCAAGGCTCCCATTGCCGTCGGAGTAGCCGCCACGATTGCCGCTATCGCTGTTGTCGTTCTTTTTGGGCCGTCCTATCTGCAGGATCGCCGAATCGACAACATGATTGCCGCGATAAGCGGCGCCAATGACACAGAAGTTTCAACCGTGTTGCAACAATTACGCGAACTCAACGCCATTGAACAGGACTCGGTCACCGGCAACAATCAGGTCAGAGACCGGCTTGTTGATTATTTCGAAGCAGAAATCCTGGCCGCTCAGGACGCACTTGACTACCCGAAAGCAGAAGCGATCGCCGGGCAAGCGCAGGGCCTTTATGATGATTCGAACAGGCTTGCAGTGGCGGTCGATAATCTCGAACGCGCCAAGGCAGAATTCTTGTCTGAACTGGACAATCGTTATAACTCCAGTCTAGCGGCCGGTCGCATATTGCCCTCGGATGAAAATAATATCATTGACGTTTTGGAAATCTACGAAAAGGTCGACCCGACCAACGCAGCGCTAACTGATCCGCAACTTGCGATCGCGTACGCCGATGCTGCTGAGCGGGTGCTGGTAGTTGATGCATCACAAGCAGCCCGATTCATTGACGAGGGGCAGCGACGCTTCTCGGGTGATCCCCGACTGATTGGTTTGCGCGACCGACTTAATACATTGCGGGAGGTGCAAGACAGAGAGGTGCGCATTGCCGAATTGGAACAGCAACTCTCAGGGTCCTTGCAGTCGATCGTCGCGATTGATGATTTTCGGGCAATTGATGGCGATTTGCTGCAACTCGAGGCACTCGACCCAGCGAACCAAATAGTCGGCGATTATCGCAGCCATCTCGAAAGTCTATTGAGCAGGGCTGTCAATGCTGCGATAGCGAACAATGACTGGATGGACGCACGCAGCACAGTCGAGACCAGCACACGCTTTTTGACGCAGTCGTATAGAACGAATGCTCTGAACAGAATTGACACAGCCGAATCGGACTACAACGACAGAGTGGGTGGCGTACATGCACGCGTTGCTGAAGCCGTAACACGAGGCGACCTGGCGCAGGCCGAGGTGTTCCTGGCCCAGCTTGAACAAGAGAATGCAGCTGCGGGCACGCTGCGGCAAGCGCGGGACTCGATATCAAGAGGATATCTCACGAACGCGCGATCGGAACGCGCTGCCGGCCGGTTTGACGAAGCACGCGAGCTGATAAGAGCAGGGCAAGGCGTAGACGCAGATTTTTCGGGCTGGCAGCCCGAGTTGGATGCGATTGCTGTAGCCGAGGGATTTGCAGCCGAAGGACTGGCAGATCAGGAACGCCAGGAACTGGAACGAGTGCGTTTGGCTCAGATAGGTACTTTGGAGAATCGTATTCAGCAGAATCTGGATCGGTCACCCTTTGGCCTCAAAATAGCCGGGGAAACTCTGGGGTTGATAGAGGATCTGGCTGGCCTTGATCCTGGCGCAGAATTGGCAACCCAGGGTCGCAGTGAGGTGGCGGCAAGACTGTCGACGGCGGCAAGAGGAATCGGCATTCGGGATCAGGATTTTGACGGCGCGATGGATTTGATTGCGGGGAGTCTGGCCTTGCTCCCCAATGCACAGTCTTTACGCCAGGCACAAGCTGAGCTGCAGACGGAGCGCCAAAGTTACCTGACACGCGTGGCTGCTGAGCAAGAAAGCGAGCTAAAGGCTGAGCTGGAGCGGCTCCTGGAATCCCCGGCCTACGACGGCGCCTGGGAAGCCGAATTGCGGCGCACTGTCCAGAGCCTCGAGCCTCTTGCAGGCGGTGCGGAGTATCTTGGCGCCAGGAGACAGGACGTAGCAGCACTGTATGTTGGGCGGGCCAAATCTTTGCGAACTGAAGAGCGATTTGATCTCGCCGAACGGATGCTGAATTCATCTGAGTGGTTTGTCCGCGACTTCGGACCGGCGGACCAGGAGGGCCAGCTTTTGGCAGCGGCGCGGCGCGCGTTTGATTCAGCCAACCAGGAGCGACAGTTACTTGCCCAGGTCGATGGCTTGAAACGTACGTTTGAGACGGAACTCAACGCCGAGCGAATTCCGGACGCGCGCAGGGCACTGGCGACGCTGCAAGGGTTGCTGCCAGGTGGCGACACGTTTGTCACGGTTGAGGCACCGCAAAATATCGCCGACACCTATTCACGCATGGCAACGCGTGCCTTGGCTGCAGGCAGTTTCGATACTGCTGAGCAGCTGGCACGCGAAGGGCTTAGAGAGGTTTCGAAGCACCAATCGCTTACTGAGTTGTTGGCCAGTATCGGGCCTGTGCGTTTGGAGAGCAATCTTCAGGGGCTCAAGAGCATTGTTCGATCCGCCGCTCCTGCCGATTCGACAAGTCCAAGAAACATGCTGGCAAAGATTCGGAGTGATGCCGGTGCGGAGTACCCGAAGTATGAGGCAGAATTGCGGGAGCTTGCGGACAAGCGTGTTTTGAATGCGGGTAAAAATCGTGATCCGATAATTGCGTGGTTGGGCAGGATCTTTGACGATTATGTCGCTCCCGGTCTGGCCGGTCGGCCATGTACACCAAGTCTCGCCACGTACGGCTCGCGTGGCAGGGGACAGTGTTATGACTATTTGCCGGGCTCGTCGGTGGAAGGGCCACGGCTCGTCGTCGTTCCGGCTGGAAATGGCGTAGCAAAACCATTTGCGATCGGAAGACAGGAAGTATCGGTCGGCCAATGGAATGCCTATTGTCGTTTAAGTGGGGACTGCGTTGCGCGGACCGGACAAAACGAGCAAGTGCCGATAACGAACATCGGGGTTGAGGATGCCAATGCTTATGCGACATGGCTAAGCAAAGGTACAAAACACACGTATCGCCTGCCGACAGATGCGGAATGGGAACTGGCCGCCATGGCGACCGGACCAGCTTCAATCACTCCGAATTGCATAAACCCGCAAGCTGGTCTGCTGGGTGACGACCTGTTTGAGGTAAATCGCGGCGGTCAAAATTCCTGGGGCATGATGAATTATGTCGGCAATGCTCAGGAATGGGTGATTGGGCCATCGGGTGGATATGAAGTCCGAGGCGGTGCATACAAGGACCGGCTGGGTATTTGCGACATTAAGCTTTCGAGGCCGCATGCGGGCAATGCGGATGAGTTGACTGGATTCCGTATAGTGCGCGAGCTTGGGGAGGATGCCTGATGGCCGTTCAGGATGGTGCGCGGCTACGCCAACTGGTCGGTGATTACTATCACGGCCTGATGACTCAGGATTCCTATCGGGAACAACGCGCACAGCTGTTGAACAACATCGGCGCTGAGGTTGATGAGCAATCGGATACCATTACCAACCGGGCACAACCATCCCGAGAAAAAGGGCCGGCAACTTCGGCAACAATGTCGATAGACTCAAAGGTCCCAGCCCCGTCATTTGGGCCAAAACGGCTGGCGATCGGAGCCATCGCAATTTTTGGGATCGCCGCGTTAGGCTTTTTGGTGATGACGCAGATGTCCGACTCCGGCACGCAACCAGTCCCGCAGGCGGAGCACAATGGGCCCGTTCCGCAAAGTGGTTTGGAGCGTGGAGACGAGCTTGTGGCGGACTTTTTGTCCCGTAATGACTGGACGGAAGATAGCCTTGGCAATTTTCTGCTGGCCTGGGAGGCGCTGGATGACGGCCAACGTCAACTGGCGGAGAAGGGGCGAGGCCATCGTCGTCTAACGACTATGCTCCATCAACGGATTCGTGAGGAAACAGCTCTTGGCGGTGTACCGGACAGCGGTTTATTGGAATCGTTGATGAGTTTCGCCATAACGATGGGCGCTCCCTACAGAGAGTCCCGGGCTTTCACTGTGAATAGGAAGGCAGGAACTGAAGTCGAGTCAGACGTTCTCGCAACTGATAGCGACGTCACTGCGGCTGCCTTAATAGACACTGGAGAAGCTGAACCTGAATCGGCTCAGGCCGAAACGGTCCCGGCTAATGATTTAGAACAGCCAGTCGATGGCGTACCGGCTGCAGGTTCGTTGGCCGCGATTCAGACAACTGCAAGAGCCGACGATCCTTGTCCCTCCGAGATCGCCAATACGAGAAGGCCTTATTGTCAGGATGTCCTTGCGGACGGTAGCGTGGGGCCGCTTCTTGTCGTGTTACCGACCGGTACCTTTGAAATGGGAAACGACTTAGTTGCATCGGAAGCGCCGCTGCATAAGGTCGATATCGCTTATCACACCGCATTCGCTCGTTACGAAACAACGTCGCAGGAGTACGAGCAATTCTGTGCGGCGACGAGTTTGCCGTGTGCGGATCAACCTTGGGACGATGAGTCTCCTGTGGTTTTTGTCACCTGGGACGACGCAACACAGTATGCAAAGTGGTTGTCCGAAACGACAGGATTTCAGTACAGGCTGCCGACCGAAGCCGAGTGGGAGTTTGCGGCACGTGCGGGTACACAATCGCCGTACTTTTTCGGTGATGAAATAACGCCGTCAGCGGCACAATCATCGGAGAACAGGCCCTCGGAGTCGCCTTTGCCGCGGACTGATCGCAGCATCAATCGAAATCCGTTCGGGCTCTATCATATGTCTGGAAACGTCCGCGAGTGGGTTCAGGACGCATGGCACCCAAATTACGAAAATGCACCAGCCGATGGTAGCGCTCGCAGGCTCGAGGCGGAGGATCTACGGCTTGTACGTGGCGGATCCTATTCTGATCCCGGCGCCAGGTTACGATCAGCGGCGCGCGAACCCCTCGTTCAGTCCCACCGCGATGCCATGACCGGGTTTCGCGTTGTCCGGGAGGTCCTGCAGCAAGCCACTGAATCAGTGAATTGAATTAAATCTTACCGGCTGCTAAGCTTACCTGTAATAAGCAAAAAACCGTTCCGGCTAACTGAGAGGAGCTGGACAAGTGGTTTCAGGAATGCGGCGCACGACGCGGAAATTACATAGCGTTCTTAGAATCGAACAAGAAAACAGAACCAAGAAATAAGAATCATAATAGGGGCGCAACCCATGCGTATCCGGTCGATACTGGCTGCTTGCAGCCGAATTCTCGCGCGGGGTCTGTCAAAACCAGGCAGGCTGTTGATAACCGCGGTGTTGTGGTTGTTGCCGGCTTTGGTGTTGGCTCAAATGCCGGGCACCGGCGACGATCAGCCCGACATTCCGGAGTTTGTTGATCAGCACGTGATTCAGGTCGGTGCGTTTGCGGATCCCGCGAATGCCGACCAGCTGTTGGAGGCGCTAAAACGGGGGGGGGTTCCCACCCTTACCAGGTCCACGGTCGATGGTACGGGCCAGTCGCTGACGCTCGTTCAAGCAGGGCCTTACGTTAGCCGAAGTGAGGCGCTGTCGGCCAAAGCAGCCCTCGAGGCGGATGGTTGGTCGGGGATTGTGCGTACTGAGTCGTTCCCTGTACGGCCGTCTTCTATCGAGTCTGTCCCCGCACAGCAGTCTTCCAGTGCTCATCCGCCCTCGCCCGATGCGAGAGTAGGTGGTACTGACGCCGACCTGGTGCAGAATCAGGCTCAGTTGTTCGCGCAGGCGGAACGGGACTTGTTCGAGGTACCGCCGGTCATGGAACGGCCATTGGGAATGGAAGAAGGCCCAAGGGTAGTCGTTGGTTCGTTTGCCTTGTTTGGCGCCGTCGATCGGGAAAAACAGGACCTCTGGGTTAGTGACCTTGAGGCGATTTTGGCTGGGCACGTCCGATCACAGCCGTCTGACGGCTACACAATCAATCAAATTCAGGGCATTGCGGACGAGATCACTCGCCACTATCGTGAGCGAGGTTTCATCATCGCCCAGGCGATCGTCCCGGCGCAGGTGGTTCGCGACGGTGTTGTCAGTTTGCGAATCCTGGAGGGCACACTCGAGGATGTGCGGGTAGAAAACAACCAGCGCTATAAGGCAAAAGTCATCGAGGGGCCGTTTCGCCGCCTCCGGGGCTATCCAATTACTCAGGGGAGTATCGAAAGAGCGCTACTTGATGTTCAGGATTTTCCGGGTCTAACCGTTTTCGGGACATTTACGCAAGGCGACGAATTAGGAAACACAGACCTTATCATCCGCGTTCGTGAGGAGGATCGATTTTACTTTACGTCCAGCGTTGACAACTACGGCAGTGAATTCACCGGCGAGTACAGGCTCCTGCTGGATTTTCAACTCAACAACCTGTTCGGTGTAGCCGATCAGGTGGCAGCTTATATTCTGCAGACCTTTGAGCCCGACAACGGGACTTACGGGGGGTTGAATTTTAAGTTTCCGTTCGGCCGTAACGCAATTGGTTTTGGCGCGTCGACCAACCAGTTCGACATCGGTGGTCTTGAGAGTTTGACGGCTCTCGGCGTCGAGGGGACAGTAGATCAGGCCGACATTTACTGGGAGCGCACGTTTGCTAATGGACGCTTCTTCGGGGCAAGTGGACGCCTCGGTATTGCGACGAAGAAAGCCGTAACCGAGATTCCCGGGGCTGTATTGAATGAAGACAATCTCGCTGTCGCCAGTTTGGCGTTCGACTTTTATTCTGCCAGCCGGAAAGGTCGCGGATTTTCGGTCGGGTCGATCGCAGTTCATATCGGCATGCCGGATACACTAGGGTCGATGGATGGCAGCGGTGATGGGGTATCGAGCCGCATCGGGGGCGATGGTGAGCGTGCGGGCGGTAGCTTCGAAATATACAAATTCAATTTTCAGCACTTGAGACGGCTGGGCGCGAATAACTCAATGTTGCTGAGACTTGACGGGCAGTGGACTGACGACATCCTGGTTGCGCTGGAGCAATACTCCATTGGCGGCCCACTTAACGTGCGTGCCTACACAGTAGCGGAGGCTCTCGTTGACATCGGTGCCTCTGCGACGCTCGAGTGGATTATCAACGCCCCTGGGTTTTCCGATAAGCGCACCAAGGGTGGTCGGACCTGGGGCGAGATATTTCAGGTGTCATTGTATGTTGACTATGCCTACGGTGAGTTAAACAACCCGCGCGTAATCGAGGAACCAACAGTTGATTACAGTGGCTACGGGTTGGGGCTACAGTTCAATGTGCCCGGCACATTCTATGCGCGCTTTGACGTTGCATCGCCGATTGGTAGCCGCGTAACGACAAATGATCGAGATCCGCAGTACTACTTTCGAATGACGTACACGTTCTGACTCCGGCGCCGAGGGAAACACACGCGCACGGACAAATAATAAATTCAAATTATAGGGTTCAACATGGACACCAAGAACTGTTTAATTACCGCCGCAAAGCGAACCAAGACACAGTTGATTTCGCGATTGATTGCGATCGCATTGGGGTTTTGCTTCGGCGCGACAACGCAGTTGGTAATTGCGGGTCCTACAGGCGGCGAAGTAATTCGAGGGCAGGCCTACATCGGTTATAATGGCAGCACGACAACAATCAATCAGCAGACACATCGAGTTGTGCTTGAGTGGCAATCTTTCAACGTTGCCGCCAACGAGAATGTAAGATTCAACCAACCCGGTGTCACGGCGATCGCTCTGAATCGAATTCTCGATCAAAACGCCAGCGAGATACTTGGCGCTATCGATGCAAATGGTCGTGTCTTTCTTATTAACCCCAATGGCATCATTTTCGGTACCACGGCAACCGTAAATGTTGCGGCGCTGGTCGCGAGTTCCCTGAACTTGGACTATGACGACTTCATAGCCGGAAATTACGATTTTCAAACGCTCGCCGACGGTAACCCCGGAGTTGTTGTAAACCACGGCTTACTGCAGGCATCTACGGGCGGATCGATCACGTTGCTTGGCGGTGCAGTCAGAAATGAAGGGCTGATTCTGGCTGAATTCGGTCAGGTGACGCTGGCCGCCGGTGGCAGTGCGTCGCTTGATTTCGATGGCGATGGTCTGTTGTTTTTTGAAATAACCAGTGAAGCGTTGACAAATTCGGGAATGCTCGAATCCGCAGTCAGCAACAGTGGAGAAATCATCGCTGACGGCGGTCAGGTTTTGTTGACGGCCAGCGCCGCGCAGGACGTGTTTTCGAATGTCGTAAATAATGAAGGTCTCATTCGCGCACAGCGCATCGACAATACCGGCGGAATCATTCGCCTGGTGGGATCCGGAGGCGATACGATTCATAGTGGTGTGGTCGACGCGTCAGCGGGAGATGCACGATCGACTGGCGGTGACATTCAGATTCTGGGTGATCGTGTTGGCCTTTTCGGTAGCGCAGTTGTTGATGCCAGTGGCGCGACCGATGGTGGCACGGTCAAGATTGGTGGCGGTTTTCAGGGTAACGATCCCACTGTCAATAATGCGTCACGATCATTTGTTGGTGAGAATGTAAATATTTCTGCTAATGCAGGCACCGCGGGTGATGGCGGAGAAGTAATCGTGTGGTCAGATGAGATCACGCGTTTCTATGGCAGCATCAGTGCTCAAGGCGGATCGTTCAGTGGCGACGGGGGATTTGTAGAGGTTTCTGGAAAGCAGAATCTGTACTTTGACGGAAATGTCGTAACCTTCGCCCCCAACGGTGAAACTGGCACATTGCTACTCGATCCGGCGTCAATATTTATCATTGACGGTGCAGACGGAACGGGAGATCAGGACATTAATACAACCGGCGCTGATCCTCAGCTGGCTTTTGGGGACAGCGATACGGCGGCCAACACAATATCTGTCGGGCGTCTACAGGCGCTTGGGGACACAAATATCGAACTCCAAGCAACTGACACGATAACCGTTGGTGCCTTCGGCGGTGCGTCGGCGACAGTAGATTTGAGCCTTACTCTTACCACCAGTACCAATACTTTGACGCTCAGTGCCGGAAATGGCTCTGGCGGGGCAGGAGATGTCACTTTCAATGCAGGTTCGTCGATAACGACCGGCGGCGGCGGCGTGACGATAAACGCGGGAGTTGCTGGCGACACATCAGGCATTGCGAGCCTTGGCACCATCAACACTAATGGTGGCGATGTAAACGTAAACGCACTGGGCGATATTTTCGTCACCTCGGTCAATGTGGGCGCCGGATCGGCAACGCTTGTCTCAGCGGGTGGCTCGATCAATGATGCGCAAGATGACCTGTTGGCGGATGTAACGGGTGCGACGGTCAGTCTGACTGCGGCGAACGATGTCGGCGGTAACGTTGTTGCCGGAGCGGCGACCGACACGGCGGAGGCGCTTGAGACGGCCGGCGTTACTAATCTGACGGTCGATGCGGGCGGTTCGATTATTGTCACTGGTGATAATGTGACGGCGCTGACGGATCTGAGTATTGCGGTTGATCCCGGTACAAATACTGATAGCACGTATTCGTTAACAAATTTCAGTGGTGTCACACTAGTACTGAATGACAATGGTGCGAATGCGGAACTTGGACTGAGCACGATTACGCCTAACTTCAATCTAACGAGTCAGACAGGTGACATCACACAAGCTGCGGCAGTGGCCGTTAACGGCGCTAGTTCGTTCACGTCAGCATCGGGCGGTATATCGCTGGCGAACGCAGCGAACGACTTCGTTGGTGCGGTGTCGGTGACGACGACGGCGGGTGCGACGCTGGAGGATGCCAATACGATCAGCCTGGGTACGGGATCCGTTAGCGGTTTATTAGATGTAACGGCGGACGCAATCACGGTGACGGGTGCGGTGAGTGCCGGTTCGGTTGACTTTGATGTATCGGGCGGTGCGGGTGATATCACCGATACCGGTGCGGGCACATTGACGGTTGCGGGGACGTCGACGTTGACGGCGGGCGCGGCGAACAACGTTACGTTGGATGCAATAGCGAACGACTTCGTTGGTGCGGTGTCGGTGGCGAGCGGCACGAATGCGACACTGGAGGATGCCAATACGATCAGCCTGGGTGCTGTATCGATCACCGGTTTATTAGATGTAACGGCGGACGCGATCACGGTGACGGGTGCGGTGAGTGCCGGTTCGGTTGACTTTGATGTATCGGGCGGTGCGGGTGATATCACCGACACCGGTGCGGGTGCTTTGAATGTCGGTGCGACGACAGCGATTGCGCTGGCGGCTGGCGACGATGTGACCTTGGACGGAGCCAACACGTTTACAGGCACGGTGACGTTTGCAGGTGCGGGGACGAGCGACATCACGTTGGTGGATTCCACGGCTTTCGAAATTCAGGCTGGACTGGCGGTTAACCTGTTGGATTTGACGGCCGCAGGCATTACCCAGGCAGCGGGTGGTATCTCAGTGACCGGTACCAGTACGTTTAATGCGGGCGGCAATGCGATCGACCTGACGGACGGTGCGAACAACTTCACGGGTGCGGTGTCATTGAACACCACCGGCGTCACCGGTGATGCATCGGTAACCAATGCGAACGCGATTAATCTGGGTACCTCGACGGTGGGTAATGATCTGGTGGTGGTTGCGACGACGGGCGATATTACTGACAGTGGCGTCTTAAATGTGGCTGGTTCATCAAGCTTTACAGCCAACGGCGTTGGAGGAGCGATAGATCTTGGCTCTCTAGAATCGACTGGAGCAGTGACGGCTGATACGTCGGGTAATATCGGAAACATTTCGATCACAAGCGGCTCAGCATTACTGATTAACCAAGTTAATGCCGGTGTCGGCGATGTGACACTGACTGCCGCGGGTGCGATTACGGACTTCGATCCGTTCGACGATACCATTGCCAACATTATTGCCGACGAGATAGTGTTGAATGCGGCTTCGGTCGGTGCGATTGGTGATGGCGACGTTGATATAACAGTAACAACAGCTATAAGCAGCGACACGTCAGCAAGCAATGGCGATATCTTCATCGAGAGCACCGGTGCGATGCCGGTAGCCCAGATCAACGCCGGAACCGGCGACGTGACCCTGACGGCGGCGACGGGTGCCATTACGGCTGCGAGTCCTGCGAATCTGGTTACCGCCGATGTTGCGACCCTGACGGCGGCGACCGGTGTTGGTGCGCTTGGTAATGAGATCAACACGACGGCAGCGGCGCTGGACGTATCGGTAACGGGTGCCGGAAATATCGCGATCATCGAGACGGACGCTGTCGAACTGTTGGCCGTGGACACGGCAAATGGTGCGATCACGATTGCTGCCAATGGCACGATTACGGCGACAAACGTGTCTGCTGGAACCGATGATGACGCGAACGACATCAGCCTGACGGCCACGACGGGCGATATCGTGGTTGACACGATCAGCGCGACGGGTGCAGGTGATGTAAATCTGCAGACGACTCTGGCAGCGGGCTCGATCGTCGCTGCGAATGCCGGGAACCTGATAACGGGTGACCAGGTAACGTTGGCAGCGGCGGGCGGCATTGGTATCGGTGGAGCGATCAACACCACCGTGGGCACAGCGCTAGCCCTGAGCAGCGGTGGTGCAGCGGCGGCCGGCAACATCACGGTCGTGGACAGTGGCGCAATGAATACGAGTACGGTAACCGTGACCACGGATGCTGGCACGGCGCAGACGGTAGACCTGACAGCAGCCGGTTGGACGGTGGATGTGGGTTTGGGCGATGCGGCTGACGACCTGAATCTGGCGGCAAGTACCGGCGCGATAACGGGCGGTGCGGGCACGTTGACGGCGAACAATCTGACACTGAATGCGGCGACGGATATCGGTGCCTTGGGCGTG
>SMVB01011748.1_pt1 | contig 23249 bp, 16 predicted proteins | sample 2456461 | NCBI WGS metagenome assembly SMVB01 (sample SAMN11095934, study PRJNA526329) | marine sediment metagenome | biome: Marine sediment; feature: Surficial sediment; material: Deep marine sediment; isolation source: Hadal surficial sediment | place: Pacific Ocean | collected 2014-05 | depth...
CAAACGAATCGGGATCAATCGCAGCACTCGCATATTGCTCGCCGATTGCAGGATGGTCAAAGGCGATGCGAACACTTACGCGGTACTCCTCAGCGGGAAGCGCCACGTAACGAGATGCACCCTCTTCAACGGTAATCGTCTCTCGCACGACCACTTCTCTGGCCGGTATGTCCTGCGGCTGAATGCCAGCAGTACGAATGGCCTCGCACCAACCCGTTGCGCTGCCGTCCAGTGCAGGCGGTTCCGGGCCATCCAGATCGATCTCGAGATTGTCGAGTCGGTGGGCGGCAACAGCAGCGAGCAGGTGCTCCACGGTGCGGACGACACACTCACCGTCACCGATAACGGTCTGCCAGTCTACACCGCTCACGAGTGACACATCTGCGTCGATGGTCGGTTGTCCTTCGAGATCGATGCGGCGGAACACTATCCCCGTACCCGCAGGTGCCGGTCGTACGGTGACGTGTGCGGCCGCGCCACTGTGGAGTCCCCGGCCTTTCAGCGAAAACTCGGAGGCAATAGTCTGCTGTTCTTCGGGAATCGTGCCGGATAGGTGCTGGGTCATGCCTCCCCGCCGTCGGTGTCCTCGGCTGCCCGTTCCAACGTCGAAACGCGTCGGAGTAGATCGGGAAGCTTGTAGAACGTCGACGTGGCGCGCAACCACTCTCGATGTGGACGGGCTGGTCGACCACTCCACGTCTCGCCTGCCGGAATGTTCGACATCGTACCGCTGCCGGCCCCAATTGCTGCTCCATGTTCGATCGTCAGATGACCCGCCACGCCCACCTGTCCCCCGAGCCGGACCCCGTCGCCAAGGACGGTGCTGCCAGCGATACCCACCTGGGCGACGATGTAGCAATTCCGTCCGATATGGCAGTTATGCCCGATGTGAACGAGGTTGTCGATCTTCGTCCCTGCGCCCACGATCGTATCGCCCAACGACCCTCGGTCGATCGTCGAATTGGCTCCGACCTCGACATCGTCTTCAAGGATGCATCTGCCGATCTGCTGGAGTTTCACAGGGCCATCGGGACCGTTCGTATACCCAAAGCCATCAGACGAAATGCGCGAACCGCAGTGTAAACGGACGCGATCCCCTATCACCGCTCCCTCCAGCACCGAACAGCCGGGGTCGATTTGTGCGTTCTCACCGATCGTCACACCGTGTCCGACATACGAATGAGCGCCAATTGTCGTACCCGCCCCGATACACGCATCGTCTTCCAGAACCGCATAGGGCCCGATACTGGACCCCGATCCCAGGGTTACTCCACGGCCGACTATGGCGGAAGCGTGTACTCCTTCGGCAGGGCGACGACGGGGATGAAACACTTCGAGCAGTTGCGCAAACGCCAGCTCTGGACTGTCGACACGGATGAGCGTCTTGTTATCTGGCGGTATATCCAGATCGCGGGGGACCAGGACTACCGCTGCCTGACTGTCGGCTAGAAAGCGCAAGTACCTTGTACCCGCGACATATGTCAGTTGCCCGGGACCGGCAGAGGTCACCGGGGCCAGGCCATGCACAGCCATTTCTGAATCGCCTTCGACCCGCCCGGAAACGCGCTCCGCAAGTTCCTGTACACTAAATGTCATCCCGCACTCCGACTCGGGCTATGGCTGGGCGGTTGCAGTACTATCCGCAACACCGAGACGATCCTTGACAAGATCAGTGATGTCGAGCGAGGGATCTGCCGCCACGACGCCTTCCGTAGAGATGTCAAACACCATCGCGTAGTTCCGCTCGCCACGTATGGCCTCGATGACCCCACTGACACGCTCCAGAATTGGACGGAGGAGATCCTGCTGGCGCTGGCCAGCCTGGGTCTCCATCTCAGCCCGCCGCGCCTCCAGCTGACTCTGCAGGCTGCGAATCTCGACCTGCTTCTGCTCCTTGGCCTGTGGGCTCAGGAGGGTCTCCTGTCGCTGATAGTCGCGAAGAAGAGAGTCGACGACGGTAGCCTGCGTCTGCAACTCTGTCCGCATATCCGCGATTTCTCGTTCAAATGTCCGCTGGGCCTCTACAGACCCCGGTGTCGACTGGATGATGTCTGCGGAATTCAGATAGACGAACGTCGTGCCAGTGGGAGGGCCGTCCTGGCCCAGGACCGGCGAGACCGAAAGTAAGAGGGCCGCGGCGGCCCCACCGATGTGACGAAAATACGACATACGCATGAGCTCCTACTAGTTATTCGTTAATATTCACATTTCCCGTAGTCACCAAACGATCGGCGACACTCAGAATACCTGACCGAATCGGAAGTGCAACTGCCAGCCTGGATCTGGCCGACCGAGTACGTCCCGTCGGTCGAACCCATAGGCGTAGTCTAAACCAATCGGTCCAAATGGTGTCACCAGGCTGGCTCCAAACCCGGCTCCGATGAGAAGATCCGTAGGATTGAAATCGCCAGCAGTCTCCCACACGTTTCCACCATCAAGAAATGCACTCGCAAAAATGTTGTCCGTAAGCTTGACTCCGAACTGAGCCGTTGTCGTAAAGAACGACTCCCCCACACGATCTATGCTTCCTACCGGAGCACTCCGTGGAATATGCCCGTTTGGTGTGATCGTGGCCTCGTCGTAACCCCTAACCCGCTGACCGGCCTGTGTGCCGCCACCAAAATACCGCTCGATAAAGAATGGATTGTCCCCCATCACGAGACCGGCGCGAAACTGCAGGCCCAGAACCAGCTCAATAGGGACGGTCGTAGGCCCTCCACCTATCTGGCCTACCCGCGAAAACCACTCGCTACTAAAGCCGTATTTTCCGTAACCTCCGTCGCCACCAAGGAATCCTCCGGTGAATTTGACTGAGACCGAATGGCGGGCACCCGTCGTTGGAAACAGCCCACCGCTTCTCGTATCTCGTACCAGTCGGAAATTGACAGTGCTGCGCGTACCCTGCGTAAGTGTAGTTTCCTGTCCTGGTTGGATTCCGAAGGACTCCAGGTCGCTGACTTCGTCATTGAACAGGGAGTATCCGACGAAGAGTCGGGTAGCGCGGAGATCCAGGATCGGGAATCCCACTTCGGTGAACCCACCCGTCTGCCGACGGTCTCCCAGGTTGAACGTCTGAAACCGCTCCCGAGAGCTTTGTAACCCTACCGTCATGCTGGTCCTTGACGCAAAGAACTCAGGGTCGGTATAGCTGATCGAAATATCCTGCGCGTTTCTTCCGAACAGCCAGCGGAAGTGACCAATTTTTGCCTGGCCGAACAGGTTCGGCTGATCGTAACCGATGAAGCCTGCCAGTCCCGTAACTCCCGCGGCACTCAAGCCAAAATTGATGTTTCCCGTCTGCCGCTCTTTGACTCGGTAGACGATATCAATGTCACCATCTTCACGGGGATTGATTTCGATCGCCTGATCGGGTGGAAGCGTTTCGAAGAATCCGAGAGACTGAATGTTACGAATGCTCGAAATCAACAGCTGCTGCGAGTAGATATCGCCAGGCAAGGTGAGAAGAATCTTTCGAATCACCCGGTCATGCGTGAAATCATTGCCGACAATCTGTACGGACCGAATGTAAGCGGGCTGCCCTTCCTGAATGAACCAACTCACGTCGACGGTCGGGAAGGCGTGCAGACTGTCGGCGGGATGTCTTGCAACATCCGATATTATCCGGGCCCGAAGGTACCCCGCATCCCGGTAGAGGTCGTTGATATTCTGAGTCGCCTCTTCGAACTCTACATGGTCAAAAGGATGCAGTTCGCCTACCGGCTGACCACTTCCGTCCAGCTCGCCATTACGGGCAGGTTCAAAGTATGCGCTCAATTGAGAAGTGGGAAACCTATGGTTGCCATCAATCTGTAGGCTGCGCAAACGGTATTGCTCACCCTCAGCTACCAGAATCTCAATTCGTCCTTTCCCTGTGCTCCGATCGACCAGAATTGTGTCTCCCAGCACCTCCATGTCGATGTAACCCTTGCTGCCGTAATAGGCCGGGATTCTCACAGACAGGTCCCTGCGGTACTCATCCTCATGTAACTCACCAGGGCGGAACCAGAAAAAGCCCTCCTCAACGGTCGACATCCGGCTCCGGAGGTCGCCGCTCGCCAACGCGTCGTTACCCAAGAAATCCACGCGCACAAGTGCCAGGCGCGGACCCTCGTCTACCACGAACGTGACATCCAATTGGTCCAGACCTGACGGATCCGGCGTCATCGTCGTATCCACGACAGCCTGCGGGAATCCTGCGTTGGAAAGTTTTGAGCGGATCAGAACACGGGCACGTGCCACTCGGGACGGATCCAGCGCGGTGCCGGCAATGAGTCCTGCCGAGTCACGGATTGCCCCGATGTTCGCATGCTCGAGCCCTTCGAAGAGATATTGCCCGACGACCGGACGCTCGACCACGCGGATGAAAAAGACCGCCGGTGTGCCCGGTGTAACGCTCACTTCGATATCGGCAAATTCACCGGTGGCAAACAGACGCTGAATCGATGCCTGAATGTCGGGACCGCTGACGACGTCCCCGACCCGCAATCGGGCGATTCGGCGTACACTCTCCGGCGAATAGCGATTGACGCCGGAAACCACGATGCTGTCGACCCGCACCTGATAGAGTCCCTGATCCTGTGCCCTCAACGGCGAAGCCCCCGCCAGCGTGAGCATGACGAGAGCCGCGAGAGCCCCTGGGTACCTTCGCGCGGTCACGGGGCGGAGGTGGGGGTCACGGTCCGGAAGGCCAGTGACTCCGAATCCGAGGCAACCTCCACAGCGATCTCGTCGCCGGGGGAAAACTCGGCCATCAATATCTTCTCCGACAGCGCATCCTCCACATAACGCTGAATCGTTCTCTTCAACGGCCGCGCCCCGAACTTGGTGTCATAACCGTGATTGACAAGGAATTCGATAGCGGCCGGATCCATCCGGAGCGACAGTTGCTCTTCGGCCAGACGGCCTTCCACCTGGCGGAGCATGATATGGACGATTTCGCCAATCTGCTCTTTGGACAACGGATGAAATACGATGACCTCATCCAGGCGATTCAGAAACTCCGGCGTAAACGTACGCTCGATCTCGTCGTTGACGCGCTCTGCCATCTTCGCATAGTCATGAAGCATATCGGCGGGGGTAAATCCGAGCGACTTGCTCGAGACGATATCCCGTGCACCCACGTTCGAGGTCATGATTAGAACCGTGTTTGTGAAATCGATCACACGGCCGTAGTTGTCGGTAAGTCGCCCTTCGTCCAACACCTGAAGCAAGATATTGAACACGTCGGGGTGCGCCTTCTCGATCTCGTCAAGCAATACTACGCTATAGGGCCGCAGTCGGACGGCCTTGGTGAGGACTCCACTATCCTCGTAACCCACATAACCCGGAGGTGCCCCGATCAGCCGGCTCACGGAAAACTTCTCCATGTATTCCGACATATCCACCCGAATCAGCGCTCCCTCGTCGGCGAACAGAAATAGGGCCAACTTGCGGGCAAGTTCCGTCTTCCCCACGCCGGTAGGTCCACAAAACACGAAACTGCCGATCGGGCGATTCGGATCCTTGAGACCCGCTCGTGTTCGGCGAATCGCCCGACTGAGCGCCTGTATGGCTTCCTCTTGCCCGATGACGCTTTCGTGTAGCTCCTCTTCCATCCTCAGGAGCCGTTTGGTCTCTTCCTCGCGTAACCGACTGACCGGAATTCCGGTCCAGCGGGATACGATGAAGGAGATCGCATCCTCGTCCAGGATCGGACGGTGGTCCTTCTGCTGTTGCTCCCACTCTTCCTGCGTGCGCTTGATCTCCGCCTGAAGCTCCTTCTCGCGATCCCGGAGTTGAGCTGCAGCCTCGAAGTCCTGGTCGCGAATCGCCCCATCCTTCTCCTGGCTCATCGTCTCAAGATCGTCGCGCAGTTGCTTAACCTCCGGTGGTGCGACTTGCGCCCGAAGCCGGGATCGTGCCCCGGCTTCATCGACAACATCGATCGCCTTGTCAGGAAGAAAGCGATCGGTGATGTAGCGGTCGGACAATTTCGCCGCGGCCACCAGGGACTCGTCGGGAATCTCGACGTTGTGGTGATCCTCGTAATGTCCGCGGAGTCCCTTCAGGATTTCGATCGTCTCCTCGACGCTGGGAGGTTCCACGATCACAGTCTGAAATCGTCTTTCGAGAGCCCCGTCTTTTTCGATATGCTTCCGATACTCGTTCAGTGTCGACGCACCGACGCATTGCAGCTCGCCACGGGCCAGTGCAGGCTTCAGCATGTTGGATGCATCGATCGCACCCTCCGCAGCGCCCGCTCCAACCAGGGTATGCAGTTCGTCGATGAACAGGATGATCCCATCCGTCTGGGAGATTTCGCTGACGATCGCCTTCAGTCGCTCCTCAAACTGCCCACGGTACTTGGTACCTGCGATCACGGCTGCCATGTCCAGGGCGAGTAACCGATGATCCTTCAAGCTCTCCGGCACATCGCCGCGCTCGATCATCTGCGCGAGCCCCTCGACAATCGCCGTCTTGCCAACACCGGGTTCCCCGATCAGCACGGGGTTGTTTTTCTTGCGGCGGGACAGGATTTCCATTACGCGTTCGATCTCGGCTTTCCGGCCGATGGTTGGATCGAGCCGGCCCTCGCGTGCCATTTCCGTCAGATCCCGACAAAAGTGATCCAATGCCGGGGTCTTGGATTTGGAGTCGGATTTGGATGCCCCCGGCGGTACGTCGCCAAGGCTCTCCGATACGGGCATGTCCGTGCCGAGCAGCTTGAGCATCTCCGCCCTGGCCTCTTCGATTCCGATTCCTAGCTGGCCGAGAACCTTGGCGGCCAACCCCTTCTCTTCCCGCAGTAGACCGAGCAGCAGGTGCTCCGTACCGACATAACTGTGGTTCAGCTCACGGGCTTCCGCCATGGCATACTCGAGTACCTTCTTCGCACGCGTGGTATATGGAAGCTCGCCAATCGGTGTGCTGGACTTCCCCGGCCGGATATTGTCCTCGACGAGGCGCAACAAATCGTCGAGGTCGGCCGCCAGGTTGCGGAGCACTTCGGCTGCGACTCCATCGCCCTCCCGGATCAGGCCAAGCAGAATATGTTCGGTTCCCACATAGTCATGCTGCAGACGCACCGCTTCCTCGCGGGCCATCGCCAGCACTTTTCGAACACGATCCGTAAAGTTGTAATTCATCTAGAAGCCTGTTGAAGAACCGTGGCGGTACGCTCTCCGCTGAATCATGCCTCGTCAGCCTCGAGTCGCGCCCGGACATAGGCGGAGCGGGCCGCATCTGTCTCGGCGTCTCCGAGAGAGCCGCCGGCCGCGTAGGCGAGGTGGCCAGCTTGCCCGAAAATCAGGATCTCGTTGAGCGTCTGTACCCTGGGCGTTTTCAGAAGTTTCAGCGACAAACCGAGCCGCAAGGCCGACAACAGGTTCATCATTTCCTCGGCCGACAGGCTACGAGCATGCCGCAGAATTCCGTAAGCCCGCCAAACCTTGTCTTCCAATACGCCGGGTGCATCCCGGAGCATCATCGCCCGGGCGCTGCGTTCGTAATCAACAACCTTCGAAACGACTCTTGTGAGATGACTGACCAGATCCTCCTCTTGCTTGCCGAGCGTCGTCTGATTCGAAATCTGAAACAGGTTGCCAACCACCTCCGAGCCCTCTCCGTGCAACCCACGATAGGTCAGACCTACCTGCCCAATGCCCTCCAGAACCTTGTGGATTTCCTTCGTCAGCACCAGCCCCGGGAGGTGCACCAGCACGGAGGCACGGAGGCCGGTTCCGACGTTGGTGGGACACGCCGTAAGAAACCCGTATTCATGATGAAAGGCGTAGGGCAGCAATTCCCCCAGCCGCTCGTCAAGTCGGTCAACCCGACGCCACGTCTCTGCTACATCGAATCCGCCCGCGAGCGCCTGTATGCGTAGATGATCCTCTTCGTTGACCATGATTCCGATTGCGTCGTCGGACCACAGCGCGAGCGCGGCGTGCGACGCCTCCCCCGATGAATCCTTGATCAACTCCCAACTCACCACTCGTCGCTCCAGCAATAGGCCCCGTTGCCGTTCGTCGAGCTTGTCGATTTCCCAAATGTCGATGTCGGGTACGGATGTCAACGAATCGAGAGCCACTCGCACGGTCTCAAGTACTCGGGCTCGATCTTCCACAGACGATCGGGCTGGGAATGGAAATCCCTGGAGGTTCCGAGCGAGTCGCACACGCGTGGATACAACGATCTCGGCTTCAGCGCCGTCGCCGAGCGCCCACCCGAGACCGTGAGAGCCCAGGTCACCCCCGACCCGAATCACTCAGCTCCCTCCGCCTCATGCATGCGATCTCTCAACTCGGCGGCAAGTTCGAAGTCTTCAGTCTCGATTGCCCGCTGCAGTCTCCGGCGCATGGCGGACAGGCGTGCTACACGATCCCCTGCCTCCGAACCTGCACTCATGTATAGTTTGCCCACGTGTTGAGGTGCGCCATGCAAGCGTCGCAGCAACCCTCGAAGCTGCGTTTCGAATTGGGCATAGCACTGCGAGCAGCCCAAACGACCGGTGCGGCGAAAGTCACCCTCCGTAAGCCCACAATACGGACATGGCTCGCTCTCCTCCTCAATACCTGGCCGGTCCGGGCCAAGTTGTGCGAGGAAATCGGCCAACGGCGCAGATTGCGCCTTAGCCGGCACCCCGCGCTTCGCGGCACACTGGCCACACAAGTGGAGAGTCTTCATCTCGCCGTCGACAATCGTCGTTACCTGGAGTTCTCCGTCTCTGAGACCGCAGTCCTGGCACTCCATGGCGTTCAGTCCTGGCGGGGTTCTGGAAGAGCTGTGCGATCAATGGGGCGTAACACCCCTCCACGTAAATCGAGAATACGATCGGTTTGCCGGGCCAGAGACGGATTGTGAGTCACTACGATCAACGCTGTTCCATGGTTCTGAACGAGTTCGAACAGCACCTCGTGGAGCCGTTCGGCTGTCTCAATGTCAAGATTACCCGAGGGCTCGTCTGCCAACAAGACAGGCGGCTCGAGAGCGAGAGCTCTGGCCGTGGCAACTCGCTGCTGCTCCCCCCCGGACAACTTGGATGGTCGGTGGTCAAGCCGCTCCTCGAGTCCGATCTGAGTCAGAAGTTCCCGGGCTCGTTCTCGTGCCTCGCTCTCCAGAGCACCGGCGATCAGTAACGGCATCATGACGTTTTCGATCGCCGTGAAATCTCTCAGAAGATGATGGAATTGAAATACGAACCCTACGAACCGATTGCGAAGGGCTGCGAGTTCCGCATCACCGAGGACCGACAGGTCATGTCCCGCAAGCGAGATCTGACCGGAAGTTGGTCGGTCCAGTCCGCCGAGCAAGTGGAGCAGCGTCGATTTCCCGGCGCCGCTCGGACCAATGACGGCTATGGTTTCGCCCGGTTGGACTCTGAGGTCGAGGCCCCTGAGGACGCGTATCTCGTTTCCGGCAGCACCCAGAAAAGTTCGCTCGACACCCTCCGCTACGATGGGCAGAACGTCGCAGAGCTCAGTCATGGCGAATCGCCTCTACAGGCGTATAACCCGCGGCCTGTCGGGCCGGGTAGAGGGTGGCCAGGAATGAAATCAACAATGAGGCAGCGACGATGAATCCCACATCGAGAGGATCAATGCTCACCGGCAGACGGTCGATGAAGTAGACGTCTCCCGGCAACGTGATGAATTCATATGTTTGGAGCGCCCAGGCCAGAGCCAGTCCACCCGCAGTTCCAAAGCTGGTTCCCACCAACCCGATCACAACCCCCTGAAGCATGAAGATCCGAGTAATATCGCTACCGCGCAGGCCCATGGTCCGGAGGATTCCGATCTCCCTCACCTTGTCGTGCACTACCATGATCAGCGTCGAGACTATGTTGAACGACGCCACCAGGACGATGAGCAGCAGGATCACACCCATCGCGAACTTCTCGAGCTTCAGCGCCGAAAACAGACTGGCGTTCTGCTTCTGCCAATCTTCCACGCGATAGCCGATACCGAGTTCCTGGCTCAGTCGCTCAGCGACTTCACCTGATTTCCAGGGATCCGCGACGTTGAATTCGACCCCGGTAACAGTCCCCTCCATCCTCAAAAGCTCTTGGGCTTGTTCAAGATCGATATAAGAAAACTTCGTGTCGTACTGATAAAGGCCCGTCTTGAAAATTCCAGTCACCTCGAACAGCCGCATCTGTGGCTGAATGCCTGTTGGCGTCAGTTCGGCGCCCTGGAAGGCGATGACCGTGACCGGCTCACCCAGGAACAGACCAAGGCGGTCTGCAAGGCTCACACCCAGGACGATTCCCGGTCGTCCCGAATCCGTCTTCCCGAATGGCATCCGGCCGGAGATCAGGTGCTCGTCGATCTCAGTGACTGCCAGGGATGCATCATCGGAAGGCAGCCCACGCAATACCGCACCTTCTCCATACGAGCCGCCTGGCGGATTGAGACCAACCTCGGTGTAGATGAACGGTGCCGCCGCAATGACGTCGGGATCATCGGCTACCAGATTCAGCACTGAGCGCCATGCCTCCATCCGACCCACTGCGCTCCGCTCCAGCACGATGCCGTGTGCATTCGCCCCGAGAATCTTCTCGCGCAAGTCCTCCTGCAAACCCGACATCACGCCGATGACGACGATGAGCGCCATCACTCCAACGGCTACGCCACCAATTGCGATCAGAGTGATAAGGGACAGAAAGCCTCTCCCACGCCGACTGGAGAGATATCGACGAGCAATTCTCCAGTGGAGAGAACGGCGAGACAGCTCTGGGCCGGTGCTAATCGTCGACATCACGCATAACGGGATAGAGCAGCACGTCTCGGATGGTCGATTGACCTGTCAGCAGCATCACAAGGCGGTCAACACCAAGTCCAAGCCCGCCCGTTGGCGGAAGTCCGTACTCGAGGGCACGGATGTAATCGACATCCAGACATTGTGCCTCGCGATCCCCAGCCGCCCGGGCCTGAGCCTGGTCAGTAAACCGATCCCACTGATCAATGGGGTCGTTCAGCTCGCTGAAGGCGTTGATCAGCTCTGTACCACCGACAAAGACCTCAAATCGCTCCGCCAGATCAGGGTTGCCACGCTTGGGTTTGGCGAGGGGACTCATTTCAATCGGATAATCGAACACGATCGTAGGGTTCACGAGGTTTCGCTCAACCGCCGTTGAGAATATCTCTTCCAGGAGCTGGCTTCGGCTGAGGTCTTCCCCGCCCTCCGCGCCCTCCGGCAACGCATTCAGCAACTCCTCCGGCGAGCCTGAGATACCATCCACCCCCGAAAATCGCTTGATCGCATCGTGAAAAGAGATCCGCTCCCACGGAGCCGCGAGATCAATCCGCAGGCCGTTCCATGCGACGACCGGTTCATCAAGCACCGCATCTACGGCCGCTGCGACCAGGCGCTCGGACATCTCCATCATGTCCTCATAGTCCGCATAAGCCTGGTACAACTCAAGCATCGTAAATTCGGGATTATGCGTTCGATCAAGGCCCTCGTTTCGGAATACCTTTCCGATCTCGTACACGCGATCGAGATTTCCTACGATCAAGCGCTTGAGATAGAGCTCATCAGCAATTCGCAGGTACAACGTGCGATCGAGCGTATTGTGGTGCGTCGTAAACGGGCGGGCGAACGCGCCCCCATAGATTGGCTGAAGAATCGGGGTCTCGACCTCCAGGAAGCCGTCTCTATCCAACACCTGGCGGAGGGCTCGTACAATGCGGGCCCGAGCGGCAAAAACGTCACGGACCCTCGGATTGGTTGCCAGATCTGCGTACCGTTGCCGGTAGCGCATCTCTACGTCGGCGAACCCGCTGTGGACCACTTCCGTTCCGTCATCCAGAACTTCAGTCTTGCCCAGCGGGAGGGGACGAAGGGTCTTACTCAGCAACACGAGGCGCTCTACGTGGACCGTCACTTCTCCCGTTCTCGTTCTAAACAGGGGACCCTCAACACCCACCCAGTCGCCGAGGTCAATTAGTCCAAGAACACTTGAATCGAGGTCCGCCATCCGGTCCCGTTTGCAGTAAATCTGCAAACGACCCGTGTGGTCGCCCAGATGAGCGAACACGCTCTTTCCCATGTCCCGGAGGGAAAGCATCCGGCCGGCCACGCGGACACGCTCGGGCTGTTCCGCGTCCTCGACATAAGCCTCTAACGCCGCCGCGAGGTCATGCGTGGGTGCGTAGGAGTATGCATACGGTTCGACGCCAAGATCGTGCAGCGCCTTAAGCTTCGCATAACGGTCGCGGATTGGCTTAGGCCGGTCTTCGGACGCATACCACTCTCGGATCGGGAGACCATCACGTAGTCCGTGATCTGCAGTTGTCACGCTTTCGCTCCCCCTTTGCCGCGCAGAAAGCCCTCGATGAAGGGATCGAGATTGCCATCAAGGACACCGGTCGCATTGCCCACCTCGATGCCTGTGCGGTGGTCCTTTACCATGGTATATGGTTGGAGCACATACGAGCGAATCTGGTTGCCCCATGCGATTTCCGTCTTCGTATCCTCCAACTTCTGGCGCTCCGCGTCTTGCTCCTCAAGTGCCCGTTTATACAGGGCCGCTTTGAGCATCTTCATCGCCTTCGCCTTGTTCTTATGCTGGCTTCTCTGCTGTTGGCACGCCACCACGACCCCAGTCGGCAGGTGGGTGATCCGTACGGCGGAATCCGTTTTGTTTACATGTTGGCCACCCGCGCCCGACGCTCGATACGTGTCGATTCTGAGGTCCGAGTCATCGATCTCGATCTCGATGTCGTCATCCACCACGGGATAGATGAATACGGATGCGAAAGACGTGTGTCGTCGGCCCTGAGCATCGAAGGGTGATATGCGGACCAGTCGGTGAATCCCGGTTTCCGCGCCCAGGTAGCCGTACGCATTGTCGCCGCAGATCTCCAGACTCGCCGACTTCAGTCCCGCTTCTTCCCCCGCCTGGGCCTCGAGTACCTCAACCTTCCAACCCCGCTTTTCGGCATAGCGCGTATACATCCTGACCAGCATTTCCGCCCAATCCTGTGATTCAGTGCCGCCGGCACCCGGATGGATAGTCAGAAGAGCATCGCGATGTGCGTCGGGTCCGCGCATCATGTTGCGCAGCTCGAGTCGGTCGAGATCTCGACCGATTATTTTCGTTTCGCCGACAAGTTCCGCGGCAAGATCCTCGTCGTCGGCATCGGCAAGCAACTCCTGAAGCTCCTGCAATTCCTCGATCCTGGCAACCAGACTGGTCCAGGGCTCCGTCCAGGCCTTGAGCGCCCGGGTTCGGTCTATGACCTGGCGTGCATCTTCCTGCCGATCCCAGAACCCCGGTTGGGCCATTCGATCTTCGAGCGATGCCAACTCCTCCATCTTGACATCGATGTCAAAGAAACCCCCGAAGTTCATCAAGGCGCTGGGCATGGGCACACAGTTGCTCGAGGCTCGCTTCAGATATGGCCATATGCACTCCGCGCCTTGGATCATCGGCGCCTGTAGTCGCCGGTGGATCGTCCTGAATAAGAGCGGGCCCGCTGCCGTATGCAGAGGACCCATGAGTCAGCGCGAGTCTAGTCCGAGCTACCGGCCAGGTCAAGCGGTCCCGACACCAGTTCAAGATCGATTTCCCGAGACTCGGGATCAACGCGCGCCAGTTGAACAACTACTCGATCGCCTAATTGGAACCGACGCTGCGTGCGACGCCCGGTCAGCGACCAGGATGACTCGTCGTAATGATAGTAATCGTCTACAAGCGAACTCAGCCGGATGAGACCTTCCACAAGCACACCTTCGAGCAGCACGAACATCCCAAAGCCTGTTACGCCACTGATCGTACCCCCGAATTCATCTCCCAGATGACGACGCATATACTCGATCTTCTTGAGTTCAATGGAATCCCGCTCTGCCTGCTCCGCACGCCGCTCGCGCTCAGATGCATGGCGCGCCGTCCGCTCGAGCGCCTCCTGGTCGAAAGCCTTTCCCGATGCTCGCTTGCCGCTCAGCCACCGCACAAGCCGGCGGTGAACCACGAGATCTGCATAACGTCGGATGGGTGACGTGAAATGGAGATAGGCATCGGACGCAAGACCGAAGTGCCCGACATTCTTAACCGAATACCGGGCTTGTTTCATGCTTCGAAGCGCCACCGTGGAGACGAGGTACTCCTGAGGCTTTCCAGACATTGAGCGAATGAGCCGGGCAAGGTCGCGGGGCCGGATGCCCCGGGCTGGAAGCGTCGCTCCGAATACAGCAGCCACGCGCCGCAGACCCTCCAGGCGATCCTCCGATGGAGGCTCGTGGATCCGATACAGCATGGCCAGATCATGTTCTTCACCGAGCTGGGCGACAGTCTCGTTGGCGAGAATCATCAAGTCTTCGATCATTCGATGCGTCTCAAGGCGAGGCCGTTCACGAATTGCCACCGCATGCCCTTCACTGTCGAGATCGACCACAGCTTCCGGGATCGAGAAATCGATGGCACCCCTGTCCCTGCGCTGTTGGCGAATCGCTCTACAGATACCAGACAGGATGCGAAGCGATGCGCCTATTTCGCCATCCGATTCGTTCGATTCAAGGATTCTGAGCGCATCCTCATACGACAACCGTGCCGCACTACGAATGACCGTCCGCGCAAACCGGGAATTCCGAACCTGCCCATCTACTGATATCACGAACACAGCAGACAGGGTCAGACGGTCCTCGTCCGGTACAAGGGAACAAAGCCCGCCGGAAAGGGACTCGGGCAGCATCGGTACCACCCGGTCAACCAGGTAGACACTCGTGGCTCGCTCCCAGGCTTCTCGATCGATGGCGCTGCCGGGCTTCACATACCAGGAGACGTCGGCAATGTGGATGCCGATTTCATAGTCTCCGTCCTCCAGCATCCGTACTGAAATGGCATCGTCGTGATCCCTGGCGTCGGCCGGATCAATCGTAACCACGAGTCGATCTCTAAAATCTTCCCGTCCATGAAGGTCTTCCGGACGGATTCCGCGTCGAGCAACCTTGTCCGCTTCGGCTTCGACGTCAGCCGGAAAATCGAGTGCTAACTGGTGTCCGATGAGTATCGCGAGAACATCGACCCCGGGATCGCCGGGTCGCCCGAGAATCTGCTCAATGCGGCCAACGGGAGACGGTTCATTTTCTCCCCAGCTTTCGATCGACGCGATCACCATGTCGCCATCGGAAGCGCCGCCTGCCATTTCGTCCGGGATGAATAGGTCGCCCGCGAGCGCGGGCTCCTGTGGTACGACGAAGCCATAGCCAGGCTTTGCATGGTATACGCCGGCAACGCGAGACCATGCTCGCTCGATGACCCGGACGATCCGACCGGCGGGATTCCGTCCCGGCGGACGTCGGTCAATCCGTGCGAGCACCCGATCGCCGGCAACCGCGGTCGCCAGCTGCCGACCCGGTACGAACACGTCTTCCTGGCCTGCTTCGTCAGGGATTACAAAACCGTCACCTGCACGTGTGACCTGGAGCGTACCTGCAACCAGATCGAACTGCTCAGGGATCGCGTACCGGCCGTGGCGCTGCCGAACAACCGCCCCATCCGTTTCAAGCTTGTCCAACAACCGGCGAAAGGCTCTATATTCGTTCGGCTGCACATCCAGTTCGCGAGCCAGTTCCCGGGCCCGCATGGGTCGCCGGGCCGAGTCCTTGAGGTAGGCAAGCACCTGCCCGCCAGCGACCGGTCCATCCTTAGGGCTGATAAGCCACCGAAACTTGAAAAGGGCTGTCCGAGTCGAAATCGGAGAAGTCGTCAAACGTTCTACCCAAGTCGACCACTAAACCGTTATAGCGGAATCCAACGCCCAGCGTCGGGCCCGTTCGCCCCTCGCCACCCGATGCATACCCGGCTCGTAAGAAGGCCAGATCAGCATAGCCAACTTCGATCCCTGCAAAGACATCAAGACCATCGAGCTCAGTCAGTACATTGCGCACATCTGCGCGTACAAGAAGGTCGACCGGACGAGCCTCGGACCCTCGTAGAAGCTCCGCTTCGCCACCGAGCCGAATCCTGGAAGGCAGCGCGTTTTCCTGTCCGTCCGCACTAAATCCGAGATCCGGTCCGAGATTGGACACGATCAGACCCAGTCGAATTCGATCTGTCCCTGGCGGCCGTGTGATAACGGCTGCATCAAATGCATACCCTGTCGCATCCGGTTCGTCTCCTCCGCAGCCAGGACAGGACCCGCTGATTCGGAGCAACTTGTAGCTCGCTCCCACCTCGATGCTCTCTGAGATGGCCCGAGCAACTGTCAATACAAAAGCTGTGTTGTCGATCTCAATGTTGCCGATCGGCTGGTTGAATTCGTCGCGACCGTCGATCGTACCCAGCTCCAGGGCCAGGATGGACACCCCGACCCTTGTCGTGCCAAGCCCGAACACGCCGCCCGCGGCGTTCGTCGAGGTGCCGAAGTCGTTTGACCCGTGGTAGAACACAGCCCACTCGTCAATAGCGGCAATGGAGGCCGGATTCCACAGGACACCCTCTACATCACCACGCGCACCGGCGATCGCACCGCCGAACCCGATGTTCCGGGCTCCAAGCGGGATCAACAAGAATGGAGCGGCTTCGGCATCCGACGATCGATCTGAGAATTCAACGCCCTGAGCGATGGCGGCATTCGGAGTTGCGAGCATGAGCACGCAAGACAACCCCCGTGCCAGCCGGCCGAATTCAGTACGGCTTGGCTTCATCGATCAGCATGATTGGAATGTCATCTTCAATCCGGTAGGCGACTCGACAGGCGGAACATCGCAATTCTGATTCTGCTTCCCGGTATTCGAGTTCACCCCGACATTTCGGACAGACGAGAATCTCCAGCAAAGCAGCATCAAGACTCATGCGTGATCATCCGGAAGGTTGTGGGTAAAGGCTAAGGGACGGGATACCCGAGGAGCTTAAGCTTGCCCGGATTCTTCCGCCAGTTCGCCAGCACCTTGACCCTGAGATCGAGATAGATCCGTGAACCGATGAATTCCTCGATGCTCTGCCGGGATCGGATGCCGATTCGCTTGATCGTTCGGCCGCCTTTGCCAATCACGATCCCCTTCTGCGAGTTACGCTCAATGTAGATCGTCGCCTCGATAAATACCGGGTCAGATTCCTCGCGGTACTCTCCAATTCCGACGGCAAGACAATAAGGCAGCTCGTCCTCCAGCTCCTTGAAACAAACCTCCCGGATCTTCTCTGCAACGAAGAAGCGCACCGGGGCCGTGGCCAGGTCCTCAGAGGGATAGAGTGCAGGTCCTGGTGGAAGCCGGCTCAGAATAGCTTCGAGCAGAATATCCGTTCCTTTCCGGGCGCTAGCCGTGGTCGGCACCACGTCTTCCCACTTACCCGATTCCTGGAATCGACTCCGTATCGCGGCCAGTGCCTTCACGTCCACCCTGTCCTGTTTATTCAGACAGAGAATGGGCCGCGGACCCGCTGGCGGTACGTATGCGGCAGCATGATCCATGCTGCGCTCGTAGCCGACGTCGACCACATAGACCAGGACATCGGCGTCCACGGCTCCGCGCTCGGCTTCTCGTTGCATCGACTCATGGAGCAAGTAGCGAGGCTCGAGGAGTCCAGGCGTGTCAACGAAGATTGCCTGGTGCGTTTCCGTTGAATAGATGGCCGTAACTCGCTGCCGGGTCGTTTGCGGGCGCGCTGTCACGATACTGAGAGACTCGCCCGTCAGGGCATTGACAAGCGTGGACTTCCCAGTGTTTGGCACCCCGACAAGGGCCACGAAACCAGTGCGATGCTCAGGCAGAGCGGTATCATCCATTTGGCAAGATGTCGAGCCGCCCCCCGCTCGTACAGGGACGTCGGGAGGCGGCCCGGGGATATCAACTACCGCGCTACCCGGGAGGAGGTCGACCCCCCTGACCACCTCGCCGCGGGCGGTTCTGTTCACGCTTCGTCACGAATTCTTCGTAACGGGCCATCTGCTCAGCCGAAAGTATGTCTTTGATCCTTGCGTCGGTGCCTTCGCGCATTTCGCCCATGCGTTCCCGCATCGGTCCGAATGCAGCGCGGCCCTGCCCCGAGGCCCGCGCCTCCTCTATCATCTTCCGACTCTGTTCATTCTGTGCAGCCAGCAGCACGCGGATCTGGCTCGCCTGCTCCTCGTCCAGCTCCAGCTGCTCTGTTAATGCCATCATCGTCTCGTCGAGATTCTGGCCTGGCCTCTCGGGACGCTGCTGCGCGACTGCCATCCCGGAAAATGAAGTGATCAGTAAAGCCGCCAGACCGGCACTTAGTAATTTGCTCGGTAGATGCATCCCGTGTTCTCCGCTCTTTCTTGATGATTCGGGGCTGTCGGCTGACGCAACGCAGACCTGGCCAGGGACTTCAGTGATTCGACTCAAAGCACCCTGGATCCATTCCCATCCGCCCGAAACGCAAACCGAGCCGGCAGCCCCTCAAGGGCCACCGGCTCGGTAACGGATCGAGACCCTACGAATCCACCACACTCCTACCGCAGGTCGAAACTCACCTTTGCATAGTAGAAGCCACCGTTGGTGCCGAACTGCGTAACCCGACGACTGAACACAAAGCGCTCGTCGCTACGATTGCCAGAGATCGAGTGCTGGTCGGGATACGTGTTGAACAGATTGTTCGCCCCGATGGACCACCGAACGCCTTCGGTCATCTGCAACGCCAGATCGAGGTCAACGAGCACCTTCGCATCAAAAGTCTCGTCGTTGTCTGAGTTCGTCGGCTTGTATTCAATACTGCCGAAGTAATTCCCCCGGAGTGTGCCCGTGAACCGGTTCTTCTGGAATTTCGCCGAGATCGAACCCTTCGTCCTGGGTAGCGCGTCCTCAAGCCGATTGCGCTCTTCCCGGTTGAACAGCGTGCTGGCCACGGCGTCCAGATCACCGCCAGTGAATTTGTCCGCTACGCTGCTCGGCACGTTAATGTCCGTCACATCCGTGTCCGTGAAGTTCGCAGCTGCCGTGAGCGTCAACTGTCCCCCACTCATTTCCATTCCGTAGGTTGCCACGACGTCAACACCCATGGTCTCAGTATCAACCACGTTCGAAAAGAATTGCGCCTGTCCCACACCGCTCGAGGCGAACGGGAGAAGCAAAGTGGCTACGATCGAATCCGAATCGGAAAACCGGCTGGTCAGGACGATGCGGTCATCAATGGTGATGAAGTAGATGTCTGCCGTAAGCGAGAAATTGCTTGAGGGGTTCACCGTGAATCCACCACTGACATTGACCGACGTCTCTTCCTCGAGACGCGGAATTCCGAACGCAGCAGCTACCCCGCTCAGGTTGTTCGCCGTGAGCACTTGTGTCGCGATTAACTCGCCAGTTCCCGAATCAAGTACGAATTGCGTGCTGATGTTGTTGAACCATACCTGGTGCAACGACGGAGCACGGAAGCCGGTGCTGACGGCGCCCCGGAAGGCAAACCCGGGCGACAACTCGATCCTGGTCGCGATCTTTCCCGTCACGACGCTGCCGAAATCCGTGTAGTTCTCGTACCGTCCGCCGATATCCAGCGTTACCTGGTCGGTGATTTGGCTCTCGAAGCCCGCATATACACCGATGCTATTCCTGGTACGATTAACCTCGTTGGCCGGCTGGAAGCCTCCGAAAACCTGAGACCCCGGATTCTTCGGCGCCCCCGTCGAGGTCGTATCGAAATCTACACCTGCAATCGGACCACCATTGCCCAGCATCCAGGAGGCATCGTCACCCGCTTCGATCTGGTAGTTCTCAACCCGGAATTCTGCGCCCGTCACGAACGACAACGACTTGAACGAACCGTTGGTATTAATCAGCCGAACGGCGTCAAAATTCCCGACGTCCTGACCAAACCTCAAGGTTCCCGCATCGAAGGAGATCGGACTGGCTGCTCCCAGAGAGGCGTTGTCCGTGTTCTCGATGTTGTACAGGAGAGAGTTGCTGCCGTGCGTGAGACTTAGATCTATATCCCAGCCCGCATGGTTCCCTCTCAGCCCGACGCTGAGTGACTCATCGTTGATACCGGTGTGGATTTCGGGAAGGAATCCGTTCGGGTGCAATTCGAGGATAGTCTTGTTTTCCTCATTTGCCCGGCGGAAAAAGCCGGTCGCCATTCCGTCGCGACGTGACGCTCCACCGAACGCATACAGCTCGGCATCATCCCCGATGGGAATCATGCTATTGAAGAAAGCCATCCCCACGATCGCCTCTCCCTGGCCCGTCTGCATCGAAAAGTCAGCGCGCGTAAGACCTCGGCTGGCAATCTCCGCATCCGTGGCCGATTCCCCCGAGATGCCCAGAAACTGGTCTTTCATTTCCAGACCGGAGCGATTGGTCCGTTCCCGGTCAAGGAAGCTTCCTGTTACGTTGAAATAGCCACCATCGGCGATCGGGAAACCGAAGTTGACGTCGATATTGATCTGCTCTCCATCGCACTCCCAGTCAATGTTCTGTGGAGTACCGTCCGGACGATCAGGCTGGCTGAAACATCCGCCCGTTTCGCCCGCACGGATCGACGCTTGAACACTTTCCGTCTGCGTCTTCAGAACGATATTGATCACGCCGGCGATCGCGTCAGAGCCATACTGCGCAGAGGCACCGTCGCGCAGTACCTCGATCCGCTCGATGGCGGACGTCGGGATTGCGTTGAGGTCTGTGCCCACCGTACCGCGTCCGAAGGTCCCGTTGATGTTGACCAGCGAGCTGGCATGACGCCGTTTACCATTTACGAGAACGAGCACCTGGTCTGGACCGAGACCGCGCAAACTTGCCGGATTGATGTGGTCCGTACCGTCCGAGATTGTCTGATGTGATGCGTTGAACGACGGAACGAGCTCCCGCAGGATCTGATTGAGTTCAATCTGGCCCGATTCGCGGATTTCCGCACCGGTGATCACGTCTACAGGTACCGGAGTCTGTGTCGCCGTGCGGGCCGTCCTCGAGCCAATGGCAACCAGCACGTTTCCCATCTGGATCGCTTGGCTGGCAAGCTCAAAGTCCACCGTCGGGCTGTCGCCTGCTGATACCGAGATGGCCTGTTCCCCGGGCGCATACCCGATCGAGGTAGCCTGCAAGGTGTAGCTCCCCGCCAGGACCCGTATTGAATATGTGCCCACAGCGCTTGTTTGCGACATGCGATTAGTGCCGATGATCGAAACCGTCACACCACCCAGCGGCGCTCCCGTTGATGCATCCGTGACGGTACCGGTGATCGTGACCGCGTCCTGAGCCATCAGGGGTGTGGCCGGGAACATGCCGAAAAGCGGCAGAACGGCGACTAGCGCCACGAGTTTGAACAGACGAGACAATGACATCACATTCCTCCGGTCCGGTGACAACCAGATATGGCGGACGGTCCGCCTCTGATCAGCCTAAACGCGTGGTTATGATCTATGAACTGCAGACGTCGAGCCTCGACGCCTTGATCCCAACTGTAATTCAGGGCAGTCATGGGCACCTGCGGAGGCATCATTCATTACATGGATAGAGAGCCTGTTCCAGCGCAGGGGAATCAAATATCGGCTAGAACGGCTAAAGCGTCAACTGCCAGCACATTGGTAGGATACGCGAATACCGGGTTCAGTTCGATCTCTTGAAGGCCAGGATACGACAACAAGAGGTTTCCGAGATCGCGGCACAACCGTTCAAGACCTGCCAAATCTACACCCTCCGCACCCCGATAACCGGTCAGGAGCGGTGAGATGCGCAACGAATCGATCATATTTGCGAAGTCTCCCTCACGAAGCGGCAGACCGCCCACGACATGGTCTGGTGAGACTTCTACCATCACGCCACCCGCAGCAATAACCAGGACCGGTCCGTAGCGAGCATCCCGCCGACAAGCGACCATTAGTTCGGCCGTTGGGCGCTCCAGCATCGGCGAGAGCAGGACACCGCGGAAGTCCGCGTTGATCTGCAGCTCTTCCGCATAGGTGGTGGCGGCCTCCTGAATACGCTCGAAGGCGCTCGCGGCTTCCTCCGGTCCGTTCAAACCAAGTTCTATACCCCTGGCCTCTGTTCGGTGAAGGATCGTACCGGAAAGGAGCTTGAGGACCACCGGTCCAGGCTGGCGGACGGCCGCGTTCGCGGCTTCCTCCGCCGCCTGGCAAAGGGTCGCCGGTGCAACGGGGATGCCGTGGGCCTCGAGCAGCGACCGAGCCTCCCACTCCGTCAGTGCCCGACGCCCCTCCTTGCGGGCGACTTGGACTGGTCGTGGTTCGTTGACCGTAGGAATGATCGCTGACACTGTCGGATCGGGTGCGGCGCGCGCGACGAATTTCCCCCTTTCCACCGCTGCTTCGATGCACCGTGTGGCGATCTCAAGCGAGCCGACTACCGGAATTCCAGCCGCCCGCAGTGCGACCAGCGCAGGATTCGAGCTTGCAGCGTACACCGTATGTACAACTATGGGCTTCCCCGCCCTGTCACACAGGGCTGCCAAGCGGCGAGCAACCCTTGCCTCACCTGATTCCAACGAAGCATCGAAACGCAGGGCGTAGCCCCCGAACAAGCCGGTGAGCAACACACCGCCAACGTCATCCTCGGCAATTACGGCCTCCGCAACTCTCGCAAACACCTCCAGCCGCCGATCCGCCGCTCCAGCCATATCAATGGGATTCCCGACAGCCGCGGCCGGTCCCAGAAGCTCCTCAAGTTGCTTGCGAACCCCTGAACCAAGGCGCGCGAGAGGCAAGTCTCGTTCAGCAAGCAGGTCCACAGCAAGTGTCGCATGACCGCCGCCGTCTGCAATGATCGCAACACCATGTCCCTGGGCAATCGGCGGCTGAAAGGTCAGCATCTTTCCGACAGCCAGAAACTCATCAGACCGCTCGACAACAAGAATGCCGCGTTGGGTCGCGACGGCCTTGAATACATCATACGAGCCGGCGATCGCCCCCGTGTGGGAAAGAGCTGCCGCGATGCCCCGCTCCGAGCGCCCGCCCTTGAGAACAACCACCGGCTTGGTTTGATTAACACGCTCAACGACCCGCAGAAATGACTCGGGGTCCTGAAAGCCCTCGCTGTAGACCAGGATGCCCTGAGTAGTATGGTCCTGCTCGAGGTATTCGAGATACTCGTGAAATGCCACGTCTCCCTCGTTGCCGACTCCCACGTAGAGCGACAGGCTGATGCCTGAGGTTGCCATGGCCGTCATTACGTCGAGACCGATGTTACCCGACTGCGAAAGGACGGCCAGCCCCCCCGGTTTTACAGCATCGACGCCGACGAGATTGAGGCCGATGTGCGGGTTCAGAATACCGGATGTATTGGGGCCGATCACTCGCATTCCCGTCCGACGGGCAATCTCTACAACTTCGCGTTCCAGAGCAGCACCTCGATCCCCCGAC
>SMVB01349413.1_pt1 | contig 23239 bp, 17 predicted proteins | sample 2456461 | NCBI WGS metagenome assembly SMVB01 (sample SAMN11095934, study PRJNA526329) | marine sediment metagenome | biome: Marine sediment; feature: Surficial sediment; material: Deep marine sediment; isolation source: Hadal surficial sediment | place: Pacific Ocean | collected 2014-05 | depth...
GTGTCCTTTGCGCCGTTTGCAAGGTCGATATAACTTTGTACCCTGTCGTAGGCAAGGATATGCTTACACCGGGAGGCTAATGAGATCGCTAATTCTCCGTGGCCGCATCCGACTTCCAGTACAGTCGAATCGGGTGTCATCAGTTCCTGCACATGGGTGATGAATGCATCTTCTCCATTTTTGTCGCCGACCATAGATGCCCAGGGATAGTAGTATCCAGGCTGCACGCTGGCAAGATGGTCATACCAGCTGTTGGAGTGTGCTCTTGGTATATTAAGTTCGGCCATCGCGGCTAATCCTTTAGGGTTAGGATTACTTTACCATGATGGCAGCTTGTTCCGTACTGTGAGAATTGCGACGCTGGCGGCAGCGGAATACACTGTCTCGTAAACACAGACTCATCAACAACAGGAACACTGAACAATATGGCGATTGTAACCAACATTGAACTGCTGATGAATCGCAGAACGAAAATTGTAGCCACAGTCGGGCCCGCATCGTCCTCTGCGGAAACTCTGGAAAAGCTCGTTCTTGCTGGCGTTAATGTATTCCGGCTCAATATGTCTCATGGTGATCATGCCAGTCATCGGGTCGTTTATGAACATATCAGGCTAGTCTCTGATCGTCTCAGGTGTCCTGTGGCCGTGTTGGCTGATCTTTGTGGTCCAAAAATTCGAACTGGAAAGTTCCCCGATGGTGGACTTGAGCTGGTGGATGGCGACCAGGTAACGATCACAACAGATCAGGCAGCATTGAGGGAAGGCATGATCTTCTCTCAATACCCGGCTCTTGCAGGAGACGTTAAGAGTGGAGACCGGATACTGCTAGCCGACGGATTGTTTGAACTAGGCGTCATTTCCAGCACCGAAACAGAAGTTCTTTGTGAGGTCGTTCATGGGGGCTGGTTAACGGATAACAAAGGCATGAACCTGCCAGGCGTGGATATCTCGGCACCCTGCATGACATCCAAGGATATAGAGGATGTTGAATTTTCCGTGTCCCTGGGAGTGGACTTCATTGCACTGTCTTTTGTCAGAACTGCTGACGATATTTTACAACTACGACAGATGGTTGAATCTGCGGAGTCTATTCCGGATATTGTGGCGAAAATCGAAAAGCCGGAGGCATTGGAGAATGCCGAGGCAATTCTTGAAGTCGCTGATGCCATCATGGTTGCTCGCGGCGACCTGGGTGTCGAGTTACCACCGGAAGAAGTACCCATTGCCCAGTCTAAATTGATCGATATGGCAAGGTATGTGGGTAAGCCCGTCATTGTCGCCACGCAGATGCTGGAATCCATGATTAGCCACTCGCGACCGACCAGGGCGGAAGTGACAGACGTTTCCCACGCGGTGACCAGCGGCGCGGATGCGCTGATGCTCTCGGCAGAAACGGCGGTCGGTGATTTCCCTATTGAAGCGGTGCAGATGATGGACCGCGTTTCGCGACAATCGGAAGCACATCTCAGGTCCAGCGGTGCCTGGGGTAGACAACTAATATCGTATGAAACCCAGAAGGTATGGAACACTGTGGCTGCAGCGACCGCGCAGATGTCCAAACAGCTTAATGCACAGGCAGTCATTGTGGTGACTCAGTCTGGCATTTCCGCACAAACCATTAGCGCAGCAAGACCCGCTGCACCCATTATCGTGCTGACAGCCAGTCGAAGAGCCTATAATAAGTTGTCATTATTATGGGGGGTGGTACCGCTATTAAATGCACAGGCCGGTAAGTCAAACCCAAATGAATTAGCCAGGCAGGTTGCGGTTGAATTGGAGCTTGCCCGTCGTGGGGAATTTATACTACTGGTCCGGGGATTTAATGATGATCCTGACCTTAACTTGCCGTCAGTAACGGCTATCACGATTTAAATCGCGCCGGGTTACCGACGCAACAGGAGCCGTACGAAAGCCTTGGCTGGCCGGGTTTCGCTGCCCGGGAATTGTCCTACTCGTCTGGCTGCTTCTGGCAAACCGAATGCTATTTGGCTGATTCCTTCTTTGCAGCCTCTTGTAAGTCAGGGGCATTGTGGGAATGCATCGCAGATTGGGCCGTGACTTCCTCCGCCATTGCCGCCGCGGCTCTTTCATTTTCCATTATCTTTGAAACCACGGCCTCACCCGCCCGGTCAAAAACATCGCGATGCTCAATGACATATTTTTGTGATTCGCGATAGCTTTTGAGGTAACCGTTGATTTCGGGAACCACATATCGTGCAACGAGATCCCAGCTATTGAATGTGTCCCTTGGATTCGCCCAGTCGTGGACAAACCCAATCACCGTGCCAAAGCCGCCGGTCAAATCGATCATTTTCGTGATGGATTCGATCAGGTCATCAGGTGTGCCGATAACGGCAGCGGCTTCATCCGCGTAGGCCATTTCTTCAACGGCAGAATCCGCTGTTGCGAACTCCGTTGCCCCCGGTCGCATGAGCGTACCAACAGTGTATTCATTGTGCCATCGTAGTAATCCATCTTTTGCCTGTTCTTTTGCTTTTGCCCTGGTTTCCGCTAGATGCCAGGACATGACGATTCGCCAGTCCTTTCGGTTAACCGTATTGCCATGTTTTGCCGCCGAATCTTCTGCAAAACTCCACTGGGTAGGCAATGCCTGCAGACCTGCCGTGGACATGGAACCAATTGAAAGAACACCCGTTCGATGCTTCCCGGCAAGGGTCATACCTGAAGGGCTGATCATTGACGCAACTGCAAAAGGCATGTCTTCCTGGAGTGGCAACAGTTGCAGTTTTGCATCTTTCATCGTGAACCATTCGCATTCGTAGTCGAATCTATCTTCGCCCGCCAAGAGCCTGCGTATTACGCCGATGGCTTCATCTTGCCGATCTCGTTGCAGCATCGGATCAATACCCAGTGTGTAAGCATCCGAGGGCAGGGCACCTGGACCTGAACCAAAGATTGCGCGCCCACCTGTCATATGGTCTAGTTGCACCATTCTCTGCGCAACATTGAACGGATGGTGATAAGGCAGTGAAACAACACCGGTGCCGAGATTGATTCGATGGCTCCGTTGTCCCGCCGCGGCTAGAAACATTTCAGGAGACGCAATCATTTCCCAACCCGTCGAATGGTGTTCACCGCACCAGAATTCGTTGAATCCCAACTTATCCAGGTGCTCCACGAAATCGAGGTCACGCTGAAATTGCAGCATGGGATGTTCGCCAATCGGGTGGTGAGGTGCGAGGAATGCACCGAAATTAAGATGCGTCATGTTGTTTTCCTGGTCTATGAGTCTTATGTGGTTTCTGCGAAAGTGAAGTATCCTAACAGAAGTTAGTGTGGCTATCAGAAGCTCAAGGTATTGCCATGTCTGCGAAGAACAGTGGCACCACTAGGATGGCGCATTTAATCGTTTTATAATCTACTATTGGGAAATATCAAAATGAGCTTAGATCCCACGCCTGATCCAGAGGAAATCCGGTATGCGGAAATGCAGTTGCCCCTACATTCTGGTTAAAGGGAAAGCGATGACGCCAGGCCGATCAGGAGCCGAACCACACAAGAGCGCCCGATCGGGGCATGGGATGATATGACAGATACTGCAGATGAAAATGCCTACGATCAGATCCCGTATCCAAACTACAGTCATCGAGAAACACATCCAAGACATCTCGAAGTGATTGCTCGTTTGTTTGGCATGAATCCACCATCAATTAACCAGAGCCGTGTCCTGGAACTTGGCTGCGCGGCTGGTTGGAACCTGGTCCCACAGGCTCAAGATCTACCGCAGAGTCAGTTTCTGGGTATCGATTATTCCACACGGCAGATTGAGAGCGGAAAGACCATGGTCAAGCAACTCGGCCTGAAAAATATTGAGCTGAGGCACGCCGATATACTCGATATCGATGAAAGCTGGGGTCAGTTCGATTACATCATTTGCCACGGTATCTTCTCCTGGGTACCCCAGATAGTTCGCACAAAGATATTCGAGATTTGTAGTAAAAATCTCGTCCCCAACGGTGTTGCCCTCGTGTCGTATAATGTCTATCCCGGATGGCAGTTGCAAAGCACAATTCGCGACATGATGCTCTATCACATCGCTGACCGGGAGGAACCACAGGAGCGGGTGACGCAAGCGCGAGCGGTTCTCGATTTTCTGATCAAGAACTGTCCACAGAATACACTCTATTCGAAACTCTTCCAGACAGAGCTTGCCAGGGTCTCTGACAATGAGGATGCACAGTTACTACACGATCATCTCGAGGGCGTGAATGATCCGGTGTATTTCCACCAGTTCATCGAGCAGGCCGGGGCCATGAATTTACAATATCTTGGTGATGTTCATTTTTCACAGATGATTCTGAATAATCTGTCAAGCGATGCTCGCCGGACCCTCGGGGCCGTTCCCCTGATCCAACAGGAACAGTACATGGATTTCCTGCGCAATCGAAGTTTCCGCAAGACACTCCTGTGTCACGACGACGTGAAGCTGGAGAGAAATCTGAAACTTGATATCCTATATGGTCTTCACATTGCGATGGCGAAGCCACTGGAACCCGCCAGGTTACAACCCGACAGCGAAGAGCCGCTACGAATAAAGACGCATGATAAAGAAATAGTGAGTGAAGAGCCGGTCGTCAAGGCGGCAGTTAAACTGCTTTCAGAAATCTGGCCAGGGACGATGCCTTTTGAAGAACTGAATGCAAAGTCTCTTGAAATGCTGTCACCGAAGCAACGCAGCCAGTACAAGGCAAGGCGAAATGATGCCGGGAAGGACAGTAAGGCCGTGTTGGCATCGATATTTTTGGAGTTTATGAGCGTTGATCTCGCCGAGTGTTTCGTCCATCCACCACGCCATGCTTTAAGGCCGGGAGAATATCCTGCGGCCTCGTCAGTCGCTCGCTTCCAGGCTTTGGAAGGTCCTGTAGTGACTAATTTCAGACACGAGAAGATCAAGCTTAACGAAACAGAACGGCGCATTATTACCCAGCTTGATGGCAGCAAGAATCGTCAGGCCCTAATCGAGAATCTCAGGGATGCCGCGGAATCTGGTGCGATGAAAGTGCAAAGGGACGGAAAGATGGTCAAAAATTTAGAGGATATGAAACTGTCAGATATCGTCAATTCGATACTTGATAATCTGAACCGGATGGCACTGTTGAAGCCCTGAGTGTCGAATCTGTTCTACGATTTATTGGGCAGCAGCGATATTTATAGCTATCTGGTTGATTCGGCCTTAACCGATTGTCCTGGTTAAACCTAACAAAACAGCTGGGCCGCCCTGGTGCAATATGTATGTCAGGGATCGATGGTGAATCTATCAGCATCGAGATGGGCAGGGAAGTGTTCCCGGTATTCAACCAGAGGCTGCTTATTCAAGGTGACCGTGTTGATGTCATTCCTTAACCCCATCTCCAGCAGTGGTGCGCCGTTAAAATCCCGCGCAACAGAATCACCTGAATAAGATACGTTATTACCATCTGTTCCAATTCGATTAAGCCCGACCACGTAGCACAAGTTTTCTATTGCTCTAGCCTTTAGTAACGAGATCCAATGGTCGCGCCTGACAGCAGGCCAGTTGGCGACATAAATCAGGAGGTCAATACCTTCATGGTTTCGACTCCAAACCGGAAACCTCAGGTCGTAACAGATTTGAGGACAAATCCGAAAACCTTTGAGTTCCACCACCAGTTTTTCTTCCCCGGCAAAATAGTGATCATTTTCGCTGGACATGCGGAACAGGTGCCGTTTGTCATAGTGTTTAATTGTTCCATCCGGTTGGGCCCAGAGAAAGCGGTTAAAATATCCGCCATCGTCTTGAATAATAATACTGCCGCAAACGGTGATGCCGAGAGTGGCCGCCTTGTCCAACATCCAGCCAACGGTGACACCATCCATGGATTCGGCCAGCCTGGATGAATCCATTGAAAAGCCGGTGGAGAACATTTCCGGTAATACAATCAGATCTGACTCCAGGTCCTTGTCCAATAAGTCGTCGAATAAGCCTTTGAATAGGTCGTCGAAATGCTGCCGGTTATCGGCAGGTGACTCCCATACCAATTCCGTTTGCACCATTGTGACGTTGAGTTGGTTCATGTGATGAATCCGCTCATGGATCGATCAATTCCAGGCGGCCAAGTTTTTCAGCTGCCTCGTTTAGTGTTTTATCCTGTTTCGCAAAACAAAAACGTACAATTTTGTCCTGGGGTGGATGTTCATAGAATACTGAAATGGGAATGGCAGCGACACCGATCTTCTGCGTCAGGTAGGTTGAAAATTCCCGGTCGTCCAGATCGGAAAGAGCGCTATAGTCCGCTAATTGAAAGTATGTACCTGCACTGGGCGTGAGTTTAAATCCGGTATCCGCCATTGCTGAATTGAACAGATCCCGTTTGGCCTGGTAAAACGAGGGCAATTCCAGGTAATGCTCCGGGTAATGTTCCATGAATTCTGCCAGTGCCCACTGGGTCGGTGTATGGGTCGTGAAAGTAACGAACTGGTGAATTTTCCTGAATTCTCGCGTCAATAGATCTGGTGCGATGCAATAGGCTACTTTCCACCCTGTTGCATGATAGGTTTTACCGAAGGACGATACGACGAATGACTTTGCCCTCAATTCCTCGTTGGCCAGCAAGGTCTGGTGAGCACCACCGTCATACACCATATGCTCATAAACCTCATCAGAGAGGAAAAACAGATTTTTGTCACGGGTCAAGTCTGCAAGCCTGGCAACGTCTGACGCTCTAAAGGTACTACCACAGGGATTGTGCGGTGAATTGACGATGATTAGGCGGGTACGGCTATCTAGGGCGTCCGCTAATCGATCAAAATCGATATGAAAATCAGGCGCTGACATGGGTATATGGATTGTCTTGCCACCGGCCAGTGTGACGGCGGGTTCATATGAATCATAAGCCGGGTCAAAAACGATGACCTCGTCACCCCTTCGTACAACGGTCTGAATGGCAACGAACAGGGATTCAGTGGCACCCGAGGTGACCGTGATTTCCTCATCCGGGTTAATGTTCACCTGGTATAACCGGGCCATCTTGCTCGATATCTGTTCGCGCAGATAGGGCACACCCATCATGGGCGGGTATTGATTGTAGCCAGTCTTCAGGTATTTCTCACACATCTCCAGCAAAGCCAACGGGGGTTCAAAGTCCGGGAAGCCCTGGGAAAGATTAATCGCACCATATTCGTTTGCCATCTGTGACATGACAGTGAATATGGTCGTGCCGATATCAGGTAATTTGCTTTCTAAAAACATTTTAATACAACAAGTTGCATAATTTATTTCAGTTAAGTTCTGACAACCAGTCTCTGGGTTTCAGATAGTTCTCATAGAGATCACTTTCCGGGCTCCCAGGTTCCGGATGCCAGTTATATTTCCAGATTGCTCTCGGCGGCATGGATGCCAGAACCGACTCAATTCGTCGACCGGACTGAATGCCATATTTTGTGCCACGGTCGATAGCAAGATTGAATTCGGCATATCGTCCTCGCCGATACAATAAAAATTCTTCTTCCCTGTCACCATAGGGTGTTGCTTTTCGTTTTTCCAGGATGGGCTGGTAGGCCGGTAGAATACAGTCCCCAATACTTTTCACGAACTTGAAACTCTCGTTAAATCCACCCTCGTTCCAGTCATCGAAAAAGAGTCCACCGACTCCCCTTTGTTCCTGACGGTGTGCAAGATAGAAATAATCATCACACCATGCTTTGAGGCGGGCATAGGTCTCTGCACCTTTGCCCCCGCCTACAACCTCACAGGCCTGTCGTGCAACCTGATGCCAGTGAAGGACATCTTCTGCAAAAGGATAATAGGGTGTCAGGTCGAAGCCACCACCAAAGTACCAGTTCTCATTGTCCACCAGGAAAAATCGCAAATTTGCATGAAAGGTCGGCACATAAGGGTTCCTCGGGTGCATGATCATGGAAATAGCAACTGCTTGAAATCCCTTCCCCGCAAGGTGTGGATTACGTTCGCTGGCGGCGGGTGGCAGGGCACCGCCAACGCTGTGAGAATATTGAACTGCGCCCCTTTCTATATGTGCGCCCCCATCTATCACCCTGGGTCTCGAGTGACCCCCGGTCTCTGTTCGAATATCTTCCAGACTAAATTCAGCGGAGCCGTCTATTTTCGCCAGGGTATCGCAAATTGTGATCTGCAGGGACAGGAAATACGCTTTCACGGCTTCTATATCCGGGGTCGTATCAGAACTCTGGGTCATGGTCTTCTTGTAAGGGTGGAGTAGCTGCAGTGAACCTTAAACAATTCCCAATGCGATTGCACTCGCGGCTGTGTTAAGAAGTCACCTGGCGAACGAACCGGCTTCGCATTGAAGAATAAGGACTGAGTAGGACGATTCATTGTGATGCGGTGCAATTTCTGCGTACGCTTGATGAATCACAAGTTGCAGTTGACCAGATAATAAAAATTGGCGCCACGATCGGTTGTAAGATCGATTACTAATTGCTGGAACAGGGGCTATCAAGGGAAGAAGCGGAACTGTTCCACTCCTGGCAAGTCGATCAATTAGCGTCAGCCGGAGCTGATTACCTGATTGCTGAAACCTTACCCAATGTAGAGGAGGCAAGGGGTATTGCATAGGCGATGGAAAAAACGGGAACGCCATATATCATCAGCTTTGTGATTTCCCGTAATGGGCATATTCTTGATGGCACCTCGTTGAGTCACGCTATTGAGCTGATTGATTCTGAAACAAATCAGAAGACATCGGGTTACATGGTCAATCGCGCCTATCCCTCTTTTTTGTGTGCACCCACCCAACCTAAAAGATTCTATGACCGGCTTATTGGCTTTCAGGCCAATGCATCTTCACTGGATCACTGTGATCTGGATGGTGCGGAGGAACTGGAAACGGATGATATATCAGACTGGATTGAACCAGTGGAGGCACTCAGGCTAATGGCCGAGATTGGCAAAGCTCGTCTCGCTAATCATCAAAGGTGTTCATGCCGGTAGTGAAATTCCAGGCCTTGTACCAACCACCATCGTTTCCCTTGTATTGTTCGTTGCGGCCACGGCTGGAAAGTTAATAGGTGCAATCTTTATCTGGGGTATCTTCTAAGTAAAGGTTCTGGAGGCCAGACAAAATCTCATTATTTGTGGCGGTGGCAGGGCCTGTGACTGTCGAATAGATCGACTAATTGCGCAAGCACTAACTGCGTATAATATCCTTCAATCACTACTACACCTGTGTGCTGTTCATCGTTTAGAATTGCTCATTTTACTCTGGAGCAAAACTTACAGAGGAACCGATTGAGGATCAACCTATCGATTTTGAAGACGGTAGACAGTGATTAAGTGACTTGCCATGTTATTCACTGTCTGCCGCCTTCAGCTGTTCCCGCGAGCCAGGGTATCGGGGAAGGCGAGGGTATCGGCAGGGGGTTTTATTTCACCATGCGCGGCTTTATGGGTGGTCGCATTCAAACCGCTGCGAGGGCTTGTGGCGTTATGCAGGCAGTGTTTGATGTGTCGTTAAGTTACGCTGCTGAGCGCAAAGTATTCGGACAACCCATTGCAGACTACCAGTTGACCCTGATTAAATTTGCCCGAATGGGTGCATACCTGGCTGCATCCCGGCACTTCACCTATGCCGTTGGCAGAAGCCTGGTTGAGCAGGCAGTATAGCTTTGCCTATAATGCGCAGCACACCAGCCTTGCATAAGGCAATTCAATTAGAATTTTAAAGTAAGGGATAGATATGGACCTCGAGTTCAGCGAAGCAGATTTTGCCTTCCAGAAGGAAGTGCATGAATGGATTACGGAAAATTTTCCCCAGGAAATGCGGGATCGAAAAGCCAATAGTACCCACCTCACAAAAGAGGATCATGTATATTGGCAAAACGCCCTCTATAAAAAGGGCTGGGCTGGATTGAACTGGCCAGCAGAGTATGGTGGACCAGAATTCACGCCCACCCAGCAGTATCTTTATGACCTTGAGATGGCCTCTGCCGGGGTGCCAATGGTCGTTCCTTTCGGGTTGGGTATGGTGGCACCCGTCATCATGAAATTTGGAACTGAACAACAGAAAGAAAAATATCTTCCCGGAATTTTATCCAGTGAAGTCTGGTGGTGCCAGGGTTATTCTGAACCCGGTGCTGGTTCGGATCTGGCATCGCTGCGAACGAAAGCCGAGCGTGATGGTGACTATTACATCGTCAATGGAACAAAAACGTGGAACACGCTTGGACAGTATGCAGATATGATTTTTTGTCTGGTGCGTACCAGTAATGAAGAAATCAGGCAAATGGGAATCTCTTTCCTGCTAATAGACATGAAGTCTCCCGGTATTGATGTGGTTCCTATTCAAACGATTGATTGCCCTCCGGAGGGATACCAGGAAATTAACATGATTCACTTCATTGATGTGAAAGTGCCTGTAGAAAACCTGATCGGTGAAGAAGGCAAGGGGTGGACCTATGCAAAATACCTGCTGGAATTTGAAAGAGGTAATGCCTATTCACACGGTCTAAAAGCAGCACTCGAACGACTAAAACAGATTGCCTCTGCAGAAATCGACGGTAGTGAAACGCTGATGAACAATGCCGATTTCAGAAGGAAAGTAACAGAAACCGAGATCGCCATCTCGGCGATGGAATACACCGAACTGCGAATATTGAGTTCACTTTCGACGGGGGCGAATGTCGGTCCTGAATCCTCGCTTCTGAAATGTCGCGGTACAGAACTTCAGCAGCAGCTCACAGAACTGGTGCTGGAAGCCACTGGAAACTATGGCATGCCGTTCGACAATCCACCGCCAATCAAAGGCTGGAATCGTGAGCCAATTGGTCCGGTTTATGCCGCCGCGGCAGCGCCAGGTTATTTGAATACGCGAAAAGTGTCGATTTTCGCGGGTTCTAATGAAATTCAGCGAAACATCATGGCCAAAATGGTCCTTGGGCTCTAGGGAAGCTCTGAACTCAGGCCACGTTCTTGCAGGGTGACTTTTTCCCGAATCGCGCCTCTGCAATTTTGTCTGCGATGACATGGGTCGGCTGGCCAGTTTCCCTGGCCATCACAAATATCTCGCCAAGCGTGTCGCCAATGCCTTCAATATGGTGGGTCACCTTGTTGTGATCATAGACATTACGTTCGTAAAATATGTCGATTATCCCACCCGCGTTAATTACATAGTCAGGTGCATATAGCTTTCCAGCCTGCACCAACAATTCACCTATACCCGGGTGGGCGAGCTGATTGTTTGCGGCGCCAGCAATAACAGCAGCCTTAATCTCCGGTAGCGTTTCCTCGGTGATAAAACCGCCGAGCGCACAGGGCGCGAATACATCAACATCCAGCGTATGGATTTCCTTAAGATTCACCGGCGTGATATTGGCCAATTTGGATACATCGTCGACCGCCGGAGTGTAGATGTCAGCAACAAAGACAGAAGCTCCTGCATCAACCAGATACCGGGCAAGCCGCTTTCCAACATTACCGACTCCCTGTATCGCGACTTTAAGTCCGGTCAGGTCTTCGCTGCCAAACCGGTATTTTACGCTTGCTTTTAGCCCAACAAATACCCCATAAGCAGTTGAGGGGGAGGGGTCACCGCTGACTTCACTGCCGTCACGAAGTTGTTTTCGGTTTACACCCGCCACGTACTCCGTGCGGCTGCCGATGATCTCAAGATCTTCTACACTCGTGCCGGAATCCTCTGCGGTGATGTATGCCCCGTTGATGGAATCTACAAAATCACCCATCGCGAGCAGCATTTTTTTTGTTTTCTGTGTTTTAGGATCAGCAATGATGACTGCCTTACCACCACCAAGGGGTAGTTCAGCCATGGCAGATTTGTAGGTCATGCCGCGAGAAAGGCGAAGTACATCAGTAATCGCTTCATCGGATGAAGCATATTGCCAGATTCTGCAACCGCCCAGAGCCGGTCCAAGGTTACGATTATGGATAGCGATATAAGCGTGAAGCCCGCCATCCTTGTCGGTACATTCGAGTACCTGCTCATGATCATCAAAATCTTTAAATGTTGATGTGTTGAGTCTTGATATCTTCATTGTTGAATTCTCTATGCTGCTTTTGGATCGACCAATTTGACGGGCTCAGGATTACTGTTGTTGAGGAGTGCCATCTGGCGGTTGAGTTCGGCGGCGACAATTTTTGCATTCCTGGCTTTAATGTGTCCGAAACCCCTGATTTTTTCGGGAAGCGAAAAAATGTCGGCAATTTGCGCTAGCTTTTCGGCGTTCAGCCGGGGAAGAAGTTCATCGACCAGTTGTTCATATTCACCAATCAGCCTTCTCTCGAGTTTTCGGTCTGCTGTATATCCGAATGGGTCCAGAGGGCTCCCACGCAAGAACCGGAATGGAGCCAATAGCTTAAATACTGTCCAGATCCATGAGCCGAACTTCATTTTGCGCGGTAATCCAGTCTGCTTGTCAACTGGTGCGATCAGCGGCGGGGCCAGATGAAATTCGAGTTTATAATTGCCCTCGAACTGGGCTTGCAAGGATTTTTTATAGTCATCCGAACTGTATAATCGCGCCACCTCATACTCGTCTTTATAAGCGAGTAATTTGAAGTAGTATCGGGCTACCGCAAGCGTTACCTGGTCAGAATTAAAGGGTTGTTCTGCCTGTTCAACTTTTCGAACGAGATTTTCGTAACGCTGGGCATAGCGTTTATCCTGATACAGCGTGAGGTATTCTTTTCGGTGGCTGACAATGTCTTCGAGCGTTTCAGCAATTTTTAGCTGTGATACCTGATCATTCAATCCGGGTAACTTATCCACGGCAGCCAACCTGCCCAATTTGAAAGCCTGGATGTTTTCATCAACGCTGGCGCCGTTAAGCCTGATTGCCTCGGTAATTGCTTCACTCGATATGGGAATACGACCTTTCTGGTAGGCAAATCCTGCCAGAAAGATGTTAACGCCCATGGTGTTACCCAACAGTGTTTCGACAATGCTGTTGGCGTCCACAAAGGATGTTTTTTCCTCTCCCACACATTCCGTGATCAGGTTAATCATGGATTTCGCAGGGAAAATGGTATCAGCATCCCGGGTAAATTCGGCGGTCATCGCCTCGTGAGAATTAATCACCGCAGCGGCAAGATTGCGATCCACCTTGACCATGGAATCGTTACTGGCTGCAACCACAAGGTCGCAGCCGATAACCAGTCTGGCACCACCTGCTGCGATTCGTGCGGCGTTGATATCTTCTGGATTCGCCGCAACCTGGACATGTGTGACAACGGCGCCAAACTTTTGTGCGAGGCCTGTCATATCCAGCACCGAAGCGCCCTTATTTTCTATATGTGCTGCCATTCCCAGGATAGCGCCCAGTGTCGTGACACCGGTTCCACCAACGCCTGCCAATACGATGCCATAGGGTAGCTCTGCATCAGGGAGATCAGGTTCTGGAATGTTTGCATCATCGAAAATGGCGCCATAATCGATTTTCTCGGGATGCTTCATATCACCGCCAATGACGCTCACAAAACTCGGACAAAAACCTTTGATACAACTCATGTCTTTGTTACAGGATGATTGTTCTATTTTTCGTTTTCGACCTAGCTCCGTGTGGTCCGGCACAATAGAGAGACAGTTTGATACCACGCCGCAGTCTCCACAACCCTCGCAGACTGCTGTATTGATGAATGCGCGAATTGCCGGATCAACCAATTCGCCTCGTTTTCTCCTGCGTCTTTTCTCAGCTGCACATGTCTGGTCGTAAATCAGGATAGAAGTACCCTCATACTCCCTTAACTCACATTGCAGGGCTTCCAGGTCGTCCCGGTGTGTGAATGTCGTGAAGTGGGGGAATTCACTTCTTGTATACTTGGTGATGTCATCACTGACCACGGCTATTCGCTGCACACCTTCGCCTTTCAGCTGGTATGCCATCTGGTGGACTGTTAGATCACCATCAATGGGTTGGCCGCCGGTCATGGCAACCGCATCGTTATAAAGAATTTTGTAGGTGATATTGATACCGGACGCTATCGCTGCCCGAATGGCCAGCACGCCGGAATGAAAGTAGGTGCCGTCTCCAAGATTTTGGAACACGTGTTTGGTTTCGGTAAAAGGTGCCTGGCCGATCCATCCTGCTCCTTCTCCACCCATCTGGGAAAAAGTTTCGGTACTTCGATCCATCCACGTGGCCATATAATGGCAACCGATTCCACCCATCGCGCGACTGCCAGCGGGCACGACTGTCGATGTATTATGCGGGCAGCCAGAACAGTAATGTGGGGTGCGCTCAACGAGATCTTTCGGTCTGTTTAAATATTGTTCCTTTTCATTGAGGAATCGCAGGCGGTCTTCAATAATCGCGCTGGTGAAAAACCGGGCAAGCCGGCCAGCAATGACCCGCGCGATGATGGCTGGTGTGAGTTCGCCGGTTGAAGGCAGCAGCCAATTCCCTGACTCATCTCGCTTACCGACAACCATTGGCCGGACTTCCGGACCCCAGTTGTACAACTGGCTGGTAAGCTGGTCTTCAATTAAGCCTCGTTTTTCCTCAACGACCAGCACTTCGTCCAGGCCATTGGCAAATTCGTGTATTCCCCAGGGTTCCAGCGGCCAGGACATTCCCACCTTATATACACGAAGTCCAACCTCAGATGCCAGGTCTTCGTCTATACCAAGATCAGTTAGTGCCTGCATGACATCCAGGTAGGATTTACCGGTGGATACGATGCCAATTCTGGGTTCCGGGCTGTCAATGACCAGCTTGTTGAGATTATTGACCCGAGCAAATTCCAAAACCCTTTCCATCTTTTCATTATGCAGGCGCATTTCCTGTTCCAGCGGTTTGTCTGGCCACCGGATACTCAGGTCGTTTTCTGATTGATCCGGTATTTTCACCTTGAATCGTGAAGCATTAATGTTCGTGGAATAAGAGGCATCCACGGTTTCAGCGATCGTTTTCATCGCCACCCAGCAACCGCTGTATCGGGACAATGCCCAACCGTACAATCCCAGATCAATAATTTCCTGGACGCCGGATGGGTTTAAAACGGGAATCATCGCGTCCATGAAGGCATATTCCGACTGGTGTGGTAGCGTGGATGATTTGCAGCCATGATCGTCACCGGCGATCAGCAAAACACCGCCATGTTTTGAGCTGCCAGCATGGTTCCCGTGTTTGAATACATCGCCACTTCTATCGACCCCGGGACCTTTTCCATACCACATGGCGAACACGCCATCGACTTTTGCGCCCTCGAAGAGATTGACCTGCTGTGAACCCCAGACGGCAGTCGCGGCGAGTTCTTCATTAACGCCCGGCTGGAAGTGGATGTTGTGTTGTTTGAGGTACTTCTTGGCCTGCCACAAGGTTTTATCGAGGCCGCCCAGTGGTGAACCACGATATCCCGAGATGAATCCGGCAGTATTCAAGCCGTTCTCAATATCGAGTTCCCTTTGCAACATTGGCAGGCGGGCAAGCGCCTGGCTACCCGTGAGGAACACCCGTCCGGTATGTTGCTCGTATTTGTCATTAAGGCTGACGTGTTTCATTACCATAACCATTTATCCTCGCGCGCCGTTAAGCAGGGGGTAATTATAATACTCTGGGCAAGGCGAAGACCTAAGCAATCAAATTCAATTTGATCAGTCGCTGCCCTGGCAGGCTCATCCCAGCAATAGGTTTTCCGGGTAGCAACGAAGCCGACATATGGGTGGGGTTAACCAGCAAAAGGGATGCTGATTCGAACATTCGTTCAAACATGGTGGTTTCCTCATTGCAGGATCACTGCGCTGATTTGTACAAATTCACTTTCCGGGGGATCGCCCCGTGAGTGAAAAAGGTGAGCTGGTGAGCTCGGCCGCTAATCTATTAAAAATGAAGACCGATTTCAACCAGATATTGTTGAAATAGTTAAATTTGGTGATAGATTGTCTTTAATTCGCAATCTGCAGGCCAGGCGGGTGGACTTTCTTTTGCGCCCGGACCGGAGGCATTGGACTCTGGGCGAGTGCCCGGGCTACAAGATAGGGTAACCCCAGCATACGCAGGACATATTGAGCAGTATCGTCCATGGCAGAGCGTTCGAGGTGGCCTTTACTGAGCTCCAGGGTGGTGTGTTTTACCATTCCAGTAACCAGGCTTTGTGTGAAATAGACATCATCTACTTTGAATCTGCCTGCCTGAACGCCACGCTGAATATCGTTCAGGCATTGCTCCTCCTCCTGGCACAGGATGTGCTGCCCCGGTAACCCGGAGTAGGTAATGAAGGAATTCCACTTTTCGTTATCTTGTGCTTGCAGGAAGTAGTACTTCAGCGTGACGGCGATTATCGTGGCAGGGTCCTTCAGGTTCTCCCGAATGGCGTTAACTTCCAGGCTGAAGGACTGGCGAAATTCATCCAGGACGGCTTCAAAGACTTGTTGTTTGGTTTGAAAATAGTTGTAGAAAGTACCCGTACCGACCCTGGCTCGTTGCGTCACTTCCTGTATTGAAATATTTTCGTGTTCACTTTCATAGACCAATTCCCGAGCAGCGAATACGAGTAATTTTCTGGTCTCTGTTTTCTGATTGTGATGCCGGGTAAGTTCCATGGTTATTCGTATCATCCCGTTATGCTGAATAAAAAAGTCGAAAAATCAGCTGTATCATTGAAAGTGTAACCGTACCAGCATTAGGCGGCTGATAACTGAATAAATAGTGGAAAAATTTAAGATCTTTCTTAATACTTGAGCCCTGCAGGAAAAAAACATTTTCAGCTCAAAAAAATTTGCACCTGCATCGCAATTTGTAAACCAGGAAACTATCCACCACATGAACTTCGAACTAAGTGAAGAACAACGAAGCATTCAGGCTGCAATTCAAAAAATATGCCTGCAATTTGACGATGACTATTGGTTGCAGCGAGATACAGATGGCGTCTTCCCGGAGGCTTTTGTCAAGGCGATCACCGATGGCGGTTGGCTTGGGATTGCCATGCCGGAAGAATATGGTGGGGCAGGGTTGGGGATTACAGAAGCCGCCATCCTCGCGCACACGATTGCCCGGTCCGGGGCCGGTATGAGCGGGGCATCGGCAATCCATCTAAACCTGTTTGGTCCTAACCCAATCGTGGTTTTTGGCAGTGACGAACAAAAACAACGCTTCCTGCCACCCCTGATTGAGGGTCGTGACCGGGCCTGTTTTGGTGTAACCGAGCCAGATGCCGGGTTGAATACGAGCGCGCTGACCACCAGGGCGATCAGGGATGGGGATCATTACATCATTAATGGTCGAAAAATGTGGACGACGACTGCGCAAACGGCCAATAAAATTTTAATCATCGCCAGGACAACCGATATTGAGGAGTGTGACAAACCGACCGAAGGGCTGTCGCTGTTTTACACGGATTTAAACCGCGACCAGATTGAGGTCAGGCTCATCGAAAAGATGGGTAGAAAGGCGGTGGATTCGAATGCATTGTTTATTGATGATCTGATCGTGCCTGCAGAAGACAGGATAGGTAAGGAAGGCGAGGGCTGGAAGTGCCTGTTGCATGGTCTTAATCCGGAACGCATATTGATTGCCGCTGAAGCAGTTGGCCTGGGGCAGGTTGCACTGGACAAGGCCGCAAGATACGCGCGCGATAGAATCGTCTTCAATCGATCGATTGGTAAGAACCAGGCGATTGCGCACCCCCTGGCTGAAAACTGGATGGAACTTGAGGCAGCACACCTGATGGTGTTTAAAGCGGCAAGTCTCTACGATAAGGGAGTACCCTGTGGCGCTGAGGCCAATAGTGCCAAGTACCTGGCGGCAGAGGCCGGATTGAAAGCTTGCCAAAGAGCGGTATTGACCCACGGTGGCATGGGGTATGCCAAAGAATTTCATGTGGAACGCTATCTTCGGGAGATTATGATCCCGGTTATCGCTCCGATAAGCCAGGAACTCATCAAATCTTTTATCAGTGAACGCGTGCTCGGGCAGGAGAAAAGCTACTAGCGTGAGCAGTAAGTGCAGTATCGTTGCGGGTCACCATCTGCATTGATGCGCAGGCTTTTAGCAGGAATTAAAAAACAATACCCAGATGGGATAGACAGGAAGCAAGTGCGGAAATTAAAGAATATATTCGTTGTTCTTGAGGCGGGCCAGGAAGAACAACCGGCGCTCGAGAGAGCTGCTTTTATCGCCGAGGCAACCGGTTCTTCGCTACACCTGTTTATGTGCGCCTATGATCGGGCTGTCGGGATTGCAACCTTCCTGTCAAGAAGTCAGCGTAGCACCTTCGCGCAAACAATCGTGGACGGTAGCCGGGTGATGGTAGAACGATTGGCCGAACCCTTAACAGAGAAGGAAATTGATTTTAGAATAGAAATTGTCTGGGACCGGCACCCCCTGGACGCCATTATCGCGGCGGTTGGCACTGGTGACTATGGCCTCCTGATGAAATATTGCCGACATTCCACCGGTGTTGACAGGATGTTTAACCACATCGACTGGAGCCTGATGAGGTATTCCCCCTGTCCTGTCATGCTGGTTAAAAAGGGTCAGTGGGATGAGGTCGGTCAAGTACTGGCGGCCATTGACGCCGCTCCTGAAAATGAACTTCATGAAAAACTCAACATGGAGATTCTAGATAGAGCAAGCTACCTGGCGGCTGAATTAAACTTTGAACTTCACCTGGTGAGTGCCTATCCCGCGCCTCCCGTCTATGTTCCGGTTTCGCAGGTCTCTTCGTCACTGACAAATTACCGTAGCAAGATGTCACATATGGTCATCGAGAATCTCAACAAACTTGGTGAAGAATATGGCGTGCTCGAGGAGCACCAGCATGCAATTGAAGGGCCAGTTGATTGGGTGATTCCAAAAGTGTCGAACGATATTGTTGCTGAATTTGTTGTTATGGGAAATGTCTCGCGGGAAAGCCTCACAGGCATCAGTATCGGCAGCACGGCAGAATCAATACTCGATCAGTTGGACACAAACGTAATGATGGTGAGGATCAGTGAACAGCCGGAATCATGATTGAGCCAGAAGCGCCATGCTCAGTCTTTTTTGATTTTTTCAATTAGCCCGTCTGTCCTGTCCTTCATGTTCTTGATGACGCCACCTTTTCGGACCTCATTAAGGACGAGTTCTTCAAATTTTTTGACATAGGTGTCAGAGGATATATGCATGTCATCGTCACCACTGATGCCTGTGCCGAACAGATTAATCCAGCGGTCACTTTTGTGTCCGACACGCAGTAAATGATAGAAATGTTTGCCCGGATCATCCTGTCGCGTGATGAGACCCGCGATAACTGCAATGACTGAAATCGGACTTAACAAGAGATCTCGCATGGCGTCGAGCAGGAGCTTGAACTGGAAAGCCAGTAGATCACGGAATAGTTGCCAGTGACCGGGGGCTGCGGTCTCATTCTGGTTTGTATCAGATTTGTGTTCTTTCACGGGTTGTCTCGATGTACTGGGAAAACTGATTCAGTATGATCCTTTTAACAAAACAAATGTGTGAAAACTGAAAAAACTCGTATTGCAGATAATTGTGATAACTCGCCTGACTCCTGGCATACGTAATTCATCAAGTAATCAAATTCGGAGTGCCAGACCGGGCTGGAACTGATTAGGCGCAGACTATATTGTAACCATGCCGTTGATCGGGTTCCAATATTTTTTAGCTAAATCTAGCAATACCTCAGGGTCGCCCTGGTGAAATATACAGTCTAGATCGCAAAATTTTCATGACCAATGACGCCTGGTATTGATCTCCGTTCCCTGGGCCCAGTCTATAATCTCCTGCATGTCTCCACGGAAAATAATTCGATGTGCCTTCTTCTTCAACTGGTAGCTGTACATTGGGTCGTAGTATTTTTCCAGCAGTAATCTTATCCAGTTCTTGTGAGCTTCAAATTTGCCTGCTTGTTGTTTGACGAGTGAATCATCGAGCAACTGTCGCAGGACCTGGTGAGCAGCACCGCCCAGTCGTTTACGAATAGCATCCATGGCAGTTTGGAGGTAAGCAGAAAATTCTTCAAGCGCGGTCTCATGGAACCGATGATTGTATTGCTCCCACTGCGCCAGGATGTACTCCTTGTAAATTCGTTGAACCCTGTTTTCTGTCGAGTCCTCCAGTAGAACAATCGGCGACAATTTCATTGCAGATTGCAATTCCGGAGGCAGGTAAACCTTGCCGATCAACCGGCTTTCATCTTCGACGAGCAATGATTGATTATCACGCGCCTCATTGAACTTCAGTAATTCAATTGCGATTGTGTTTTCAAAATTGACTTGTACCGGCTGATTGTCAATAAACTTACCGAAAGCCGAACCCCTGTGATTGGCATGACCTTCAAGGTCAAGGCTGTTTTGTAGCTGTATCAGCAGTTCGGTTTTTCCGACGCCGGTTTTGCCCGATACAATAATAAGCGGAGGCAGCTGGCTAAACTGGCCGAGGAGGAATCGACGCATGGACTTATATCCACCCGGAACCCTGGTAATTTCTTCGCCTTCATTTGATAACCACTGGCAGGCAATCTGTGATCGTTTGCCGCCTCGAAAGCAGTAGAGATATACCTCGTCATGGTCATCGATATATTCCAGCCATCTCGACATTCTGTTTGCTCGTTTCTTGCCGGACACCAGTTTATATCCAAGTGCTTCCGCAGCCCGAGGGCCTTCCTCTTTATAACTGATGCCGACGCAATGTCTTTCATCGGTATCCAGGATAGGAATGTTAGTAGCAGTGGGGAACGCCCCTTGTTCAAATTCAACCTCAGCCCGAACATCGATAAGGGGAACATCGTTTAAGAATATTTCCCGCATTAATTGCGACTCAGTCATGCCGTTGGTCCATGCGGCAGCTGATTGATGTTATTGCTTTAGGAGCAAGAGAAGCGGTCCAGTTACAGACGATCAATTTATACGTGGAGGTCACCGCTAATTTCCAGTTTTTTGGAGCTGGGAGGGCTCTAACTTGATCACCTCCCGCGTGTGCTTTTCAATGAGTTTCCGCGAATAAAGTAGCGGCAGGGCGTCATCATCAGCCCATGACTGTAAGAGGTCAGAATAATGCGAATTACCGACATTACCGGACTGACCCGGTGTGTTGGTCATGTAAGCATTGTCCCAGTTGCCAACATCCAGCACCATCCGCCAGGAGCCGCCGCTGACAATCGAAAAATCTTTCCGGTAACGGGTGCTATTAGGTGTATCTCCGCTGCCTCCCCGGCTAACCAGGGGCATCTTCATCCGGCGCTGTGTTTCAGCGTCAGCATAGTCGTAGAGCGGATGCTTGAATTTAATTGTGTGCAGGCTGGCCCATTGCCATGCCTGTTGGTCCGTTCCTAACAATTCAATTGACTCCTGTATGGCTGCACTGAGCGATTTTTCAGCCATCTGCTGCCTGTCCCGTTTCGGCATTTCAGTGAAAAATTGTACCACCCGGTTATTGTGCAGGATCCCGATGCTTGATAGATCATCGATTTTGAGTTTATGCGCCATGACCATTTTGTTCAGGTGCCTTGAAAACCAAATCTCAAATAACGCGGCGGCGGCGGAATCTCGTTCAAGGACGTAATCCCAATCTGCAAATAATTTATCAGCCGGGGAGGGGAGTTGCGATAACTCTACCGAACCCAGTAATCTTCTGGCCGGAATGGACAGATAGTCCCGTTGCAATTCAATCGAGTCCTGAATGCTGTGGGGTTTATCGATATCAAGTACTTCGCTGATACGGTTAATTCGCCAGGGATAAGCCCACTCAAAGCCTAATAACATTTCCCGGTAGGGATAGTCGTCAGGGAGGCTCATAGCATTAGCGGTACCAGCCCATCCTCGTGCCGGATTGTACTGTACCGGTAACTGGTCCATATCGTAGAATCCTTGCCATTCGTAGCGGCCATCACCGGGCACTGGTAACAGGCCGTCATAGTTTGTCCTGATGGGCGCCAGACCAGCGGGTTTGTAACCGATGTTGCCTTCAATATCCGCGTACACCTGGTTTTCCGAAGGTGCACCCCAACGATTGAGGGCAGACAGAAACTGGTCCCAGTTATTGGCGCGCATATATTCCACGGAACCAAAGTAGGGTGCCATACCAGGCTCAAGCCATGCCGCCTGAACGGCAAATGCCCTGCCTTTTTCCTGATAGATAACGGGACCGTGAACGGTGAACAACAGGTTTATGCTGACCGGGTCCTGGTTCCTGACCTGGAAAGTCTCACTGACCACTTCCAGCGATCGCCATTCGCCGCGATAACGATACTTATTTCCCTGTGTTTCATAGACCATCAGGTCTTCCTGATCGATAGAAAAGATGGTCAATCCAAATGCTATCCGTTCGTTATGGCCAATGGATATCCCCGGTAATGCGGGTTCACCGGCGCCGATAACATTCAACCCGGGCGCAACGAGATGTGCGACATAGCGAAGTGAAGGGACCGCATGACCACGGTGCGGATCATTTGCAAGAATAGGGCGGCCTGTGGTCGTTCTGGCGGGTGCGATTACCCAGTTATTGCTCCCGGCACCAAGATCCCGTTCATCCAGCGCGATCAAGGTGTTTTTATCCAGGTAACCCTGACCTGCAACCCCAGACCCGGCAAATTGTGAGGCCTTGCCAAAATCAACGGGTGCCTTGGCGAGTCGGTACAGACGCGTCACATCTGCAGGAATGGTACAGGGATCCAGGCCTTCAGGAATCCTGGTTTTCCATTCCGGTTCCAGCTTGAACCGAAGGGCATCAATCTCAATTCCATGTTGACAGATAATCCCTGCTCTCTGGGCTTCACTGGTGACATTGCGCCATAATCCGTTGGAGCGAATACGCACCACATCTGACGGCGCCCAGATGGCAGGTTTATAGTCGAGCAGCTTGAATTCCAGCGGCAGCAATTCCGGTTGAGATTCAGTTAATGCAACAAAGGCATTAATCCCGGCCGTGAAAGCCTGGGAGATTCGTTTGGCATCAGAGCCGTAAGCCAGCCATTCACGGAACATATCTCCGCGATAAAGAAACATTCTTGCCGCCTGATCCTGTTCAAGAAAGTTTTCCCCCAGGATACTGGCAAGCTGACCGAGCCCGCGTCGTCGCCAAAGGTCAATCTGCCACAAGCGGTCACGGGCAGCGTTAAATCCCTGGACATAAAAAGCGTCATAGTGGTCCCCGGCGTAAATGTGCGGGATTCCCCATTCATCAACCAGGATCTCTGCTGGCTTAGACAGCCCCTGAACTTTATAAGTCACCGTTTGTTTTGCGGCGGTGGCAGCACTTGGCATCACCATGGCAAGGCAGATGACAAACAATGTTAACCAGGCAGACATGACGTGACCTTTATTGATTTCTGCGCA
>SMVB01265992.1_pt1 | contig 23236 bp, 21 predicted proteins | sample 2456461 | NCBI WGS metagenome assembly SMVB01 (sample SAMN11095934, study PRJNA526329) | marine sediment metagenome | biome: Marine sediment; feature: Surficial sediment; material: Deep marine sediment; isolation source: Hadal surficial sediment | place: Pacific Ocean | collected 2014-05 | depth...
CTTCTGGCGTCTAAATCCTGTTTGTATCGATTTGTAGGTTGCCTTTTCCAGTTACACTTCGCTTGGGCATAGATATAAAAGCAATTCCCATGCCATTGTTAGGAAAGATGTTAAAGTTCAATGGCTTACAACAAATCTTGAGAAAATTGTGTTAACGTGAGATGAGCATATGTAAGAAAATCCGACAAAATGTGCATTCGCACATAATGAGACGCTAAAGCATCAATCGGCAAGCATCTGAATTATTTGAAGTTTGCGGCGAGGCGGTCGATGGCTCAAGCGGCTGCAACAGCAAGATCTTCGCAATTTACGCCGTTTTGTAGCAAGCGGCTAGCAGGCGTCATTTTCGCCTATTTTGTCAAATTATCCGACAGTTTTGCCCCACTACTGTGTCGCTGAAACCCTTTCAGCTGATTCGAGCAGTCGTACAAGGCTATAAAAACGCCCATTCCTCACCACCGCAACGATCTTGAGTGTATCGGCAACATTTTTGAGTGGGTCGCCTGCCACCAGCACCAGGTCGGCGAAGGCACCCGGGCGGATGATGCCAATCTGGGACGCAAGCCCGAGCGATATTCCAATATTGGCGCCCGCGGCCCGCAGTACCTGCTCGCCGCTCAATCCCGCCGCCGCAAGTGCCCTGAGTTCCGCATGCAATGCGAGACCAGGCGGCAATCCATTGGGCTTGGATCCCAATACGATTGATGAATTGTCTGCATTCAGTCGAGGCAGTGCCGCATAGTGTCGGATGTTCGAATCAGTGTGCCTGAAACGCATCGCTTGTCGTGAGTCGAGAAGCGTTCTGAGCCCGGGTGTACTGGAGTCGGCCAGTCCCGAGACGAGGATTACCGGACCACTGCTGACGGCGATGCGCATATCCTGATACTGAATTCCCATTGGCGATGACGGCAACGTGTCAGCCCCTAACAGCAGGTCGACACCGAGCCCCATGCCGAGCGTCCAGCTTTCGGCGAGAACCGGCACGCCGCGTTTTTGCCAACGCCGAATAGAGCGTCGTGGATCGTCATCGAGAGTGGTATCGACTGGCACAGTCGCAAGGTAAATGTCTTTACTTTTTTCCTCGTCAGTCAAGGCAATGTCGCTGGCCGAAATCAATCGTGGGCCTGGGTCGCTTTCGCCATGCCACAGCTTTGCTTGCAGCGCGCCGATCGGCTCATTCGATACCAGTGTCGTAACGCCATACGCGAGCAAGCTTGCCCCTGTAGCACTTTTTGGCAATGCAGAATATATGTCGATGAATCCAGGCAATATCGTGACGTTACCCAGGTCAAGAACGGTCGCGTTGGACCAGTCTTTTCTGGTCTCCACCGCGGTAATCGTGCCGCCGTCAATAACGACGTCAATATTATTCTGGTAACCATCCTGCAAGCCGTCAAACAATCGTGCTGCCCGGATGACCAGCTTGCTATCAGGCGGGGTAACCACGGGCAGTTGCCGCTCTACGACGGCTCGCTCGGATCTAGCCGGAGAGCTTTTGATGCTGGCGCGAAAACGTATTGGCGTGGGTCTTCGCGAATTAAAGCTTCGTGTCAGGAGTTGACCGTCGGCGGCAAAAATGAGTTGGTGACGATTGAGCCAGCTAACCGGCGATATGAAATAGTCGCGCTTTTTGTCGCCGTAGTTACGCACCAAAGGCGGATCGGAAAGAATAATCATGTCCAGCGAAAAGCCGTCATCGGTCTCGCTCAAGAACGTAATCAGGCTGTCGTCCGGGCGCCAGGACGGCGCATGTATTGCCCGTGCTGTTTGTAACAATCTCTGCGCGGTTTCTCCATGGCGGCGTATCATCAATGACCAGCCATCAGCATCATGCAATACATAAGCGAGATGTTTTCCATTTGAGGACCATGCCGCCTCAATCTCGTCGCCGGCGTCGCTTGTTAATCGCCAGCGCAGGCCGGTTGGGATATCAAGCTCCCAAAGATCCAGTCCACTGCCAGGCGATGCTGCAGAAAAAACGATGCGTTCACCATCCGGATGCCAAGAAGCGAACTGATCGTTCATCGCCTCGTCACTTAGTGGCCGCGATAAATTACTTTGCATATTGTGCAGCCACAACCGATTGCCAGCCGGAGAGCTGGCCTGGTAAAGAATGTCACCAGCTGACGGTGACCACTTCGGTGAGCGAGCCGGCACAACCGAATTTGGCAATTCTTCGGCCTGGCCTCCATTGCCAGGAACAATCCAGATGCCACCAAGAAGGTCGAACGCAATGCGACCGTCCACCGTCGATATATCCGGGTGGATGTTGGTGCCTTCCGTAACAATTGTCTGCGCGGCAGCAAGCGCTGGCATCAAGGCCGCGGCCAGGACGAGAGCCGAAAATTGAACTGGACCACTAGCTCGCACAGTCCACCTGCACGGCGGCAATTGCCTCGCCATCAGTCTGAAAGCTTATCTGCATGGGCTGGCAACATATCTGGCAATCTTCAATGTAACTTTGATCTCCGGCGGAAAGGTCGACGAGGATACTCATCGCCTCCGCACAAAAAGGGCAGCGAATCCGTCGCTCGATAAGACTGTCATTCATACCAGAGTCTGACCATCAAGGCTGCAGTCGGGTTCCCACCCAGGGAGTTACGGAGAACTCATGCTCGGATGATCGAACCAGGTTGCGTGTCCAAAGCCCGCGGTCGTGAATGCGATCCTCACCATTCTTCCATAGCTCGATTGAGTTCGCCCAAATCCGAAAACCACCCCAGTGAGGTGGTCGCGGAATATCTGGCGCGTCGCCCGATGCCAGTGATTGCAAATCGTCAGCAAGATCTGCGCCGAGCGCTGATGCTCGCGACCTGATCTGCGCGATCAGTTCGTCACGAGACTGAAGTACAGCGCTTTGATCGCTTCCCCAGGCGCCAATTCTTGCTCCCCAGTCGCGAGTTTCAAAATACGCGTCGCTTTCTCTGGCAGGCGACTGAATCGCCATGCCCTCTATCCGAATCTGTCGGCCCGGACCATCCCAATGGAATAGCGCTGCTACTTTCGGATTCGCTGCGATCTCGCGCCCCTTTTGCGAATGATAGTTAGTATGAAACACAAGGTAACCGGGGTCCGCGACGAACTCCTTGCACAGGACAATGCGTGCCGATGGATTGCCCTCGGACGACAAGGTAACCAGCGTCATCGAGTTGGGATTGCGTCGCAGCTTGTCGTCGTGTGCTGCCTTGATCCAGGCAGCGGCCCAATGCATAGGATCTGACGGCAGATCATCGGGTAGCCGATCTGCGAGAAATGGATTGGTCACTAAGTTCTCCGGGTGCACCGATATAGTGAGAAATTTATCGCGATTGTTTGCAGCAACGTGCAGGTTATCAGACAGCCCGTAATTCATCACGCATTGCTGATGATTGTCCCGCCTTCGCGCCGTGGATCGGCGGCGACCGCAAATCCGGTTTTTGGATCATGCAGCGCAACGCCAACTCCGCCAAAGTACATGCCCTTCTCAGGGTAAGTCTTAACGCTAATCGGAATGTCCGGAATATCGAGACCCGGCTCGACCGCCAACACCGGTTCCTCGCCGCGCAACTCCAGATGCATGCGAGGCTGGCCGACAGCATCTTCAAGCGACATGCCCATCTGAATATAGTTGATCAGGAATTGATGCAGGGCGGTCGTAATTCTGTCAGCTCCGGGCGATCCGACTGCCAGGACGGTTTCGCCATTGCGTGCGACCGATGGCGCCATGTTGGAAGGCAAGCGTTTGCCGACAGGCCCGGCATCGAGACCGTCGCGATTCAACTCGATCTCGCCCATGCAATTGTTCAACCAAAGACCCGTTTCATCCGGCATTTCTCCAGAGCCGTAACCTGAAGATGCGGTAATCGCACAGGCAAGCCCCTGGCCATCTACGGCAGACGTGTGAACAGTGGATCCGGATTCAAACCGGGTCGTTAACGCACCGCTGTTTGCCTGCAGAAGCAGCTCGGCAATATCGCGGACCAGGTCGTCACTAATATCCAGCACGCCGACTCGATAGCCCAGGCTTGCATCCTGTACTTTTATGAGGTGCAGTAATGCGGCCGTGTCCCACTCCTGAAAATCGGTGCTGCTAAAGCCAAGCAACATCGCGCACAGAATTGCGCCACCGACGGCAGGTGAGGGGTTCGTTGCGATCGTCCAGCCTTTAATCTCGACTTTCAAAGCCGGGCGAACGATGGGTTCATAACGCCGCATGTCGTCGATGGTCAGCAGACCGCCGTTTTGTTGCACGTGATCCGTTATGCGTTTCGCAAGATCACCGTCGTAAAAGGTTTGACTGCCACGGTCTGCGATTAATTCCAGGCTGTCAGCGAGGTGCGGCACAATAATGCGGCTGCCTGCCGGTTTGAGATTGCCTTCAGCGTCGTGCAATGCCGCGAATCCGTCCTTGCTTCGGGAAAAAACAGGCTTCCCGGAAAATTGAAGATAATGATGGCAAGCCGATGACAGAGGAAAGCCTTGTCGCACCACTCGAATGCTGGGCTCGACGAGTTTTTTCCAGGGTAGCTGACCGAAATCGCGACTGGCCATCTCGAGGGCGGCCAATGACCCCGGTACCGCAACAGACGCAGCGCCGACCAGGGTCTCGACGCCGCCACCGTATTCCATGCTTACGGCATGGACTCCGGACTTATGGTCGAACGCCGGGGCGCCGCAGCCCGGGATGGCGACGTTGCCGTCGATAGTGACGGCATCCGTGCCCGCCGGCCAGATTGTAACGAAGGCGCTGCCCGCGAGCGCACAAACGCCGGGCTCCGTATTCATCGTTAACAGTGCCGCCGCAATCGCGCAATCGACGGCATTGCCGCCATCGTCAGCAATCCCCGCAGCAGCGTCAGCGGCAAGCTGAGAGGTGGTTGCGACCGCGACCTGTGTCATCTAACTGCTAGAAGTGCACAACCGATCGAATGCTTACACCTTCATGCATAAGGTCGAACGCCTTGTTGATGTCTTCCAGTGGCATGGTGTGAGTGATGAACTCGTCAACCTTGATATCACCGTTCATATATTGATCGACCATGCCGGGTAACTGCGTACGCCCCTTGGTGCCGCCAAAAGCCGTGCCCCGCCAGACTCGACCGGTAACAAGCTGAAATGGGCGGGTGGAAATTTCCTGGCCGGCGCCTGCGACCCCGACGATGATGGACTCGCCCCAGCCCTTATGGCAGCACTCGAGTGCTGCGCGCATCAGGTTGACGTTGCCGATGCACTCAAACGAGTAATCCACGCCGCCGTCAGTGAGATCGACAATGACATCCTGAATGGGTGCGTCGTGATCATTCGGGTTTACGCAATCTGTTGCCCCCATCTGCTTTGCCAGTTCAAATTTTCCTTCATTGATGTCAATTGCGATAATCCTGCCCGCATTGGCCATCATCGCGCCTTGTATGGCGCTAAGCCCGACGCCACCCAAACCGAACACGGCGACGGTCGCGCCGGCTTCGACTTTCGCGGTATTCAATACGGCGCCGATACCGGTCGTAATGCCGCAGCCCAGCAAACACACTTTCTCCAATGGGGCGCTGTCACTGATTTTGGCGAGCGAAATCTCAGGTAGAACCGTGTACTCGCTGAAAGTGGAGGTGCCCATGTAATGAAAAATTTGCTTGCCCTTATGTGAGAATCGCGACGTTCCATCCGGCATCAGCCCCTGACCCTGGGTTACGCGAATCGCCTGGCACAAATTCGTCTTGCCTGAAGTACAGAAACTGCATTCGCCGCATTCCGGCGTGTAAAGCGGGATAACTTTGTCGCCAACCTTGACGCTCGATACGCCGGCGCCGATTTCTTCCACGATGGCTCCACCCTCGTGACCAAGGATGACGGGAAATATTCCTTCCGGGTCTTCTCCTGAAAGCGTGAATGCATCCGTGTGGCAAACGCCGCTGGCGACATTTCGCACCAGCACCTCACCTTCCCTGGGACCCTCCAGATCAACTTCCTCAATTTCAAGAGGTTTACCGGCTTCCCAGGCCACGGCAGCACGTGTTTTCATTTTTCGTCTCTCCAATACGATTCTTGATGCGGCTCAGATGGTCGCACGATTGCTGTTGTCACGAAAGCACAAGGCACAAGCTCCCTAAGGGAAAATCGTTTTCGCTTGGCTCGTTTGCCACTCTCCTGTAAAAAGGCTCTGTATCGAATGCAGGTCTGAAATGATGAAATTGGATGACTTAAGAACGAGCTTGTCAGATGTTGACCGACAACTGCTGGAGTTAATCGCACGCCGCCAGAATATTGTCAGCGAAATCGGCAAACACAAACGATCCAGCGGCAGGGCCACAAGGGATTATGAGCGCGAGAAAGACGTGCTGGAAATGGCGCGTGCGCAGGCGACGGAACTGGGCATTGATCCGGATCTTGCCGATGACATTATGAGCGCGCTGATTCGATCATCGCTGGCCAGCCAGGAAAAAGACCGCGTCGTTGCCGAAGGTAAGGGTGATGGCAAGCGCGCACTCATTATCGGCGGCGCAGGCAAGATGGGTGGCTGGTTTGTTGATTTCTTTCGATCGCAAGGCTTCGATACCGATATCGCAGACAATCGACTGGAAACCGGCAGTGGGTGTTTTACGGACTGGCGAGACGCCGGCGTTGACTACGATGTGATCGTCGTTGCGACGCCGCTTGCGATCTCCGGTGAAATTTTGTCTGCGCTCGCAGAATTGAAACCAAAGGGGCTTGTCTTCGACATAGGCTCATTGAAGTCACCCCTGCGAGCAGGACTTGAGGCGCTATACGCCAACGGTTGCAAGGTGACTTCCTTGCATCCGATGTACGGTCCCGATACGCAATTGCTGTCCGGCCGCCATCTCATTTTCGTCGATGTCGGGTCGAGCGAGGCGACCGAAAGCGCCAAAGAACTTTTCTCGGCGACGATGGTGGAGCAACTCGATATGGGACTCGACGATCACGATCGCCTGATCGCGTATGTACTTGGTTTGTCGCACGCTCTGAATGTCGCATTTTTTACAGCGCTTGCGGAGAGTGGCGAGGCCGCCCCCAAACTTGCGACCATGTCATCGACGACATTCGATGCGCAGTTGCTGGTAGCGGCTGCGGTAGCGCGGGATAACCCGCATTTGTATTTCGAAATTCAGCATCTGAACGATTTTGGACTGGATCCGCTGGACGCCCTGTGCGAGTCGGCCGAGAGAATCAGGCAGATGGTAGCGAACGGTGATGAGGCCGGATTCGTTGCGCTGATGGAGAAGGGTAAGGAGTATATGGCCTTGCGCCGATAGTGTGACGCCTGCATCTGGCAGCCATTCGATTCTTATGTGATAATGAGAATCATTCGCATTAATGGTAATGTAACTAACTGGAACTTATAACAATGTTAAAGCAGCTACCCCCGCTTTTCAGTCGATTCACCGTAGTCGCAGCCGCATTACTGGTCGCCGCCTGCGGTGATTCTGCAAACGAGAATGCCCTCGACGGTGCCACAGCCCCAAAGCCGGTGGTCGTTTACTCGGCGCGTGCAGAACAGCTCATCAAACCGATCTTTGATGCCTACACCGCCGCAACCGGTGTTCCGGTCAGGTACATGACTGACAGCGAACAACCGCTGATTCAAAAACTCAAAGCAGAAGGGGCAACAACGGTCGCCGACATCTTGCTGACGGTTGATGCTGGCAACCTGTGGTATGCGGCAGAAGAGGGTGTTTTAAGGCCTGCCTATTCTGATGTGCTCGAAAGCAATATTCCTGCGCACCTGCGCGACCCCGAGAACTTGTGGTTTGCAATGTCCGTTCGTGCACGCACCATCGTTTACGACACGCGTAAAATTGATCCCTCGCAATTGACAGGTTACGCCGACCTGGCGGATGAAAAGTGGAAAGGGAAGTTGTGTCTGCGAACGTCAGCGAAAGTCTACAACCAGTCCCTGGTGGCAATGATGATTGCCCAGATGGGTGAGCGGGAAACTGAAATCGTCGTCCGTGGCTGGGTGGACAACCTGGCGACAAGTGTATTCGCGAATGACACCAAGCTGATAGAGGCGATCGCAGCCGGTCAGTGCCAGGTTGGTATCGTCAACACATATTATTTCGGACGATTGCAACGCGAGAACCCCGATATCCCGGTCGCAATTTTTTGGCCAACGGCCGAAACCGGCGGTGTCCACGTGAACGTGTCCGGTGCCGGAATAACACGGCATTCGAGAAATCCGGAGGGTGCCAAGGCGTTGCTTGAGTGGATGTCGGGCGAGGTCGGACAGCAACTTCTTGCTGGCGAGAATCTGGAGTATCCGGCTAATCCGGCCGTAGAGCCAAGCCCCCTTGTCGCCGCCTGGGGCGAATTCGATGCAAGTCCCATGAATGTCACACAAGCGGGTGTGTTCCAGGCCGACGCGGTCAAACTCATGGACAGGGCGGATTATCGCTAACGCAAACACTATACGACTCGCCGCTTATTCCTCGGTCGCGGCTTCAAGTGTTTACAGTATCGTAATTGCTGTAATTGCCGTCATTGCGGCAGCGCCGATATTGGCGGCCGTGGTTTCACTATTTCAGGACACGGGCGACGTATGGCCGCATCTTGTGCAATATGTGCTGCCCGAGGCCTTGCTCAATACCCTCTGGCTTGCCGCAGGCGTTGCCTTGATTGCTGGCACGATCGGCGTTGCTCTCGCGTGGATAGTTGCAGCGTACGAGTTTCCCGGCCGAGGTTTCTTCAACTGGGCTTTGTTGTTGCCGATGGCGATGCCGGGATATGTATTGGCGTTCGCGTTTGCCGCAATTTTTGAGTTCACCGGGCCGATTCAGGGCTTATGGCGAGACGTGTTCGGCGATACGCTCGCGTTCCCTGAAATCGGTGCACGCGCCGCATCGATTCTGACCTTGAGCCTGGTTTTATATCCCTACGTGTTTTTAATTGTACGAGAGGCATTTGCATCGCAAGGGGTAAGAGGCCTTGAGGTGGCCCAAAGTTGCGGGCTAAAACCGCTGCAGGGTTTCTTCAAAGTGTCGTTGCCGATGGCGCGACCATTCATTGTCGGCGGCGTGAGTCTCGCGGTAATGGAGAGCCTTGCTGATTTTGGCACCGTCCAGCTTTACAATTACTCGACCTTTACCACCGCCATTTACCGGGCATGGTATGGGCTGTTTTCGCTGGAGTCGGCGCAACAACTCTCCTTGGTTCTCATAACCCTTGTTCTGTTGGCGTTATTGGTCGAACGCAGGTTTCGGGGCGTGGCCCGCTACACGACATCCGGTGGCGCTGCGTCACGATCACGAATCACACTCCACGGCCGCGGCGCGGTCCTGGCAACAAGCATTTGCGCTGCCGTTTTTGCGCTCGCGTTCTTGTTGCCAACTTCTCTGATTGCGCTCTGGAGTTTCGGCGCGTTTGCCGAGGAATTCGACTCCCGGTACTGGCAGTTTGCGGCGAACACGTTGCTGTTGGCAGTCATGGCCGCGATGCTGGTTACGTCGATAGCTGTAATAATGGCCTACGCTGTCCGGCGCCAACCGGGTCCGGCAAACGATTTCCTGGCTCGGGTTGCAACGCTTGGCTACGCCGTTCCGGGCACGGTGCTTGCGGTTGGTTTTTTCGTGCCGATTGCTGCTTTCAGTCGATTCATCAATCAACTGCTGGGCTTTAGCGGGGCCGAAACGATCGCGTTGCAAAGCAGCCTGGCCGTAATACTGCTCGCCTATATGTCGAGATTCCTGGCGGTCGCACACAGTCCGGTCAACGGTGCGTTGTCGCGAATTTCTCCCAGCATCGAAGACGCTTCTCGCGGCATGGGCGTGTCAGGACTGCAGATGCTGTTAAGAGTGCATCTGCCAATACTTCGTCCTGCAATATTGACCGGCGCTCTTTTAGTGTTTGTCGATGTAATGAAGGAATTGCCAATCACCCTGATGACGCGTCCGTTCGGTTGGGACACACTCGCGGTTCGGGTATTTCAATTGACGACAGAAGGTGAGTGGCAGCGTGCCGCATTGCCTGCACTTGGCATCGTCGTTGTCGGTCTGATACCCGTCGTCTTGCTGACGAGGCAGCGCAACAATGCTTGATCTCAAAAACATAAGTCACAGCTACGGGCAGACACTGGTGCTCGATGATGTTTCGCTGGCACTCCAAAAGGGAGACGTCGCCTGCATTCTTGGGCCCAGTGGATGTGGCAAGACGACATTGCTGAGATGTATCGCAGGCTTTGAGCATTTGCAGAGCGGCACTATTCTTATTGACGGCCAGATCATCAGCTCGGCAACAAAACATGTTGCAGCCGAAGATCGTCGAATCGGCATGGTGTTCCAGGACTATGCTCTTTTGCCGCATCTGAACGTGCAGCAAAACGTTATGTTTGGCTTGCATGAAAAAGATCGCGGTGATGCTCAGCGAACCTCCAGGCGCTTTCTGGATCAGGTCGGCCTGGCTGAGTTCGCTAGCTGCTTCCCACATGAACTTTCGGGAGGGCAACAGCAACGTGTGGCGATTGCGCGTGCGTTGGCGCCGGGGCCGGAGTTACTGTTGATGGACGAGCCGTTCTCAAATCTTGATGCGAGCATGCGGTCTGGCATCGGTCGCGAAATCAAGTCGCTACTGGCTTCCGTTGGAGCAACCGCGCTGATTGCTACTCATGATCACCAGGATGCGTTCGCGCTTGGCGACACACTGGGCGTCATGAACAAGGGCAAGTTGCTGCAGTGGGATTCCTCATACGACATATACCACCAGCCGAAAGATCATTTCGTCGCTGAGTTCATCGGACGTGGCGTGTGGTTGCCGGGTCGCGTCAATAGTGAAAACGAAGTTGAAACGGAAATAGGCATCGCGCACGGCGAGATGGTGTCTCAGCACTCATCGGGAACAGAGGTGGAGATATTTCTGCGACCCGACGACGTCGTGCATGACGATACCAGCACGCTGAGGCTCGAGGTAGCGGGCAGGCGATTCAGGGGATCGGACTTTCTATACGAGTTACGACTGCCGGGCGGGGCGTTGATATTGTCGTCTGTACCCAGCCATCATGATCATGCAGTGGGCGAGAAGATCGGCATCCGCCTGGAAACCAAACACATGGTTGTGTTTGTTAAAGATTGAGAAAACGTAAACCTTTTTAATTGTGCTTCAGTTGCTGCGGCTCGTGCGACGCATGAGAATCAGGAACAGCGGCACGCCCAGGGTTGCGGTCAACGCACCAACCGGCAGTTGTCGCGGCGCCATCACGGTTCGGGCAAGTGTGTCGGCAATAATCAGCAACGTGCCGCCGGCAAGAGCAGAGGCGGGGAGGACAATCCTGTGATCGCTGCCGACGATAAGACGCATCATGTGCGGGACAACCAGGCCAACAAAACCGATCACGCCAACTGATGTTACCGATACTGCCGTTGCCAGCGCCGTGACAGCGAAAATAATAAGGCGAAACGCGGATACGGGTAAGCCGACGATCGCCGCTTGTAAATCGCCGCGGGCAAGGACATTAAGGTGGCGAGCGGCGAGCGTGCCCGATACGGTGATAATTGCAAGAAGCCAAAGGGAGCGGCCAGGAGTGGCCGCAAAGCTTAAATCACCCATGAGCCAGAACAGCATGCCACGCAATTCCTTGTCAGGACTTAATGCAAGCAGCAGCGTCGTTATTGCACTGAATCCGGCCGCTAACACGACTCCGGTAAGCAGCAACCTGGCCGGCGTCCAGCTACCAGTTCCTTTTGCGATCGAAAAGACCAGCAGCGTGGCGCCGATCGCGCCGCAAAATGCAGCGAAATCGATTCCAATGGCACCCCAGCCCAGTGTCATGCCGAACAGGGCGGCAACGGCTGCACCACCGGAGCTGCCCAGGATATAGGGTTCGGCCAACGGGTTGCGCAATAATACTTGCATCAGAACGCCGGCGACCGCGAGCAGGCCACCGACCGCAAAAGCAGTGAGCGCCCGCGGCAAACGCAGGTCAATAACAATGCTGTGAACGCTGTCCGGCGCGAGCCCCCTGATCGCTTGCCAGGTTTGATCAATACTGATGTCGGCGCTGCCAAGCGCCAGGGCGATCGCGATGGCTACGAGGGGGAAAATGGCCAATCCGAGCAGCAGTATTATCGATCGTGTCGGATTCAAGTCAGGTACCGTGCAACGGAGAGGTGGCCCCACAAGATACCGTAATTTTCACATCATCTGTACTCGCAAGACTCAAGAGAGATCCTTGGAATTTGGGTCTGGACAGACATATCGAATCGTGCAAAATTCAAGACCATGAGCAGCGACAATATCGACTCGGAAGGATTCCGCGCCAACGTCGGCATCATCCTGTGTAACGGGGAGGGCAGACTGTTGCTTGCAGGTCGCATCGGCAGCAAGGGATGGCAATTTCCACAAGGTGGGGTCATGCGCGGTGAGTCCGCCGAGGAGGCGATGTACCGGGAGTTGAAAGAAGAAGTCGGTCTGGACGTGGCTGACGTCGAAGTGCTTGGTTCGACCGCAGACTGGCTGAAATACCGCTTGCCGGAGAAATACATGCGCCACGGCAGCGTTCCGTTATGCATCGGGCAAAAGCAACGCTGGTTTATTCTCAAGCTGACGTCGTCAGAAGACAATCTACAACTTGATTGCTGTGAGACGCCGGAGTTCGACCGCTGGCGCTGGGTGGAGTTCTGGCGTCCCGTGAACGAGGTTATCTATTTCAAAAGACGCGTTTACGTGCGGGCGTTGCATGAACTGGGACCCCACTTGTTTCCGGAGGGCTTACCGCCGTGGCCGCGTTGGTGGCCAAGTCGCTGGCGCAGCGCTTTCGACAAGGACCTGGCAAAAGCGAGCAAAGCTGCACTGCATAAAACCTGATATCGGCCTCGTCGAGCTGTCCGCTTAGTAAATTACCGGCTTCAAAACAGCCAAAAACACGATAATCAGCAGGAATATCACCGGAATTTCATTAAACCAGCGAAGCCAGCGAGTGTTGTCTGGCCGTGATCCCGCAGTAAGGCGCTTCATGCGGTGCAGACAGCGCATGTGGAAATCGATCATCAGCACCAGCATTACAAGCTTCACATGAAACCAGCTCTGGGACAGTAGTGCAGGGTTCGACCACAAGAGCAGGCAACCGAATATGACGGTGAGAATGGCCCCTATCGTCATGATGCCAAAAAGGCGTCTTTCCATGATGCAAAACCGCTGCAGGCTTAGCGAGTCTTCAGTTTCGGCGTGATATATGAAAAGTCGCGGCAAATAAAACAGGCCAGCGAACCAGGTCACCATAAAGACGATGTGCAGGGCCTTGAGAGTGGCGTAAATACTGGCAAGTTGCATTGGTAGTACTTCCTCGAATGGCACGAATCGCCGGATTCAGGTCCAATTTATGTTCAATTCCGTGATCTGATGCACTTCAGTTTGTGCGGGTCTGCGCGTACCATACCGAGATATACGCGTTAAGAGAATGTTGTGGCCAGAGGCAATTCACAAGTAAAAATGCACGGAACCGCCCGAAACTGGGTGGTTACGCTTGCGGTGGTGTCAGCCATCGGCCTGGCCGGCTACCTGAGCTTTGAGTTTGGCCGAATTCAGGCAGATTTCAATGTGGTGGACGCGCTGGATGAGCGCAATTCCTATGAAGACACGATTGAGGAGCTGCAGCGGGACATTGTGGCGCTAAAGCAGGAAATAGAGTTGCAGAAGACCCATAGAAATATTGAGCGCGCAGCATACGAAGACATCGAATCCAGCCTGGCGAGGCTTGAAAACAAAATTCAGGAGCAGCGCGACGCGATCGCCTTTTACCGTGGCATCATCTCACCTGAGGATGGCGGCAAGGGCCTGAGAGTCCAGGACTTCAAGGTCAGCAAGGGCAAGGAAGACCGGCTGTACAATCTGCGCCTGGTGCTGGTACAGGTTAAGCAGCACGATCGCAGGGTAAAAGGCGACGTGCGGGTGCAGCTTGAAGGTGAGCTCAATGGAGTGGCCAAGACTTATACCTTCAGCGAATTGACTGTGGCAGGAGCCGACAAAAGTTGGCCATTTGCCTTTCGATATTTTCAGAATTTTGACCGTCAGTTGATCCTGCCGGTTGGATTTTCACCGGAACGTGTCAATATAGAAGTGCGATCCAGAACCAAATCCGTTGCCGGCATGAAGCAATCCTTCAGCTGGCAATCCGGCAAAAGCTAGGAGCAATCATGTTTGGGCGAAAAAACGCTATGAATACTGTGGTCGATACTCTGGTCGGCGAAAATACGAAGATAAACGGCGATGTGCTGTTTTCGGGTCGATGCCACGTTGATGGCGACATAAAAGGCAATGTAAGTGCCGATTCTGATTCGAATTCGGCATTAAGCGTTTCGGAAGGCGGGAATATCGAGGGCGGCGTAACGGCGCCATTTGTCATTCTTCATGGACTGGTCCGTGGGGATGTTTTCGCCAGCCAGCGCGTGGAATTGGGCGCGACTGCACGTGTCATAGGCAATGTGTATTATAATCTGATTGAAATGAAGGTCGGCGCCGAGATAAATGGCAAGCTGGTGCATCAGCCGCACGGCAAGGTACCATTGATTGAGAAGTCCAGCGATCAGGCAGACCAAACCGAAGCTGTTGTCGCCAGCACTTCATAATGTATTTATTAGTTTAATTTTACGGTAGAAGAATATGCAATCTGAAACACCAGTCATTGGCGGAAGTGCGGCGCCACCGCCCCTGATATTCACGGATGCCGCCGCTGCAAAGGTTGGCGAGCTCATTTCCGAAGAAGACAATCCTGATCTGATGCTGCGCGTTTTCGTATCCGGTGGCGGCTGTTCAGGATTTCAATACGGCTTCACCTTTGACGAAAAAATCGAAGATGGCGATAGCTGTGTTGAGAACAAGGGTGTGACCTTGCTGGTTGATCCAATGAGCGTGCAATATTTGATGGGCGCCGAGATCGACTACAAAGAAGATCTGCAAGGCGCGCAGTTCGTCATTCGAAACCCTAATGCAACCACCACTTGTGGCTGCGGCAGTTCATTCAGTACCTGAGGATTACATGCAACGAGCAGCTGCTGATGCTGCGTCCGAAGTTATTGCGGCTGTTGACTTAGGTTCAAACAGTTTCCATATGATTATCGGTGAGTTGCGCCAGGGCCAACTCACCATTATTGATCGCCTGCGAGAAACGGTAAGGCTTGCCGAGGGCCTGACCCGCGATGGCGACCTGAGCCCTGCGGCGCGACGACGCGCACTCGACTGCCTGTCACGTTTCGGCGAGCGACTGCATGACATGAAGGCTGCCAATGTGCGGGCAGCAGGAACCAGTGCCCTCAGACGTGCCCGAGACAGCCGGGGATTCCGCGTCGATGCAGAGCAGGCACTGGGACATCCAATTGAAGTCATTTCCGGTATCGAGGAGGCGCGCCTGATCTATGCGGGAGTGACTCACAGCATGCCAGCAATTGACGGCTTGCGGCTGGTTCTGGACATTGGTGGCGGCAGCACCGAATTGATTCTGGGCCAGAGTAACGAGCCCAAGGCCCTTGAAAGCCTGCAAATGGGATGCGTGGTGATGACCGAAACGCATTTCGTCAACGGCATTATCAATGAGAAATCGTTTGCGGCTGCCCGAATTGCGGCGAGGCTGAAGTTGCGGCCGATCAAGGCGTTCTTCAGAGAATCAACAGACATTGAAGCGACCGGCACATCCGGCACTATTCGTTCGAGTGAAACGGTTGCGCGGGAACTCGGCATCATCGATTCGAACGACCTGACGCCGGACGCGGTTGAGTCGCTCATCAAGCGCGTGCTTGAATTCGAGCGAATCTCTGACATTATGCTTCCCGGCTTGTCTGAGAACCGTGCCCAGGTGTGGCCCGGTGGGCTGGCTATTCTTATCGAGCTGATGACGGTACTACGCATTGATCGCCTGCGCGTGTCGGATGGTGCACTACGTGAAGGCCTGTTGTACGAATCGCTTGGCCGGCTCCGTCACGAGGATGCTCGTGAACGAAGTGTCATCGCATTCACGAAGCGATTTCATGTTGATCTGCAACAGGCAGAACGTGTCGCCGTTACCGCCACCAATATTCTCCGGCAATGCACGTCGCAGTGGAATTTGAACTCGCCCATGGCGCAGAGCCTGCTTGGCTGGGCCGCACGTTTACATGAAATCGGGTTGGATATAGCGCACGGGGGATTCAACAAACACGGGGCCTATATCGTGGCAAATGCTGATATGCCGGGATTCCCACGCAATGAGCAACGTATTCTCGCATTCATGATTCGAAACCAGCGCGGTGCGCTGGACTCAAGCTATTGCAGCGAGATGTCAGATGGCTGGCAGCAAACAGCACTCAGGCTGGCGGTTATCTTGCGCCTGGCTGTGCTGTTGAACAGAAGTCGCAGCACTCAGGAGTTGCCCACCGTGGAGATGGGCGTTTCCGCAAATCGTGTGGATCTTCGATTGCCGGGCCCGTGGCTGGAGAACAACCCGTTAACGGTCGCTGATTTGGCACGAGAAAGCCGATATCTTGCAGACGTTGGCGTGGATCTGATTTACGGCTAAGGCTCGCTTCTCACGCGGGAGGTCAGTTGTTTGAGAAGCGTCAGTTGTGCCGAAACGGGCTTGTCGTCGCCCGGTTGCACGCGGGTATAGGAACCATCGCCGTTCAAGTCCCATGCCTGACAGTTATCGGCCAGAAATAACTCAAGCTCTTTCTTGAGGCGCTTCTTCAGTGGCTGCTGGCGGATTGGAAAGCACGTTTCGTTGCGATGAAAAAAGTTACGATCCATCCAGTCTGCACTCGAGCAGAAAAATATTTCCTTGCCATCGTTGTAAAAATAAAATACCCGGGAATGTTCAAGGAACCGGCCGATGATCGAACAAACTCTTATGTTCTCTGATAATCCGGGAACCCCGGGTCGGAGTGAACAAATGCCACGTACGATTAAATCGACCTTTACACCGGCTGTTGATGCCCTGTAAAGGGATTGAATGATCTGTGGTTCAATCAAAGCGTTCACTTTGACTATGATTCGGGCTTTCTTGCCTGCTTCGGCGTTTTCGATCTCCTGCTCAATTCGTGCAGTTAGCTCATTGAACAACGTAAATGGTGCGGTCAATACGCGATCGAGATCTTTGGCCTCGGTAAGGCTCGTTAGTTGCATAAATACTTTGTGCACATCCTCGCCCAGTTTCTGGTTGCCGCTCATGAAACCGTAGTCGGTATAAAGTCGAGCGGTTTCCGGATGATAGTTTCCCGTGCCCAGGTGCACGTATCGGCGAATCGTTCCTTCTTCGCGACGAACGACCATTGCCATTTTTGAGTGTGTCTTGAAGCCGATAAGCCCGAACACTACATGCGCGCCAGCTTCTTGCAGGCGGTTGGCGAGAGAGATGTTTTCCGCCTCGTCGAACCTGGCCATCAATTCGATGATAACGGTGACTTCCTTGTCAGCCCGCGCCGCGGACACAAGGTGATCAACGAATGGCGACCTGGCGCCGGTGCGATAAAGCGTTTGTTTTATCGCAAGAACATCCGGGTCGGAAGCGGCGGCCTTAATGAAATCGACGACGGGCGTAAAGGAGTGATACGGGTGGTGCAGAAGTACGTTTTTGGTTCTGAGGATGGAAAAAATATTGTCGTCTGTTTTTAACTGGGCGGGCAGACCTGGATTAAACGGCGGATATTTCAAGTCAGGGTGACCGGGGGCGTCACAGATCGTTAACAGACGATTCAGGTTAACCGGCCCGTTGGCGGCAAACATGTCTTGTTCCGTCAACGAGAAATGATCCAGCAAAAAGTCGCAAACATCTTTCGGACAATCATCCGAGATTTCGAGTCGAACGGCATCGCCATAACGGCTGGCGGCGAGTTGCCCCTCAAGCGAGCCGACCAGGTCTACGACCTCTTCTTCGTCAACGTATAAATTACTGTTACGAGTTACCCGAAACTGGTAACAGCCAGTAACCTCCATGCCCGGAAACAGTTCATCGACGTGAGTGTGGATAATTGACGACAGGTAAACGTATTGTTCGTTTCCAGGTTCGCTGAAATGCTCTGGTAACTGGATGATGCGAGGCAACGAGCGCGGCGCCTGCACAATCGCCCGGTGTCGCCTTCGCCCAAATGCATCTTTGCCATCCAGACGTACGATAAAATTAAGACTCTTGTTCAGCATGCGCGGAAACGGTCGCGACGAGTCAAGTGTCAGTGGCGTCAATACCGGCACGATCTGGCTGTGAAAGTAATCGCTCAACCAGTCCCGTTGTTCTTCAGTCCACTTGGCCCTGGCTACGAATTCAATTCCGGCTTTGGCGAGCTCCGGGAATATCTCCTGATTCAGGAGTTTATATTGTTGTTGCACCAATATTCGTGACCGTTCACGAATGGTGTCGAGCAATTGCTGAGGCGGATAATTATCTGGCGCGGACGGCGGCGCCCCGATTTCGACACGTTGCATCAGTGAGGCGACGCGGACCTCAAAGAATTCGTCGAGATTCGTGCTCGAGATGCAGAGGAAACGCAGCCGCTCCAAAACGGGTAACGACGAATCGCTTGCTTGCTCCAGCACACGCCGATTGAACTCCAGAAGGCTTAGTTCCCGGTTGATGTAAAGCTGATTCGTTGGCAATACTTGCGAATCCACGTTCACGTCCGACCTCTAATTTGGCCCGCCATTATAGCAACGCGAACCTGGTAAAGTGGCTAACTGGTTCCGAAATGCAGGCAGCCGAGGATCGCTTTGCTGGTGGCGCCGGTGACAGATGGCAGGTTGCCGGTCTGTTGTTGCATGGTGCGCATTGCAAGCCAGGCAAATGCGGCGGCTTCGACCCAGTCGGCGTCAAGCCCGAAGTCTGCAGTCGAGGAGACGGCTGCGCCTGCCAGGTTTTCACTCAGGCGGCTCATCAGGTAATCGTTATGAACGCCGCCGCCGCAAACCATTACGGCCGATGTATCCGGGGCATGATGCTTAATGGCGTCTGCAATGCCTCTAACGGTGAATTCTACAAGCGTGGCCTGAATATCATTGTCGCCAGCAGTCGCGGTCAGGCCACTTTTTTGAATTGCATCGTTGAGCCAGCGCAGATTGAAGTACTCGAAACCTGTGCTCTTCGGCGGTGGCAGTGCCAGATAAGGATCTTCAAGCAGTGTGAGCAGCAATGCTTGAATAACATTGCCGGATGCAGCCCATGCGCCCCGATCGTCAAACGCACTCGAGCGCTTCTCGCTGATCCATATGTCCAGAAGTGTATTACCGGGCCCCGTGTCGAAGCCGATTACTTCATCCTCGTTGTCTGCAAGAAGAGTTACGTTCGCAATTCCTCCAATATTCAGTACGACGCAATTGCGATGGCTCCTGGCAAACAGCCACTGATGAAAAGCGGGCGCAAGCGGCGCGCCTTCGCCGCCTTCGGCAAGGTCGCGGCGCCGGAAATCCGCAACGGTTGCTAACCCGGTTGTTGCCGCAATTTTGTTCGGGTCACCAATTTGCAGTGTAAAGGGATGTTCCGCGTGCGGCCGGTGGCGAACAGTTTGACCGTGACTGCCTATCGCTTCAATGCGTGCAGGATCGATGTCTGAATGATCAATTACAGCAAGCGCCGCACTTGAAAAATGTTCGGCGACCATTTGATCCAGCGCGCCGAACGTGTCAATAGTGAATGTCTCAGGGTTTTGCGTCGCCACCTTAAGATCGGCTCGCAATGATTCCGGATAGGCTTGTTTGTGGGTGGCAAGAATTTCGCAACTGTGTTCGCCGAAACGAACCAGTGCTGCGTCGACACCGTCCATGCTGGTACCGGACATCAGCCCTATATAGATGGCACTCGTGTCCGAGGGACTGGCCACTGAGTCAATCGATCGCAGCTATCTGCATGCGTTTGTATTGAAGCAACTCATCAAGCAACGGCTGTGCCTGTGCGAGAAACCTTTTTTTGTACTCTGCCTTTATGGGCTTGGCTTTCGGCAATTTTACGGTTCGCGGATTGCGATGTACGCCATTGAGTCGATACTCATAGTGTAAATGTGCCGCCGTGGCCAAACCGGTGCTGCCGACAAAACCAATAACCTGGCCTTGAACGACGCGGCTGCCAAACGGCGCGGCCCTCGCGAAGTTGGACATATGCGCGTAAAGCGTCGTGATGTTGCCACCATGCTGCACGATAACGGCGTTGCCATAGCCGCCCTTGCGGCCGCGGAAAATTATTTTGCCGTCACCGGCGGCTTTGATCGGCGTGCCTCTCGGCGCGGCGTAATCGACACCGCGATGAGCGCGAATCGTATTCAAGACAGGGTGACGGCGCCGCGGGTTAAAACTTGAACTGATTCGCGAGAAATCGACCGGCGCACGAACAAATGCTTTACGCACGCTGCTGCCGTCCGGAGTGAAGTAATCTGCACGTCCGCTGTCGTCGACGAATCGAATGGCCTGATAGGTACGACCGTCATTGTTGAACTCGGCCGCAATAATTTCGCCATCGGTTACAAATTCACCATCCTGATATATTTCTTCATACAGCAGGTAGTAATCGTCACCTACGCGTATATCCAGAACGAAATCAATATCCCAGGCGAAAATGCCTGCCAGATTCATTATTAGTTTGTCCGGCAAGCCGGCAGCGTTGCCGCTTTCGAATAATGATGAGTCGATGCGTCCGTAAGCCCTGCGCTTTCGGATTTCAATCGGGCGGTCCAAAATCTCCGCCACGTAGCCCGACGAGTTTTTCAATATACGCAAGGCGCTGGTCATATCCAGTTTACGATACAGGCTGACCAGGCTGCCATCGTCGTGCGTAATTTCAATTTCATCGCCCGGGCGTAACACCCGCAAGTGCTGGCCGGCATCAGGTAATCGAATTATGGCCGCCAGCTGCCCCAGGTCGAGTCCGTGTTTACGGAACAGTCGATCAAGCGTGTCTCCACGGCGGATCGTGAGGCTTATCGAATCATAAACGGGCTCGGGCAGCGCCATCGGCGGGTGGAAGGTCTCTGGCAATGATGAAACGACTGGCAATTCGACATCGTTTTCGATGATTTCCATCGCAACTGGCTTAAGGTTTGGCGTGACACTTGCGAAAGTCATTAACGGGTCTTCATCTACGACGATGATTTCCGGCGGGGCGCTCTTGATGGTCAAAACCAGTGCAACAGCGGCAAGCGGCAGCCCGAGACCGAAAGCAAACCAGTGCACTGCTTTGCTTTTTTTAACGAGTGCACCGGATGACGGCTTGTAATCGTGAAGTAGTGGACTGACTGGACGATTCAAGTCTGCGGCTCCGAGTTCGCTTGAAGTCGCTACTCTACAGTGGCTTTGCTTGCTCGTCAAAGAAAACTGTTAAAACTCATGGCCTTGAAGATGATTAGTCAATGAGATTCTGTGCGCGTATATGGCGCCACATTATTTTCGCAACAGGGATTGACTTTAGATCTTTAATCCATAGGTCAGGATGCTACAGTTTCGATCCTGAAAAACTGACACGATAGAACTGATGACAAGCATTGCCGAACAAATGACCGAGCTTGAACGCGGTACGGAAGAAATTCTGCCGAAAGGCGGGCTTGAGGCCAAGCTAAAGCTCGGCCGGCCGCTCATTGTAAAAGTAGGTTTCGATCCCACCGCGCCCGATTTGCACTTGGGACACACGGTGTTGATCAACAAAATGCGGCAATTTCAGGAATACGGTCACGACGTAATTTTTCTCATCGGTGATTTCACCGGCATGATCGGCGATCCGAGCGGCAAGAACGCGACCCGGCCTCCTTTAAGTGAAGAAGAGATTGCGGCCAATGCAAGAACGTACGAGACCCAGGTATTCAAGATTCTCGACAAGGATCGCACTCGAATAGACTTCAACTCGCGTTGGATGACCGAGATGGGTGCCGCAGGGATCATCAGGCTTGCTGCCCAGCACACCGTAGCCCGAATGCTCGAACGCGATGATTTTAGCAAGCGATTCAAGAACGAGCAGCCGATCTCTATTCATGAACTTCTGTATCCCCTGGTCCAGGGTTACGACTCAGTTGCTTTGAAGGCAGACGTTGAGCTCGGCGGCACCGATCAGAAATTCAACCTTCTGGTCGGCAGGCAGTTACAGCAGGCGCATGGCCAGGAGCCACAGCTGGTACTGACCATGCCGCTGCTGGAGGGACTGGACGGCGTCCAGAAAATGTCAAAGTCACTGGGCAACTACATCGGTATCACAGACGCAGCGGGTGAGATGTTTGGCAAGATCATGTCAATTTCCGACGAACTGATGTGGCGCTATTTCGAATTGTTAAGCTTCCGCCCGGTAGCCGACATTGAGGCACTGCAAGCGGCCGTCGACGACGGCCGCAATCCGCGCGACGTGAAATTCGAGCTGGCCATGGAATTGGTGGCACGTTTCCATGACGATGCGGCAGCGAGCCGCGAAAAAGATGAATTCATCGCCCGCTTTCAAAAGGGCGCGATGCCGCTCGATATCCCCGAGGTGTCAGTGTCAGGCGCGGATGGCAAGCTTGGCATCGCTCATTTGCTACGAGAGGCGGGTCTGGTGACCAGTACCTCCGAGGCGTTTCGCATGATCAAGGCCGGGGCAGTAAAGATTGAAGGCGCGAAAATTGAGGACCGCAGCCTCGAAGTCGCGGCGGGCACCTGCCAGGTTTACCAGGTTGGAAAACGCAAGTTTGCCAGGGTCAGTGTGACTTGATCTCGCCACGGGCAAGGGCCTTATCGCGCGCAGTTTTGTGAATAGGCCTGGCATCTCGGCCAGCCGGTCTGCATCAGCGCCTTTGAGCATTTTCCGGCCAGTCGAGAAAAAGTCGATTTTCCCCTGTAAATAGTGACTTTTTGGCGTCGGTAAATGTCCCCAAAGTCGCCGCCAGAGCGGTATTCCAAAATAATCACGATTTCGTGAATTTAGGGTTGACGAGGGGGCTTTCGTCGCTATAATGCCCCGCTCGCTGAGGGAAGTGTCCTTCAGCCAGACTCCATCAAAGACAACAGGCATGCCAGGGCTGTCAATTGGTCCCTGTTAGCCTGTATAATTGTGGGTCTGCTTGAAACTGGGGTCGAACCGAGGTTTTTTCGAGCCAGCCGATTTTTGGCTTGCCGAAAAAACCTCGGTTCGACCCCGATTTCAAATCGCTCTTTAACAATATAATCAGATAATTTGTGTGGGTGCTCGCGTTGGAATTTGCAATAGGCAAAATCAAACGTGAATACCTAAGTTTAATTTGTAATTAAGTTTAGGATCACGTCTTTAGCAAGAAGCTCAAAGCTTTAAACTGAAGAGTTTGATCCTGGCTCAGATTGAACGCTGGCGGCATGCCTAACACATGCAAGTCGAACGGAA
>SMVB01293061.1_pt1 | contig 23224 bp, 21 predicted proteins | sample 2456461 | NCBI WGS metagenome assembly SMVB01 (sample SAMN11095934, study PRJNA526329) | marine sediment metagenome | biome: Marine sediment; feature: Surficial sediment; material: Deep marine sediment; isolation source: Hadal surficial sediment | place: Pacific Ocean | collected 2014-05 | depth...
AATGTTAGAATATACCCTAGGAAAGGGCATTTCAAATATTATGAAAGTGCGTTACTGCATCGCCATTCTCAAGCAATCCTAATGAATAGAGCGCTTCAGCGGGTCTCTAGCGTCTGCGCTTGCTTTTCACCTGTGTTGATTGCGCTTCGTTTGCGGGATCTTATTTTTGAGTGAGCGCTTACAAACAATAGCTGCACTCTGTATCGAGTTGCCACACTGGGGGCAGTTTTTCATGGCGATGGTGACGCGCTCCGAGTGGTCAAAATTCCCGTTCCATTCCAGTCAGCAACACGCCCGCGCCTATCAAACCAAACGTAGTCTTCGCACCGAGCCTTTCCCGAAGAAAAATGGGAGTCTGCGCAGTAGTACCAGATTTGTTCCTGATGCAGAGGGTTGTCCTTCGCAACCGGAAGCCCCTGCACAGCCAGTACGCGTTCGGTCGTCGCTGTCAGAGTAAAGAAGCCGAGCCGTGACATCCATCCGTCATAAATCTCCAAGAAGATGGGTACAGCTCGGTCTGGAGAGATTTCCATCAGAATAGCGTTAAGATTGGGCAACTTACCTACCATCTCTGCATCGATTTCCCTTACGGCCTCCTCCCAATCGTAAACCCGGAACTTATCCATCTCTTCCTCGCTCAGGTGCGATTTCATAATCGTGAACACTTATCGGAAGCCTGCATACGCCTCCTCCTTACTCTCCTCAGTTGGCAACATCGATAAAGCATCCGTGTAATCGTTCAGGACTTGCTGCATGTATTGTTCGTCCGTCAGGGTTCTCCGTTGCCTGGCCTCGGGTTGACTGGCCTCCCGTCGAACGGTTTCATTTCGCTTCTGATAGATGGCGACGGACGCCACCATAACTAAAACAACCAGCACGAAGACCAACACCGTACGGTCTTTCCTAGCGGCTCGAAGCACGTTGACACGCTTCACTTTCGATTCAGGCTCGGAATGGTGCGGCATTTGGACTCCCTACGCACAGCGTGTCGTCTTCGACTCCAGTCGAGGAGGAACCTTGAACCTCTTCGCAAAATCCTCCGACGGCACGGGCGACGTCGAGCGCGTGACCGACAGTCCGAGCCTTCATCATGCGTTGGCCATCTCGCCCGACAAAACGCTGGTGTTCGAGGAGCAACAGATCGCAGACGGGAGGTGGGATCTAGTCATCCTGGAGCTCGAGGGCGATCATGAGCCGAAGCCTCTGCTCGACTCTCCGTTCAGCGAGCGGGCAGCGGCGCTGACAGCGGACGGCCACTGGCTGGTGTATCAATCCGACGAGTGGGGCCGGGATGAGATCTACGTGCGACCTTTCCCGGACGTGGCGTCTGGGAAATGGCAGATTTCGACGAACGGCGGCGCCTGGCCGGTTTGGGCGCGAGACGGGCGAGAGCTGTTCTATCTGAGCGAAGACGGCCTCATGGCGGTGTCGATCGAGACCGAGCCGTTTCGGAGAGGTCCGAGCCAGCCGGTGTTCGAGACGACCGCATACGTGGTCGATAACCAGTTCTATCGCCCTTACGACGTGTCCATCGACGCAAAGCGATTCTTGATGATGAAGTCGACGAGCTCCGACGACCGCTCAGGCCCCACCCAAATCCACGTCATCCTGAACTGGTTCGAGGAGCTGGAGCGTTTGGTTCCTACTCAATGACCTATGGCTAAATGCTTTTTGCAGAACCGTCTCTCGAGCAAAAGGAGCTCACCGCGAAGTGCGAGGCGCCGTTAGAAACTCCTTGCGCATCTTCGCGGCGATCGTGAAGTGCGGGTCGACGACCTGGACGACTTCGTACTCCAGCGCGTGTCCCATAAGCAGTGAGGAGCCGCGCTCGTCGTAGCCGTAATCGTCCATCAGCCAGTGCTGGAGCTCGGTGGTCGCGTGCTGGAGGGCCTGCAGCAGCGGCCGCGCGCTCCCGAGCACGATGATGTAATCGTCCGTCTCGAGCCGCGGCCAGCCGATCTCCTTGTCCTTGATCAAGTCGACCGTGAACTCGACGTCCATGGAAATCTCGAGCGCATTGCCGACCACCTCACCCTCGCCCTGTCGCGCATGACCGTCGCCGATGAACAGCAGCGCGCCCGGCTCGAAGACTGGCAGCATCACCGTCACGCCGGCGACCATACCGAAGTAATCGAGGTTGCCGCCGAACTCCCCGGGTGTCGCGGTCGATACCGCTTCCTTACGGGGCGGCGCCACGCCAACGCATCCGAGCATGGGACGAAACGGCATTTCGATTCCCTGCGCGCGCAGGGCGGGCGTCGTCGGGCGAGCCACGCGGTTATCGAGATCCACTTCCCAGATCTCGCGCTGCTGTTCGTGGAGCCCCTCGTATCGAAGAAATGCCGGGTCGGCGGCGTAAGGTGCTAAGACCGTGCTCGAATAGGCCGTGTCCCGGTTCGGCTCGATCTTCTCGAAGCGCACGACCAGGACGTCGCCCGGCTCCGCGCCCTCGATGTAGAACGGCCCGATCTGCGGGTTCGGGCCGGACGCGACTTGGTTGCCGTGCTCGTCGCTGCCGCCTGCGTCAATTGTTTTGGTCACGACGCGGTCGCCCGGGCTGATCCGGAGCGCCGGCGGGTGGGCGAACGAGAAGGTGTTGTAGTAGGTCGTCGCCTCGAACTCGTGCGTCGTCTGGGCGAACGACGGCGTCGCGAGCAGCGCGGAAGCGAGAGAGACGACGAGACCGAGGGACAGCCTGGGCGAAGCGATGCGCATGAAGGTTTCTCCTCTAAATGTCAACTGGGGTCATCTTAACGCACCGAGAGCACACCACGCACGCGGTGCCGCCGGCGTAGCGCGGCCATCTTGCCTCCGTCGAGCTCAAACCTGTGGACGAGCGCCGCAGCAGCCACGTTAAGACGAGTCTGTCCGCTATCGCGCTCTCGAGGACTGAGGACTGACAAGAACTGTGCGACGTGAAATCAGCGGCAGGACATCTTCCGCTTTATCGGTGAGATCGATACGCTCGAGAATGTCTTCGTCTATAAGACAGCGGGTGAACGCTCGATGGCCGGAGCTCGTGAAATGGCTGTCTTGAACGTAGTAGAGCGTCGCCACGGAACCTGACATCTGGAGACAGCCGCTCGCGTCGATCACGGGAACGCCGAACTGCTCGTAGATCTCAATGAGGGCTCGTGTCGGCATGTGCGGATCGAGCCGCGTTCCGTCCATCCCGTAATAAGCGATCTTCGCCTCGAATTGCGCTTGGTCGATCTGATACTTCGCGGGAATCACGACGAAGATCGTGTCGAAGGACTTTTCTCGGGCGAGGCGTTCGAGCCGCTCCATTTGCTTGGAGTAGATCCGTATGCATTCTTCGAGAAGCGTCCTGTCGCCGATCAAACGGAAAAAGAAGTCCATCCCCGTCTTGCGGCTCGGGTCTAGCAAGGTCAGAAGCGATTGGCGCGAGAACTGCAGCAGGTAGCTCTTCCGAAGGAGCGGGTGGCGATTCACGAACGCGTTGACGCGGACGTACCACGGCGGTCTCCCCGGCCCGCCGCTGCCCAGCGCAGGCTGAGCTCTGCGGCTCCAGGTTTCGTACAGGTCGTTCCCGGCATAAGCGGCGATGATGTAAAGAGGCGGTGAGCCGAGCTCCTCGTGCCTGAGCTCGATGACGTCGAGCTCTTCCTTCAGTGAGAACCCCGGTACCCCGAGATTCACCACACGCCGGCCAGATTCTCGAGCCAAGTGGGATGCGAAAGTTTCGTCGTCTTCGACGCCGATGCCAAAAGTAAAAGAGTCCCCGAGGACGGGAATAAGCGGTGCACGGCCGCGCTGCTCGCCGGTCGCTCTGGCACCGAACTCATCGAAATGGGCCGTCTTGTGGTACTCGACGTTTTGTATCGTTAACTCGGCGCCCGGCTCGAAGCGGAGGATACGGCCGTCCCGCTTCTCGATCGGCCAAGCCGCGTCCGAGCGAAGCTCTGAGCGCTGCCGGCGGTGAGCTCCCGCATTCTGAGCTCGAGCCAATCCGGTCCCGCCACTCTCACGTAGAGCTCCGCCGCCATCAACGCACCTAGTGTGCTCGTAGCGAGAGCCACGAGCCCAAAGACGAGATGCCGGCGTCTCGTCCGCTTGGAAAGGTCTTGCAAGATTGTCGCCTCAGGTAGGGCCGCCACCCCGAGCGCGTCCCGTCAGAAATATTCCCGTGTTTCGATTCTACGGACCGTTTCCAAGGCAAGCAACAGGGATGAAGGAACCTAGACCAAATGGCAAGCCGCCTGATGCTTCTTGCCGACTCCGCGGAGCTCAGGTATTTCGATGCGACACTGCGGCTCGACCTCCGGGCAGCGGGTGTGGAAGCGGCATCCCGCCGGAGGTTCGGCGGGCGACGGAATCTCCCCTCCGAGCACCTGTCTCGCACGTTTTCGGTTGGGTCTCGGCAGCGAGGCGAGCAAGGCCTTCGTATACGGATGTCGCGGATTTCGAAAGAGGTCCTGTCCGGATCCGATCTCCGCGATCTTGCCGAGATACATCACCGCGACGCGGTCGCACAGGTGGCGGACCATGCTCAGATCGTGGGAGATGAAGAGATAGGCGAGACCGAACCGCTTCTGGATGTCTTTCAAAAGATTCACGATCTGCCCTTGAATCGAGACGTCCAGCGCCGAGATGGGCTCGTCGCAGACGATCAGGTTCGGGTTGAGCGCGAGCGCTCGCGCGATACCGATCCGCTGCCGCTGCCCGCCAGAAAATTCGTGGGGGTAGCGATCGCTGAAAGACGGGTCGAGGCCGACGATCTCCATGAGCTCGCCGATCCGTTCCTGTCGCTCTGTCCGACTGGAGCTCGTGTGCTCGGCGAGGGGCTCGCCAATCGAAGCGCCGATCTTCATCCGCGGGTTGAGCGAGGAGTAAGGGTCTTGGAAGATCATCTGCATCTTCGAGCGGAGCTTCCGAAGGGGTTGGCGCTCGAGGCCGTGTACGTCCACGCCGTCAAAAAGAACGTGGCCCGCGGTCGGTGTCGTCAGCCTTACGATCGTTCGCGCGAGCGTGGTCTTGCCGCACCCGCTTTCTCCAACGAGGCCGAGCGTCTCGCCTGCCTCGAGCTCGAACGAAACGCCGTCGACGGCGCGCACCGTACCGACCCTCCGCTGCCAGATACCGCGCTGAATCGGGTAGTGCTTCTCGAGCCCGACGACCTGAAGCAGCTTTGCCATCGCTATACCCTGCGCTCGCGCCCGGCTTCGATGTCCCACCAGCACGCGACGCGTCGGTCATCCTCGAGCTCCATGAGAGGCGGGTTCTCCTCTCGGCATTTGTCGAGTACGAGCTCACAGCGCTCCGCGAAAGGACATCCACGAGGAAGCGTCGTCATACTGGGCGGCTGTCCCGGGACCGTCGAGAGACGCTCTTGGCGGTCCCCGTCGATTTGCGGGATCGAAGCAAGTAGCCCCCGCGTGTAGGGATGTTGGGGAGATGCAAATAGCGGTCCGACGCGGGCATATTCCACGATGTAGCCGCCATACATGACGGCGACCCAATCGGCGAGATCGGCGACGACACGAAGGTCGTGCGTGATCCAAATCATCGCCATATCGCGCGAGGCTCGGAGCTCGGCGACCATCTCGAGAATCTGCGCCTGGATGGTGACGTCGAGCGCCGTCGTCGGCTCGTCCGCGATGAGAAGTCCCGGGTCGCAGGAAAGCGCCATTGCGATCATTACGCGCTGGCACATGCCGCCCGAGAACTGATGTGGATAGTCGTCGAGGCGGTCTTCGGGACGTGGAATGCCTACTGCTAGCAGAAGCTTGGTGGCTTTGTCCCGAGCTTGGGCCGAAGAGAGCCCGCGATGCACTTCGAGCATCTCCGTCATCTGGCGGCCGATAGTCAAGACAGGGTTGAGGGAGGTGAGTGGATCCTGAAACACCATCCCGATCTCTGCGCCGCGAACGCGCCTCATTGCCTCTTCGTCGAGCGAAAGTAAGTCCTGCCCGTCATACCGGATGGCTTCGGCGGTGCTCGTCGCTTGTCGAGACGGCAGGAGGCGGAGCAGTGAGAGTACGGTGGCCGACTTGCCACAGCCGCTCTCGCCAACGAGAGACAGTACTTCTCCACGCGCGAGCGAGAAGCTGACACCGTTGACCGCGTGCACCGTACCTTGCCGCGTGTGAAAACGGGTCGTCAGGTTACGTACTTCCAGTAGAGCTTCGGAGCTCATCGTCGCTCCAGTCTCGTTGAAGCTCTTGGCGTGACCCAGCGTCCGGACTCGATAGACTCTATCGCGGCCCGCACCAGACTGAGAGTCTTCAGGTGATCGCGCCCCGTCGTTGTAGGCTCGAGCTCCCCGCGAATCGCTCCGACGAATTCTTGAAGAAGAAGCCGTGTGTCATCGACAAAAGGGATGCAGGGCGGAAGATCTTCGACCTTCGGCTTCTCGGATTCCTCCGCCGACTTGAAGCGCCGCCCCGAAAGGCCGAGCCCAGGATTGAAGTCGACGCGAACGAGATCGTCGAATTGCGAGCGCTGCACGAGAACCCCTGAAGCAAACTCGCTGCGCCAGTCGAAGCTCATCTTGTTCCAGGCTGCCGTCCACGTGCCTTGATAGTTGACGCGGATTCCAGACTCGAAGCGAAATAATACGGACACGCAGCAATCGTTCTCGTAGCTGCTCCATGCCGGCCGGAAAGAATCCGCGACAAGAGACTCCACTTCGAGGCCGTAGCAATAGCGCAGCAAGTCGAAGTGATGGATGCTTTGCTCGAAGAGCATCGGATAAGACATCGTGAGGGGATAGTTGTTGAGGTCCGACCGCCGACCGTCTCGGTACCGCACGTAGGAAAACTGCGCGTAGCTCAAAGCGCCGAGCTCGCCGCCTCTAACATATTGTCGAATACGCTGCGAGGTGGAGAGGTAGCGGAAGTTCATCCCCACGAGGAGCTGAACGCCCTGCGCCTCGCCAGTGTTGACGAGATCGACGACCTCGTCCATGTCCTCGGAGAGAGGCTTCTCGCAAAGGACGTGCTTGCCCGCGCTCAGCGCTGCCTTTCCGATTGCGTAATGGGTATCGGGCGGCGTGGCGATGATGACCGCGTCAGGTCTGCATTCTTCGAGAGCCGACGCGAAATCCTCGTAAAAGTCCCCTTCTTCGGAGACGGACTCGGCCGCCGACCGATCCTGGTCGACGACTCCAACGAGAGCGACGCCCGGCGCTTCCGCGCAAATAGCGGCCCACACGCGCCCGCGCACGCCGACGCCGACGAGCACCACGCGTATTTCGCCTCTGACCGCCATGTCAACGCGCTACAAGCTTTCGATGAATCTCGCGAGCCGGTCGAGCGCCTGTTCGAGCTTGTCTTTGGGCGAGAGCAGCGTGATGCGCACGTGTTGGTTGGTGTCATCCTCGAAAAGCGTGCCGGGGAAAATCATGACCTGCTCCTGCCGCAAGAGCTCGTAGCAAAACGTCTCGGCGTCGAGACCCGTGCTCGAGACATTCGCGTAGACGTACATGCCGCCGCCGGGATAGCCGTAGCTGATGCCGAGCTCGTCGAGCCGCTTCAAAATGATGTCGCGTCTTTCTTGGTACTCCTCCGCCATGGCGCGCTGCGCGTTGGCCCCGATCCGGAGCGCCGCGAGCGCACCCTGCTGAAGCGCCGGTGCGGTACAGATACTGAGCGTGTGCTTGACCTCGATGGCAGGCTCCATCAGCCACTCGGGACCGGCCAGATAGCCAACGCGCCAACCAGTCATGGCATAGGCTTTCGAGAACCCGTTGATCGTCACCGTGCGCTCATACATCCCCTCGAACCCCGCGAGGCTCGCATGTTCCCGGCCGTCAAAAATAATCTTCTCGTAAATCTCGTCCGACAAAACGAGCAGATCGCGCTCGACCGCCAGCGCGGCGATCTCGGCCAAGTCCTTCTTCTCGGTCAGCGCCCCCGTCGGATTATTGGGATTGGCCACAATGAGCATCTTCGTTTTCTCGGTCAATACGCGCTCGATGGCCGCCGCCTTGAGCGCAAAGTCGTTCTCTTCCGTTGTCGGCACCGACACGACCTCACCACCGGCGAGATGGACCATATAGTCGAACGCATTAAACCGCGGCGCCTGCAGAAGTACCTCGTCACCAGGATCGACGAGACACATGATGGAGATAAGAAGCGCCTCCTGACACCCATTCGTCACAATGACTTGACCGGCCGAGTAGTCGAGCCCGTTGTCGCGTCGCAACTTCTCACAGATCGCGTCCCGAAGCTCGACCGATCCCGCCGGCATCGTATAGTGATGAAACCCCTCGTTCAGCGCTCGAACACCTTCATCGACGATCTCCCTGGGCGTATCAAAATCCGGATCGCCTCGCCCAAGAAGAATGACGTCATCGAGCCCATCCGCCAACTCGAGCATACGAGTCCGAATACTGGCCCTAACCGCAACCGCACGCTTAGCAAGAAAGGTCTTAGCTGTTTCCTGCGGCATGAATATTAAAAACGCAACGCAAAGGCGCGATGAAGATGTCGGTTTCTCTAGACGGGACTTGGCCGCTCGACTGTGGCTCCTCAGGATCAATATTAAGAAAAGCGTAACGCAAAGGCGCAAAGTCGCAAAGGCGCAAAGAAAAAGCAAAAGAAAGATCTGAAAGGAGGTGAAAAAGAACTGAAGGGCAATTGAGAATCATAGTTCGTTGGCCACTCGATGGATGCCATCCTTGACGAGGCGATGGCCGAAGTTGATGACGAGAGCTAAGTGGAGGTTTAGGAGTCGCAAGTAGGTGAGGGCTTGGGCTTCGTAGACCGGATTGTCTTGAATCGTCGCCTTACACTCCACGACTAACTTCCCATCAATGATGAGGTCAACCCGAAAGACACTGTCGAGAAGCTTCCCCTTGTAGCTGAGCGGTACTTCTCTTTGCCGCTCGACATGGAGCCCCCGCCCCTCGAGCTCACAAACAAGCGCCTCCTCATAAACACTCTCCAACAACCCAGGCCCACCAAACGTACGATGCACCTCAATAGCCGCGTCAACAACAACAGCCGCAATCTCATTCTCCGTCACCCACACCCCCCAGAAAAACTCTCAACCTCCCTGACCAACTAGCACGACAAAACCCGTCCCGAAACATTGCCTTCAGGTTTTTCCATCTCCTCTCAGATCTTTCTTTTGCTTTTTTTTGCTTTTTTTCTTTGCGCCTTTGCGCCTTTGCGCCTTTGCGTTACGCTTTTCTTAATATTGATCCGACGAAGCTCAGAACGGCCGACTGCCGCGGAGGAGCGTCAGCGTCACGTTGCCAAGCGCTTTCAGGTCGTCGAGCGGGTTCCCGGCGACGGTAATGATGTCCGCTTCTTTGCCCTTCTCGAGTGTCCCTATTTTTTTATCGAGCTTGTTCATCTTCGCGGCTTCTCGGGTCGCGGCCATGATTGCGGCGTGGTTGTCGTTGACGACGCCCATCTGCACCATGAACTCGAGCTCGGGTACAACGGTTCCGTGGCGGACGACGGGGCTTCCTGAGTCGGTGCCGAAGACGATGCGGATACCGGCTTTTGCGGCGCGGACCATGCCGTCGAAGCGGCTCTTGTCGGCCACCGCTTCCTGACGCTCTTTGATTTTCCACTCCGGGATGTTGTACTTCCGCGCCACTTCGGGAACCGATTGCATTAGGAGCGGCGAGAAAGTCGTGACGATGGGGATGTCTTTTTCGAGGAGTAGCGTGATGGTCTCGTCGCTCATGGAGCCGCCGTGCTCGATGACGTCGATGCCGAATTTGGCGGCTCGGGCGATGGCGGCGTCGAAGGTCGCATGTGCAGTGATGGGAAGTTTGTTTTGGTGCGCCTCGTCGATGACGGCTTCGAGCTCCGCGTCGGTGAGCTCGAGATTGTCGTGGTTCGTCATGATCTTGATGAGGTCGGCGCCGTGCATCACTTGCTCACGTACGGCGCGGCGCATGTCGTCGGCGCCCGACGCCTCGCGGCAGCACCAATAGGTGTGGCCGCCGGTTTGGGTGATGGCTTCGCCGCAGATGAGTAGGCGCGGGCCGGGAAAGATGCCTTGCTCGACGGCTTGCTTCGCGAAGTAGCCGCTCTTGTTCATCCCCAGCTCGCGTACCGTTGTCGTTCCCGACCTCAAGGTCGCGAGCATGTTGGCGGCGCATTTATAGGCGCTGATTTCCGGGGGATCGTGAAGGGCTTGATGAGCGAGGTCATGGATGCCGTCCCAGCCAAGGTGAGCGTGCGAGTTGATGATGCCGGGAAGAATCGTGCCCCCCGTTTCAATCACTTCGTGCTCGTTCGTGCCTTTGGCCAGGCGTGCGTTGGCGTCGGTGCCGACGTCCTCGATGACGCCGTCTCGAATCTCGACATATCCGTCTTCGATGACTTCGTCGCCGACCGCGGTGATCACCCTTCCGGTGAGGATGGCGGTCAGAGGGGTCTTGACCGCGAGATCCTGGAGCAGCGTTTGAAATTTCCATGCGGGTGCTTCGGGCATTCTTGAGCTCCTATCGTTGTTTCGAATTCTCTGGAGAGTTACGTCACTTGAGACCTAGCTCTTCGAGCGCCCGGGCGGCGCCGTCCAAATTGCTGAGGTTCATGCTTGCAAAGTTCGGAGAAAAGATAACACCAGCGCCGCCCGCGGCGTAAGTCGCGAGAACACTGTCCTGCACGATCTCCGGCGTGCACTTCGCTTGCTCGGGGCTCACACGCGGCGCATCCACACCCACGCCCATATAGACCGGGAGCTTTCCGTCCAGGGCTTGGACCGTGTCACGGCACTGCCCGCCGACGTAGCTCTTCGCCCCCATGCCTTTTTCCGTGAGCTCGTGCCAGGCTGCTTCGTTGAGACCAAGGATCTCGTAGAGGATGGGGTTCCACTGCTCGGGCGTGGCGTCCTGCAGTAACGTCTCGTAGAACGTGGTCATCTCCTTTACATAGATTTGCCCCGATTGATGTTGATAGGTGATGGGCTTCACCCAATCGGCGTAGTCCACTACTTCCGCCCACGGATATTCGGCTTTTCGAATGGGGTTGAAGTGATTCCGATTCCAGACGTTGAGGCCGAACTCTAGATCCGGGTTGCACCATTTCGTGATGCCGTAAAGCTCGCGGTCGAGATCTTTGTTGCGCCGCACCCAGTGCCGCTCAAGGAGCAGGATCTCTGGATGCTGCAGAAGCGTTCGGAGAAATTCGATGAACGTGCCATCGACGAAGCGTTCGCCCACCCGAGCCGCTTGAAAGAACGCATGAAGCTTTCCCGAGGCCGCGCGGGCGCGCTCGATGTCGATGCCGTCCGACTCGAGGCTCGCGATACAAAATTTGCAGAAGCAAGTCGGCGCCGTTCCCGAGACGAGCTGGTCGAGAGGGCTCCGTCGCTCGTTGCACCACATGATGCCGTCGATGTCGTAGTTGCGGCAGTGGTCCTCGAAGAGCGCATGCCAGAAGTTTCGATAATCAGGATTTTCGAGGCAAGGCTCCGGGCCGATTCGTCCGAGGAAATCGACCTCCAGGCATTGCGGCAAGTTGGGGATGGGTACGCCCTTCGCGGAGCCGTGCCCCGCATATTTGAACAGAGGCTCCATGAGCTCGGGCATGATCTTCATGCCGCGCTTGCGCGCGCCCGGAATGACCATCTCCAAGATGTCTTTGTCCTTCATATCGGGGTCGGGCGCGCGAAAGTTTCGGATGAGCGTGTTCTCGTAAAGCTCGGGCCGAGGTGTCAAATATGAACCCCCCGCGACGTCGGCGGGCTCGGCAACACCGTGGTCGGGCCAGCCGTCGAGCTCCCAAGAGATGCTCCGGCCGATCTTGAGCCCGAGCCAGCTCACGGTTCCGATAAAGAGTACGTTGACCCCGACGCGCTCGGCGAGCGTATCGAGCACCGCGTCCACGCCTTCGTCGACGAAGCTGACGGGGCCAAGCTGCATGCCCACAAATTTCCGATCGGTCATTTTCTGCTTAATGCTCGCTCTCTCTTCGTTCGCTCGCCCGGAGTGTCGTCGGCCCATTCGGGCCGGGCTCGCTTCGCTCGCGGACTCCGCATGAGCGATACGGTATCACCGTGGGCTCAAACGCGGGTCCAAACGTACTCGAAGGCTGTCCCCGAGCAGGTTACAGGCCATGACGGCGGTGAAAATCGCTAGGCCAGGGAAGGTGGAGATCCACCAAGCCCGTCCCAAAACCTCGCGCCCGACCGCGGCCATCAAGCCCCACTCCGCGGTGGGCGGTTGCGCGCCAAGGCCGAGAAAGCTGAGCCCCGCCCCCACCGCGATGGCGTTTCCGAACTGAAGGGTCGACAGCACGAGAAGCGGGGCCATCGTGTTGGGAAGCACGTGCCGGAGCATGATCTTCAGGTCGCTTAACCCGACAAGCCGTGCCGCATCGATGTAAGCCTGCTCGCGCAACGAGAGTACGGTGGCGCGGATGAGACGCGCGTAGCGGGGGATGGTCGAGACGCCGACAGCGATCATCACGTTCGTGATGCTCGGGCCGAGAGCGGCGATGATCACGAGCGCCATCAGCATGCCGGGAAAGGCGAGCATGGCGTCCATCGCGCGCATGATGAGCGTATCGATGTGCCCGCGGTAATAGCCCGAGGCGATGCCGAGCGTCGTGCCCACCACGGCGCCAATGCCGACGCTGATGAAGCCGAGCACGAGAGAAATACGCGCGCCGAAGATCACCCGACTCAGCACGTCGCGCCCGAGACGGTCCGTCCCGAACCAGAACTCGGAAGAGGGCGCTTGCCGGGCGCTGCTCACGGTCTCGAAAGGATCGTAGGGCGCCACTCCTGGCGCGAGAGCTGCCATCGTGGTCCAGGCCAACAGGACTAAGAGCCCGGCAATGAAACTGGCGCGCGCGTTCACGGTCCTATCCCGCGGCGTCGCCGTAGTGGATCCGCGGATCCAGCCACGCGTAGCTGATGTCAACGAGCAAGTTGACGACGACATAGATCGTCGCCATGAACAAGACGATCCCTTGAACGAGCGGGTAGTCTTGCCACAGGATGGCGCTCACGACGAGACGTCCAAGTCCAGGCCGGCTGAAGACGGTCTCGGTCACGACCGTGCCCGAGAGCATCGCTCCGAACTGGAGCCCGACGATGGTGAGCACCGGCAAGAGCGCGTTTCGGAGCGCATGGCGGAGATAGACGATGCGCTTTGGGAGGCCCTTCGAGCGCGCGGTGCGCATGTAGTCCTCGACGAGCACTTCGACGAGGGACGAGCGCGTCAGGCGGCTGATGACCCCCGCGGAGACGAGACCGAGCGTCAAGCTTGGGAGGACGAGCGAGCGAAAGCCGGTCGCGCCCGCGGGAGGGAACCAGCCGAGCCAGAACGAGAAGACGAGAATGAGGAGCAGGCCGAGCCAAAAAAGAGGCAGCGAAACGCCGACATAAGCGAGGACCATGCTCGCGGTGTCGACCCACGAGCCTTGTTTGAGCGCGGCGAGGACGCCCGTCGACATTCCGAGGAAAACCGCGACCGCGATCCCGCCGAGTGCGAGTGCTAAAGTCGAGCCGGCCCGGTCGAGAATGAGATGGAGCACGGGCTCGCGCAGGCGCACGGAGTTGCCGAGATCGCCGGTCACCGCACCGCCGATGAAGCGAAAATATTGCACGTAGAGTGGGTCGTTCAAACCCATGAGCTCGCGCAGCTCTTCCTGGCGCTCGGGCGTGACGGCGCCGCTCTCCGCACCCGCGAGCATCAACTGAACCGGATCGCCCGGAAGCGCATGCATGATCGAGAAGATCATCAGGGAGACCAAGAAAAGCACGGGCACGAGCTGCGCGATCCGCCGCGCGATGTATCGGGCCAGCATTAGTCCATCAGTTGTTAATTCGGGTGTTGTGAAGAAAGAAGAACTGGCCTTCCGATGAAAGCTCGAACCCCGTGACCTTGGACGACACGGCGTAGAAGATCGGCTCGCTGAGCGTGGGGAGCATCAGCGCGTTGTCCATGATGATTTTTTGCGCCGTCTTCGCGAGCTCGCAACGCGCGTCGTGGTCGGGCACCACTCGCAATTGACCGACGACTTCGTCGAGCTCCGGATCGACATAGCCGCTCCACGCCCAACCGCCGATGACGTCGTACGCGGAGTTCCACATCATATCGAGGAGCATCGGGTCCGGGCTTCGCTGCCGTTCGTAGATGAGGTCGAAATCGCGACGGTTGACTCTCTCGAGCTGCACCGGCCCGGGAATCTTCTCGACCGTGAGTGCGATCCCGAGCTGGCGCCACTGTGATTGCACCGCTTCTCCGATCTCTTCGTAGTGCAGGATCGTCCAGCGGAACGTGAGCGGTGCTCCGTCCTCGACCCCAACGACTCCGTGAGCCTCGCGCACGCCGTCGCCGTCCCGATCGACGTAGCCGACTTCTTCGAGAAGCGCTCTCGCTTTGTCTTTGTCATGCGGGTAGTAATCGGCGTTGCCGTCCCAATAGCACGGGTGCACCGTGTTGAGCGGACCGTCGGCAATCAGATAGCTGCCATCGAAGAGGAGATCGTTGATGGCTTTTTGATCCGTTCCGTAGAGCAACGCTTGACGAAACTCTAGAATGTTCCACGGCGCTTTGCGCGTGTTCATCGTCATCGAGAGCCCCGTCCCCGCCTGAAACCCCTGGATGAGCCGGAAGCCTTCGCGATCGCGATAGTCCTCGATGTAGGTCGCGGGGAGGTTCATCGCAATGTGAGCGTTGCCCGTTCGGACGACGTTGCCGAGCACGGCTTCTTCGCTGATGAACTGTATGGTGACGCGGTCGAGATGCGCCGGGCCGGCATGATCGCTGATGCTGTTCCAGCCTCCATAGCCGTCCCATTTCTCAAGAGTGACGTGATCGTTCGGCGCCCATTCCGAAAGCGTGAACGGCCCCGCACCTACGAGGTGTTTCGCGAAGTCGTGAAGCCCCCATTTCTCGACCGCGGTGGGGGACCAGATGGGGACGCGCCGAAAGGCGTCGAGCACCGTTACCCACGGCACTTTGTAGTGCAGCGTGACGGTGGTGGCATCCACGACCTCGACGCGATCGACCGGACCGATTTGCGCCGCCATTTCCGCGGACTGCGTTTCCGGCGCGAGGATACGCTCGACGTTGTACTTGACCGCTTCCGCATCGAAAGGCGTCCCGTCCTGAAACGTCACGTCGTCCCGCAGCGTGAACGTCCACGTATCTGCCTCCGGCGAGGATGTCCAGCTCGTTGCGAGCGCGGGATGATAGGCACCGTCCGGTCCGAGAATCAGGAGCGGGTCAGCGATGAGCGAGTCGATGAGCCACGCGGGCTGGTAGGGCTCGATGTGGCCATCGAGCGACGCGGGCTCGCGGCTGCCGTCCCATGCCATGATGAGATGCGCCAGCGTCGGCGCGTCGGGGTCGGGCGCGGACTGACAGGTGGCGAAAGAAAGCGCAGCCAGCATAGTCGCGAGAAGGCGCATAGCTCTTTGACTCGAGCTCCCTGGGGTCGGGAAAGGTGAGATGACGGCCGTGACCTTCTTACGAGCCGTCTTTGGGTAACAAGTAACTAGCGTGGCAGGTCTCGCAAGCGTCCATGATGGCATTTCCCGCCTCCAAGAGAGCTTCCATGTCACGTCGCTCCGCTGCCGCGAGCGCCTCCACGAGCGCCCGGGACGTTACTCTCCGTTCGTCTCGCCGCGACTTCTGGGTGTCTCTCGAATCCTCCCTCGATCTTCGTCGCCGATCCAATAGAGGCCGTGGCATCGATCGCAGGAAAAATAAATTTTCTCGCCGATGGCAAAAATTTGTTCGGGGTCTCTCGCCTCCGCCGCTTCGAGCGCAGCCTCGCCGGCGTCGATCATCGCGAGCGAGAGGCGCATCCACGTTTCCTGGTCGCGGGCGCGATCGCCCATCATTAATAAGTTCCCCGACTCCATGAGAACGATCGCGGCATTGCGCACCTTGGCCCATTCCTCATCGGTCTCCGGATACCACTCGTCAACGCCTTCCATGGTGATGATCGTCCCAACGGCATCCCATAAAACGTCGGCCGCGGGATCGACCATCGCGATCATGAGGGTTTTGACGTCCACCATCGGCCTGTACGGCGGGCCCCGGTCTTCCCCGCAGCTCACGAACAAGAGGGCGCCCCCGACGACGAGCCCTACTCCAACGCGGCTCAATTCGATGCCTTTTTGGCCGCTTTTTCTTCGAAGCGCGCGGATTTCAGAACGCCTACGAGCCCGTGATTGCCTTCGTGGCAAGCGAACTCGTAAATCGCATCCGGACTACTCTTCAAAGGGATCATCGCTGTCCAAGGACTTGCGTACGTGGTCGGGTCGGTGACCGAGATCTCCCAGGTAATCGTCTCGGTGTCGACGCGGGTGAAGCGCTCGACGAGATGAAGATTCTCGGCAGTACCTTTGAAGAAACTCTTGGGAGAGTAATTCGTGGTCTCGACGACGAGCGTGTCGCCTTCCCAGTGGCCGCGAGAATCCCCGAGCCACAGACGAACCTTCTCATTGAGATGCGGGCGCCCGCCCATCGGAATGATACGCACCTCGTGGGCCAGCTCCTGCAGGATCACGACGTGATCGGGGGTCTGAAAAATCTGGAAGTAACTGTTGTAGCCCGCGAGCATGTTGGGCGCGGCCCACGAGATGCAACGCACTTGATTGCTCAGGTCCTCCGGGCCTTCCGGTTCGATGCCGAGAAACCCCCTTCTTGCTTTCCCGCTTCGTTTCTTTCCCTCCGGAGTCATCTCGGGCAGACGGCCATCTGGGGGATCGACGATCAAAGACGTCCTGTTCTCGAACACTCTTTCGACGAGCCAAGACTGGTCGTAGTTCCCTGTATTCCCGTCGAACGAACGGAAATCGGTGCCCTCCGCGAGGGCCGCACGAATCAGATCGTCCCCAAAAAAGGCGTCGCCGCCGTCGACAACCTCCGCGGCTTTCGCCTTCAGTGCGGCGAGCTCCTCGTCGCTCAGCGTTGCTTTGTCGCCGAATGCTTCAAAGCGTTGGAGCGGGGTGGCACTGTTGTTGGCCCACACCCCTTGGAGATCGGGGTCTCCCCACGCCGTGCGCGGTATTTCGGACTGGGCTGAAAGTGGTACCGACGTAACGATAAAGATGCAGATAGCGGTGGCCAAAGTACCGAGCCAGCTGAGACGTTGATGGACCACGCGAAACCTCCTCGACACAACTTGATCGCAGGAAGATAGCACGTCTCCTGCACGAAATGTTCTCGCTACAAGCTTCCAGTCCTGCCGTTCGCTCTGTTCCTCCGTGGCGGCAAGAAAGGACTGGGTACGCAAGAGTACGTGAGAAAGCTTCTCGGCCGCAACGTGAACCAATTTCGATACGAGAGTGTCCATTTGGCGCGGCTGGGCGTGGAGGAGATGGTGGAAGAGGTGGTCCAGCGGGCGCGGGGCTCGCGGCGTTGATGGACCGGTCGGCGATCGGCGACGGTTGAACGGTTACGCGCCTCTCTGATGAGACGGGTCGTTCGAGGTGAGCTCGATGAGGAGCGTGAGTTCATTTTGATAGACCTCATCCAGACCTATTTCGGACTCACCACACAGCAGATGACTCGCTACCGACAGCTAGTTTAGTTTCGAGAAAGGAGTTCCGCGACGTGCAAGACGTAGAGTTGACCTGGGCCGACAAGCTTCTCAAAAAAGGCGAGGAGCGGGGAATGGAAAAAGGACTGGAGCAGGGAATCGAGCAGGGACGAGAGGTCGGTCTGCTCGAAGGCAAGCGCGAGGCGCTGTTGCGTTGCTTGGCAGTAAAATTCGGCGCTCTCCCCGATCGGACAACGAGCCACGTACGGGCGATCGAATCCGTTGACGAGCTGCACGCTCTTCTCGAGCGCGTTGTCGTGGTCGCGTCGTTGGAGGAGATGGGGCTCTAGCTCCCATTCTCCGGACCTCCACGGGCGATAAACGGGTGGAGCGTCGTCCTTTGGCGGGACGATGACGGGAAAAGCCGCCACGGTATCCATGGAGGATGGAGACAATGTCGGCGATGCCTTCGAGCGAGCGACTCCCTTCGCGGCCCAGCCTCAAAGCTCGAGGCCGCGAGACATCGTCGCCTTCTCGCGGTCGAGCGGCTTGTAATCGACTATCCTTCGGAAGCGAGGCACCCGTCGGAGACCGACGCGCATCGCGACGGACCCGCGCAACCGTGGCTACTACTGGCTTACCGAGTACTTGGTGAACGCGCCACCGGCCTGGCTCAGCGAGTTCGGCCCTTCTGCGGCATACACATTACCGTCCGCGTCGACCGCGACGCCCTCGCCCGCCGTGCCCTGATAGACCCTGCTCTCCCGCTCGAACGGTGGAATGAAGGCCGTGATGGTGTCCCCGTCGACCGGTCCGATGCGGACACCGTTCCGCCAGTTCGGGTGGTTGGTCGGGCTCGACTCGGAGTCTATCGCGTACACCATCTCGTCTTGGATGAAGATGCCGCTGATGCGCCCGTACGAGTAGCGCGACTCGAGATAGTTGCCCTCCTGGTCGAAAATCTCGATGCGGTGATTGCCGCGGTCCGCGACCCAGAGGCGGCCTTGCGAATCGAAGACCAGCGCGTGCGGCGTCCGGAACTCACCGTGCTCGACGCCGATCTGGCCCCACTCTTTGATGAAGGTCCCGTCGGCCGAGAACTTAAGGATGCGGGCGGTGTTCCCCGCCTCGCGGCCTTCCTCCATCCTCTGGTTGGTCGTCATCCCCTGACCGCTGTGGCCGTCGGCGACGAAGATGCTCCCGTCCGGTGCGGTGATGACGTCGTTAGGCTGATTGAACTGGTTCGGGCCGCTGCCCGGCTGCCCCGCCGTGCCGAGGCTCATCAGGAGCTCGCCATCGGGGCTGAACTTGTGCACCTGATGCCCCTTCGTTCCCTCGGCGTTCCCGGCGAAGTCCGTCACCCAGACGTTGCCTTCGGCGTCGACGTGGATGCCGTGGGGGGTGACCATGACGCCACCGCCGAAATTGGCGAGCGCCTCGCCGGTGTTTCGGTCGAACTTGAAGATCGGGTCCACGGGGTTGTTGTCGCAGTTGACGGGTGCCCCGTCACCGAAGTTGCCCGCCCCGCAGCGCTCATACGCCCAGATATGCCCGTCGAGCGGATCGATGTCGATACCGGCGGTCGAGCCCCACTCTCGTCCCTCTGGAAGCGTGCCCCAGTTCACTGTAACGTTCGGGGCTGGATTCGGCAGACCTTCTCCAGTGATTAGGTTGCCGGTGGGCACTTCCGGCCCCTCAGCCATCGCCTCCGGAACGTTCGATTCGGAGACACAGCCGGCCAGCAGACACAGGACGGCGACAAACAACACGGACTTCACGGCTCGTAACAACGACATGGTTAACTCCTTTTCCCTGACGACGACGCGTTCGGTCGATCCCGATCGATTCCGTTTGTCGAGCGCCAGCCTGGAACTTTCGGGTCGAACCCGGAAACCTCCGGGATCCGAAGTCGTCCGGTGCTAGATTCTATACGCTCTGCCCGGCCCGATCAGAGAAAATTTCAGAGCCGAAACTTGAGGACTCGGTTCTCCTCGGGCAAATAGTCGATGGTCCAATGGTTGCCCTCGCTGGATCCAGCAAGCGACGGAGACCACCAAGAATGTCCACGGGCGGATCGGCGTGCGCATAACAGCGGATGGTAGCCGTCTGAGAGCGAGCTGAATGGTCAGTTCTCAACGGGTTTCGATTACGGCGTTTGGGTCTCGATAGAGAGTCTTTGGACACCGCTGGCATGAATCCGAGAATATTGTCAATACAATACCATATACGGTATAATATTGGCATACAATAGAGGGTCGTGGCATAATTATACTGATAACGGTACCATATCGCCGACTCAGAACTGAAATCATGAAAGAAACGTACCGTCACCGTCTGCGAGAGGTGGCACTCGACCAATACGGGTACGTGACCACCCGCGACGCTGATCGGCTCGGCATCCCCAAGGTCGAGTTGCAAAAGCTCGCCCATAGGGGCGGTTTGAGCAACGTAGGGTGGGGCCTCTACCGTTTTGACAACATCCCCGTAACGGCGCGCGATCACTACATGGAGGCCGTCTTGTGGGTCGGTCGCGACGCGCTCCTGACCGCGGACGCGGTGCTAGCGCTGTATCAGCTGGGCCAGGTGAACCCGAAGACCCTCCGCGTGGTGACTCCCCACCGGGTGCGCAGAACCGGTAGGCGCGACATCCAGGTGAGCCGGCGGGCCATCCCGGATGCGGAGCGGACCCGTTACTTTGGCATCCCCGCAACCAAGATACTCCGAGCCTTGCTGGATGCGCGGGACATGTTGATGCCCATCCGCCTACGGGAGGCCGCCGAGCAGGCCCGGACCGAAGGACTGTTGACGGCGACAGAGTACAAGTTGCTGGAGACCGAGCTGGAGGGCGCATGACACGCACGCCCCCGACCAATCTGCGTTCGTTGGAAGCTCGGCTGCGAAACCTCGCCCGGGCCGAGGAGTTGGCAGAGGGTCGCGTGCGCCGGGCGTTGTCTGTCGTGATTGTCGGTCAGCTGCTGCGACACTCACGTGCGGGAGTGATCAAGGGGGCGAGCAATCTCGAGCTACGCCTTGGCACCGAGTCCAGCCGAGCATCGGGCGATCTCGATGCGGTACGAGCGGTCGAGCTCGACGACTTCCGATCCAGACTCGAAGAGGCGTTGGTGACGGGCTGGCAAAGCTTCACTGGAAGAATGATGGATCGAGGTGAGATCGGGGCGCCCGTTCCAATGGCGTATCGGCCGCACAGGTTCCACGCGAAACTCGACTTCCAGGGGAGACCATTCAGCACGGTCGAGCTCGAGGTGGCCTCCGAGGAGGTCGGCGGGTTGACAGTCATCGAGCTCATCGACCTCGACCCCGTGACAGCAGCATGGTTCGATGTGCTGGGTTTCGAAGCGCCCGGCCCGATTCCGGTGTTGCCGCTCGCACATCAGATCGCTCAGAAGCTGCATGCGTGCACGACGCCCGACGATATCGGATGGACCAACGAACGCTCTCACGACCTGATCGACCTTCAGCTCGCTGTTGAGCTCTTTGGCGGTGAACTGACCGAGATTAGGGACGTCGCCATTCGACTGTTCGCAGCTCGTCAGCGACAGCCGTGGCCACCAACCGTTACCGTGCGCGAGGCCTGGGCCAATCGATACCGCGAAGAGGCCAACGGCTTGGATGTCGTCGATGATGTCGCTTCGGCTGCATCATGGGTGAACGAGCTCATCAAGCATATCAACCAGGCCTGACGGCGGAAGTCTTCCGTCATCGGCAGCATCGGCAGAGAAACAGATAGCCGTTTCTCGTGAGGTCAAGCATCCCATCGCGGGCGGAGTGACACGCGAAGCCCGCGGCCTCCTGGGACGACCTCTTTTCGGATCGCGAAGCCGCGGGCGCGCTGATGGCAGTTCGTGCCAGCGCCGGCCTCGAGGATGAGCTCGTCATCGCCATCCGGTGCGAGACGCTCGCTCGGCGGCTTAGCCTTAGGCGTGGGGTGAAGGCCTTTTCCATCTCAACGAGAGGGAGATACGTCCGTGATGCCCACGCGCGACGGATTCTTGTCTAACGCGTATCGGAACGCGTCCTCGGCTCTATTTAGCGGAAAAGTGTCTCGAACGAGCTCTGCGAACGGGAACTTCGTATGGTGCGCGGCGAGGAAGGAGAGCGCTTCCCGCAGATCGACAGGCGCGTAGTTGTGGATGCCTCGTAGGGTCAAATTCCGACGAACGATCCACTCGGCCTCGAGTGGCATGGGAGGCGCGGGAAACACCGACCCGACGAGAACCGCCGTCCCGCCGATGCGAATCCGCTCGAAGCTGTCGCGCACTGCGCTCGCCGCGCCCGAGACCTCGAGCGCGAGGTCCGCTCCACGTCCGTCGGTGCGTGCCGCAACTAGCTCCTCGATATCGCCGGGATCAACGGCGACCGTAGCGCCGAACTCCGTCGCGAGAGCCCTCCGCTTCGCATCGGGCTCGGAGACGATGACGGCGCCCGCGCCGCGCGTACAGCACATCGCCGACGCCGTCAGTCCGAGCATACCCGCGCCCAGAATCAGCACGACGGCCCCGGAAATGTCGCCGGCAGCGCGAAGGGCGGCGGCGACCGTGGCCGTCGCGCAATTCGCCGGACATGCGACTTCGTCCGGAAGATCGGAGGGAATCTCGACGACGGTGGTCCCACGTGCGAGATGACAATGCGTCGCGAGTCCGCCGCTCAACGGATGCTCGTCACGCATCTTCTCGTGCCCGTATTTGAAGAGACGCTCGCATTTTTGAGGCAGCTCATGCGAACAGAAAAAGCAGCGTCCACAGCTCGCGGCAACTGACCAGGTCACGCGAGCGCCTTCATGGATGCCAGCGTTCTTGCTGGCGGCGATGACCGTTCCGATCGCCTCGTGTCCCAGCACGGTCGGTACGGGCGTGCTTCTTTGGCCGCGATAGGTATGCAAGTCGCTTCCACAGAGCGTCCGAAAGTCTATGCGGACGAGCGCTTCGCCGGTTCCGAGTTTCGGCAACGTGACCTCCACGAGCTCGAGGGGCTCTCCCGGCCCTCGGAAGACCACGGCACGCGCCGACCCGGTCATCTTCTTATCCCCAGAGAGACGAGGGCGCCGAGGATGCAGGCGCCGCCCACAATGAGAAAGACGAGCTCGGTTTGGTCGCCGTTCGATTCGATCGTCCAACCGATGAGAGGCTCCCCGAAACCGGCGAAGAGGTAAGCGAACGCGTTCATCACGCCCGTGCCGGTTCCAGCCCGCGCGCGGCCGAGCAGATCGGGGCATAGAGCCCAAAACGCCGATTGCGGTCCATAGGCGAAGAAGCCGCACAGAAACAGAAGCGGGACTCCGTAAACACTTTCACGGGGAAGGCCGTACATCGCGAAAGAGGACAGCGCCGCCAATCCCAGGAAAAGCTGAATGACCTTCGAGCGATTCCCGCGAAACAAGCGGTCCGACAGATAGCCGCTCGAGAGCGCGCCGAGCGCCATCCCGACAGGGAGTGCGACCGCCACCCACTTCGCGTCCGACGAGCGCCAATCGGAGCCCATAAAATGCACCGGCACCCAGATGAGAAGACCGTAGCGCGCGAGATTCTGAAACCCGATGGCGACGCTCGCCGTGACGAATCGTCCATTGGTGAGAGCGGCGATGTAGCGATCGCGGGAGCGCTCCACCCGCGCGCCTTCGACCTCGGGCTCGAGGGCGGTGAAGCCGAGCTCCTCGGGGCGATCGCGCACGAGGACGTAGTACACGATCCCGGCGAAGAGCAACAGCAGCACCGGCAGTCGAAAGATCCAGCGCCAATTCAGCTCGAGATCCAGAATGAGCGTCGACATCGCAAACG
>SMVB01067987.1_pt1 | contig 23214 bp, 12 predicted proteins | sample 2456461 | NCBI WGS metagenome assembly SMVB01 (sample SAMN11095934, study PRJNA526329) | marine sediment metagenome | biome: Marine sediment; feature: Surficial sediment; material: Deep marine sediment; isolation source: Hadal surficial sediment | place: Pacific Ocean | collected 2014-05 | depth...
AAGATCTTCGGCCCGCGGCACCGGCCAAGGCTCCGAGCCGTTCGCCAGGTAGCCATCCGACAGCAGGATGACCGGGGTCATGTAGGTGAGCGCGATCCGAACCGCCTCGATGGCGGTATAGAAGCAATCTCCCGGGCTACAGGCCGCCACAACGGCGACCGGGCACTCGCCGTTCCTACCCCACATGGCCTGCAACAGGTCCGACTGCTCGGTCTTGGTCGGCAAACCCGTGCTCGGGCCGCCGCGCTGAACGTTGATAATGATCAGCGGTAGCTCGGTCGTCACGGCGAGGCCGATAGCCTCGCCCTTCAGCGCCATCCCGGGGCCGCTGGTTGCCGTCACCCCGATGCTGCCGCCGAAAGCAGCGCCGATCGACGCACACACCGCGGCGATCTCGTCCTCGGCCTGGAAGGTCATCACGCCTTGCGGCTTGAGCTGCGCCAGTTCCGCCAGGATGTCCGAAGAAGGGGTGATCGGATAGGCACCCAGAAACAGCGGGATGCCGGCGCGGACCGAGGCGGCATGGAGTCCCAACGCCAACGCCGTATTGCCGGAGATGTTGCGATACAAGCCGGGCTCGTGCGGCGCCGCGGGAACCTCGTAGCGAACCTGAAACAGCTCGCTGGCCAGGGCAAACGAGTATCCGGCCTTGAGGGCGGTGAGGTTGGCCTCGACGATGTCGGGATTCTTCTTGAACTTGGTCTCGATCCACTCCTCCGTCGCTGCCAGCGGCCTCGAATAGAGCCAGTACATGATGCCGAGCGCATAGAAGTTCTTGCTGCGGCGGCGGTCGCGAACAGGGAGCTGGGAGTCCTCGAGGACCTTGAGCGTGTTGGTGGTGAGCGGAACCGGGATCACCCGGTAGGCGTCGAGAGTTCCATCTTCCAGCGGATGCTCGGCGTAGCCCGCCTTGGCGAGGCTACCCGCTCCGAAACCGTCGGTATTGACGATGATCGTGCAGCCGGGCGGGATCGTCGGCAGGCTCACCTTCAAGGCCGCGGCGTTCATGGCCACGAGGACGTCGGGATCGTCGCCCGAAGTGAAGATGTTGTCGGCGGAGAATTGCAGTTGATAGGCGCTAACGCCCGGCACGGTATCGGCGGGCGCGCGGATCTCTGCCGGGAAATCCGGGAAGGTGGCGAAATCGTTGCCCAGCAGCGCCGAGGTGGCGGTGAACTGCGTTCCCGTCAGCTGCATCCCGTCGCCCGAATCTCCGGCGAACCGGATGACCACCGAGGTCTTTCGCTCCGGCGCAATGGTGTCGGTGTCACTCATCCTCGAAAGCTATCCGCAGAGGTCACTAAAGGCAACGACGATATCCAGGAGCGGGGCTCCTGCCGCGGTGCTAACCGGCGATCAAGAGGGGTTCGCCGATCAGGTACGGGAAGGAGTCACCGCCCTGGCGGAGCGCCCATGTAGACTCCCTTCCTCCCGGCATCGTTCGACCGCCACCACGATCTCTCCGCCAAGACACGGCTGCCAACCGCCGGAGGGGTCATCACAATCAAAAAAACCGGCGATGCGCCGGAACGTGAGAACGCGATGAAATATGTACGTTTGATATCGCTGGCAACAGCTCTCATGTCGCTAGCGGCCTGCGGGAGTCAAGAGCCTGTGGAACCGGTTTCGGAAGAAACGCCGCCGGCCGAAACAGGAGCCAACCGGGCGCTAGAGCTTGCGCGGCGCGCTGGGGCTCCGCTGTTCGACGGCTTGGGCGATCACCATCATCCGATCACGACCAGCGATCCCGATGTCCAACGGTACTTTGACCAGGGACTGATCATCGACTTTGCGTTCAATCATGCGGAATCTGCCAGGTCCTTTCGCGCTGCGCAGAGGCTCGATGCGCAATGTGCGATGTGTTACTGGGGCGAGGCATTGGCGCTGGGACCCAACATCAACGTCACCAGCGACGGCAAAGCCATCATGTCCGATGACGCGCGCGTTGCTGCCTACGCGGCAATTCAAAGGGCGCTCGAGCTGAAAGGCGGCGCTAGCGAGAAAGAGCAGAGCTATATCGACGCGCTGGCCACACGCTACGACGGCGATCCCGAAACGGGGCGCGAACCACTTGACCTGGCATACGTCGACGCCATGCGCCAGCTGTACAACCAGTACCCGGACGATGATGACGCCGCGTCTCTATTCGCCGAAGCGATGATGAATACGATGCCCTGGGACTACTGGGTCGATCCGGCAAGCCCGCGACCGCTGACGGTGGAAGTAATCGACGTTTTGGAAACGGTTCTGAAACGATCACCACGTCATCCGCTGGCGATCCACCTCTATATTCATGCGGTCGAGGCATCGTCGTCACCAGAGCGGGCGGAAGGACCCGCTGATATCCTGGCCGACTTGGTGCCGGGCGCCGGACACCTTGTCCATATGCCGTCTCATGTTTACTGGCGCGTCGGCCGCTATCACGATGCGTCAACAGCCAATGAGAAAGCAGCGGCCGTTGACGAGGCCTACATCGAAGCGTGCAACGCGCAGGGTTTTTATCCGGCGGCCTACTATCCGCACAACATTCATTTTCTGTGGGCTGCTTCGAGCATGGAAGGACGCAGCGCGGTCGCCATTGAGGCGGCGCGCAAGGTCGCAGCCAACGTCCGGCTCGAGATGATCGAGCAGTTTCCTGGCGTCGAATTTTTCAATACGATCCCGTTGCTCGCACTGACCCAGTTCGGCCGCTGGGACGACGTGCTGGCCGAACCTCAACCGGCGGAAAACCTGGAGTATTCCAACGCGATCTGGCATTACGTTCGGGCAACCGCGTTTGCACGAAAGGGTGATCTCGACTCCGCACGCGCTGAGCGTGCCGCGCTGGTGCCCTTGAAAGAGGCTTCAGACGTCACCTTCCTCGACACGATCTCCTACCCGGCAACGATGCTGCTCGCCATCGCGGACGAACTCGTGCTGGGGGAAATTGCGATGGCCGAGGGTGCACATGACGAAGCGATCGTCCACTTCGAACAAGCGGTCGCAACCCAGGATGAATTGCCCTACACCGAACCGCCGTTCTGGTACTACCCGACACGCCACACGCTCGGCAATGCGCTCCTCGAGGCTGGCAATGCAGCCGGCGCAGAAGACGTCTATCGGCGCGATCTCGAATTGTATCCGCGTAACGGCTGGGCCATGTTCGGCCTGCTGCAAGCCCTGAAGGCGCAGGGCAAAGACAGCAGCGAGATTCAGCGACGATTCGATAACGTGTGGCGTCAGGCAGACGTTACGTTGACATCGTCTCGATTTTGACCGGCCAGGATCTTGAAAGGGAACACGATGTGAGCAAAAACAAGCGCGACCCTGCCGCCTACTGGCGAGCCAATCTCGGCCTCATGGCCAAGCTCCTGACCGTCTGGTTCGTGACCTCGTACGGACTGGGGATCCTCTTCGTCGAGCCGCTCAACCGATTCCATCTGGGCGGCTTCCCCCTCGGCTTCTGGTTCGCTCAGCAGGGATCGATCTACGTCTTCGTGGTCCTCATCCTGATCTATGCCCGACGGATGGACCAACTCGACAAGAAATATGGCGTCGACTGAGGCCGGGGCGGCATGAGCGTTCAGACCTGGACCTTTATCGTCGTCGGGCTAACCTTCGCCCTCTACATCGGCATCGCGCTTGCCACCCGCGTCACGACCACCAGCGGGTTCTACGTAGCCGGCCGCGGTGTGCCGGCACTGGCCAACGGCATGGCGACCGCCGCCGACTGGATGAGCGCCGCGTCCTTCATCTCGATGGCCGGGCTCATCTCGTTCATGGGCTACACCGGCACCATCTATCTGATGGGTTGGACGGGAGGCTACGTCCTCCTCGCTCTGCTCCTGGCTCCCTACCTTCGCAAGTACGGCAAGTTCACGACGTCGGAGTTCGTCGGCGATCGCTACTACTCGCAGACGGCACGAGTCGTCGCCGCCGCCTGCACGATCTTCGTCTCGTTCACCTACATCGCCGGCCAGATGCGTGGCGTCGGCATCGTCTTCTCACGCTTTCTCGAGGTTAACGTCAACACCGGCGTCATCATCGGCATGGCGCTGGTCTTCGTCTACGCCACCCTCGGCGGCATGCGCGGCATCACCTACACCCAAGTGGCGCAGTACTGGGTCCTCATCATCGCCTACCTGATTCCGGCCATCGCGATCTCCTATCAGATGACCGGGAACCCCGTACCGCAGCTCGGCTTCGGCGCCCAGGTTGCCGATGGACCGAACGCGGGACTCTACCTGCTCGAGACCATCGACGCCCTTCATCGCGAGCTCGGATTTCCGGAGTACACCGCCGCCTTCGTCGGCGGCAAGAAAACGATGATCGACGTCTTCGCCATCACCCTGGCGCTGATGGCGGGCACCGCCGGCCTACCCCACGTCCTGATTCGCTTCTACACCGTTCCCAGCGCTCGTGCGGCCCGTTGGAGCGCCTTTTGGGCCCTCGTTTTCATCGGCATTCTCTACACCACGGCACCAGCGGTTGCGACCTTCGCGCGGGTCAACATGATCGAAAGCTTGAACGGCATCTCCTACGCCGAAGCGCCCGAGTGGTTCACCAACTGGGAAACGACCGGTCTCATCTCGTTCGACGACAAGAACGGAGACGGCGTCATCCTCTATAGCGGCGACGCGGCAGTGAACGAGCTCGCGGTTGATCCCGACATCATGGTGCTCGCCAATCCGGAGATCGCCCGGCTCCCCGCTTGGGTCGTGGCCCTGGTCGCGGCCGGGGCGCTGGCGGCCGCGCTGTCGACCGCGGCCGGTCTCTTGCTGGTGATCGCGTCGGCCATCTCTCATGACCTCGGCAAGTCGTTCCTGCTCCCCGGCCTGACCGATGCCCGCGAGCTCCAGTTGGCGCGGATCGCCGCCGGTGGCGCGGTCATCGTCGCCGGCTACTTCGGCATCAATCCACCCGGCTTCGTCGCCCAAGTGGTCGCCTTCGCCTTCGGCCTTGCCGCCTCCAGCTTCTTCCCGATTCTGGTCCTCGGAGTGTTCTCGAAACGCACCACGAAGGAAGGCGCGATCACCGGCATGATCGCCGGGATTCTGTTCACCGCGAGCTACATCAGCTATTTTCGCTTCATTCGTCCCGAGGCGGGCGCCGACGATTGGTTCTTGGGGATCAGCCCGGAGGGCATCGGCGCGGTGGGCATGCTCCTGAACTTCGCCTTGACCCTGATCGTAAGCCGGTTCACAGCGCCGCCGCCCGAAGAGGTACAGCGCATGGTCGAGGAGATCCGCCTGCCCGGCGAGGCCGCTAGTTCCACATAGCATGGGTCCACGATGCTCTCTTGACGGCGTTGCCACGCGGGAATTCGCTCCGGGGCGATCCGCCGCACCTACCGAATCTGGAAAGCCGCCAAGGTAAAGACGGACGGCCGCTACAGGCTGGGGCGGGACGGGGTGATCGAGGTGGAGAGCGTGGAGGCGGGCCCCCGCGGAGAGATCACCACCGCGGACGCCCGGCTCGAGGAGGTCCGCACCCCGCGCGGCTCCATTAGCCCAGGCATCTCACCGGGTCACCGCGCCGCGTCGCCTCGGAGGTGCTCAAAAGGTCCAGAGTGTCAACGAGGAAACGTCCTTGACGAACAGACGATTCCCCGAGATCGCAGGCTGCGCCCAGGTCGCGCTTGAGGCCACTTCATAGCGCTCGAGCGGCTCGAACGCCGTGCGGCTGTTGCGGACAATGACGAGCTCGGCATCGTCCTCGAGCGAGAATATCGTGTCTCCCGCACGGACGATGGCTGCATTGTCGGCCTGACGCGGATCACTCGTCCACAGGACCTGACCGGTGTCGAGGTCGAGGCCGAAGTACTGCCCCCGATTCAAGTGCGAAAGCCCGACCAACACACCGTCGATGACCACCCCGTTGGTCATGTGCAAGGAGACTTCCTCGGTGTGCCAGACGTTTTCCGTCGCCCACTCGTCGCCCCGGCGAATGACACGAAAAGCCGTGATGCCGTTTCCGCGCCCCGCCTCGATCAGCGTGTCGCCGTAGAGAATCGGGGTTTGGGAGGTCGTCGTGGACGGCGTCGTATACGGCCGGCGCCACAGGAGCTCGCCCGTCTCCACCGCCACCCCGACGAGGTTTTCCTGCGTGAACGTCACGACCTGTCGGGCTCCCTCCAGCTCGAACACGACCGGTGACCCGTACGCCGGACCGTCTCCGTCCCAACTCCACCTGATGTCACCGGTCGCCACGTCAAAGGCTGTGAGCGCCCCGTCGTTGTGCCCGCCGACGTGAACGATCATCAGGTCGCCGTCTACCAGCGGAGAGGTCGCCGTATGGTAGAGCGGCTGCACCGGCGGAGCCGGTTTCTGCCAGAGTTGTCTGCCGGTCTCGGCATCGAAGGCGGTGACGATGCCGCTCATTCCCATGGTGAACAAGCGGCCGGCGGCGAATGCGGGCGTGGACTTCGGTCCCGCCCCGTGGCGTGACGTAGCCGCCGGGTTCATGCGAAACACGGCAGGATACGCGCTGCGCCAGATGACCTCCCCGGAATCGGCATCAAGCGCCAGCATTACCTCGTCGCTCCCTTGCCGGGTGTACATGTATATCCGGTCGCCAATCAGGAGCGGCGTCGCGTAGCCCAGCCCTACCTCCACCTTCCAGTGCTCGGTCAACTCGGCAGGCCACGACGCCGGCTCGTTGAAAGACGCCACCGCGCCGTCGCGTTTCGGTCCGCGCCACTGTGGCCAATCTTGACCCGCCGCGACGGGAGTCGCCGCCGTCAACCAGGCCAGAATCGCAATCCACGCCAACGTGCGATGTGTCATGGGCACCACGTCCTCTCGGTTTCCGGGTTCGTCGCCTCCCACTGCCCGATCCATGTTGAACCGTCCCGAGGCGCGCTAGCTTCCATCATCGTCCTGACCTCGGGCTATTGGGTGATCAACAGGGTGCTCTCGTCCATCGGATCGAGTGGATCGAGACCGAGGCGTTCAAGCTCCGCGTTCACCGCGGCGAGATCGGTGTCCCAGACCTCCCGGAGGCGCTCCGTGTAGCCTGCCAGCTCGGCCACCATGATATCGAAGACCTCCCGCATGCCGTCGTTCGGCGCGCCGTCTCCGCGCTCCAACATCGAGAGCAGGTTGGCGATCCGGTTGTTCACCTTGATCGGGAAGTTGAGCGGGTCCTGGTTCGAACGGTTGCGCACCTGGTAGATATTCGCTTCCACTTCGGAGGCGTTTATCTCCAGCCGCTCGCCGGCCGCGGCGAGCGACGGGTCGTCGGACTGCGCGAGACGGTCCGCGAGCTGGATCTTGGCGCGCCGGATCGCGATGACCGCCGAGTTGGCCTCGGTTACCTGCGCCTGGATCTCGCGGCCGAACGCATACTGCTCATGCATGTCCGCCACGGTGACGTCGGTGATCCACGGGTTGGCCCGCACCTCGAGTTGCGTCGTCCGGGCCCGACCATCTGCCGTCATACGAATCGTGTACGTTCCCGGCGGAACCTTCGGCGCCATCGTGCGCACGCCCCAGAGGATCATGCCGGGGAACGTCGGCGCCGGATCGGTCTGTAAATCCCACACGATGTGGCTCAGGCCGGCCTCCGTCGGCAGCGCGGCACCGCTCCATCGATCGCGTGGCACATCCGGGTCCTCGGGCTCGAAGGTCCGCACGACCACGCCCGCCGCGTCCAGGATCTCCAGCTTCGCCTCGCCAGGCTCCTCGTTGAGCCACCACGACAGCGTCGCCCCGTTGGCCGACCGGTAGGCGGCCGCGGGCTCGAACAGGACGAGAGCCTCGTCGGTCATGTTCGGCGTCGCCTGGCGGAGCGGCGCGATGTTGTCGAGCACCCAGAAGCCACGACCGTGGCTCGCGATCGCGAGCTCGTCGTGCTCCACGATCAGGTCGACGATCGGCAGGTCGGGAAGGTTCGGGTTGAGCTCCTGCCAGGCCCCACCGTCGTCATACGAGATGTAAACGCCGTGATTGGTGGCCGCGTACAGCAGCCCCTCACGGTTCGGGTCTTCACGGACGGCGTTCACGTAGGCGTCATTCCGGATCCCGCCGACGATCTTCGTCCAGGTCTCACCGTAGTCGTCGGTCTTCCAGATGTACGGCCGGAAGTCGTCGAGAAGCGGCAGCCGCACCGAGATGTAGGCCCGCCCGGCGTCAAAGACCGACGCATCGATCTGGCTGACACGCCCGAAGTCGGGCATATCCGGCGGCGTGACATTCGCCCAGTTGCCGCCGCCGTCCTGGGTGACGTGCACGAGGCCATCGTCCGAACCGGTCCAGATCACGTCGATGTCGACCTTGCCGGGACCAACCGAGAAAATCGTCCCGTAGACCTCCGGCCCGTTCATGTCGCCGGTGATGGGGCCACCCGAGTGGCCCAGCGTCTCGGGGTCGGCGCGGGTGAGGTCGGGGCTCAGGAGATCCCACGAGTTGCCGCCGTCGGTCGTCCGCCAGAGCCTGTTGGACGACACGTACAGCACACTCTGGTCGAGCGGAGAGAACAGGATCGGGAACGTCCACTGCCAGCGCTCGACCATTTCGCTGGCCGGCTCGCCCGAGTAGAACCAGGGATAGGGGGCCACCTCGCGGGACGAGTTGAGCGTGCGGTTGAACTTGTCGACATAGCGGCCGTTGTTGGTGCCGGAGTAGAAGACGTTCAGGTCTTTCGGGTCCGGTGCGATGTAGCCCGGCTCCCCACCGCCGGCACGGTAGGCGACGTCCATCGACCCCTCGGTAACGGTCCGGGGGGCCGGCCCGCGCCCGCCGAAACCACCGGCCGGCGCGCCGAAGCCGAACCGTCCCGCGTTCCAGGCCGAAGGGAGGCACAGCGTGCTGTTGTCCTGCTGCGATCCGCACACGTGGAACGGTATGTGGTCGGTCGCGACCACATGGTAGAACTGCGCCGTCGAGTACTCCTGATCCGTCCAGCTGGCCCCCGTGTTGGTGCTCACCGCGCCGCCACCGTCATTGCCGACCAGGAGGTGGGTGGGATCGTCGGGGTCGATCCAGAAGTCGTGGAAGTCCCCGTGCGTCCCGTTGTTGATGACCTCGTAGGTCGCGCCCCCGTCGTCGCTGCGGAACACCGAGGTGTTCTGCAGGTAGACGACGTCCTCGTCCTGATGGTCGGCGAAGACGTGGGTGTAGTAGAAAGCGCGCTGACGGATGCGGCGCTCGTCGTTGACGAGCTCCCAGGTCGCACCGGCGTCGTTGCTGCGAAAGAGGCCGCCGTTATCGTTCTCGAAGAGCGAGTAGACCACATCCGAGTTGGCGCTCGAGACCGCGATCCCGATCCTCCCGACCACGCCCTCCTGCGGCATGCCGGGGTTCCGCGTCATCTCCGTCCACGAATCGCCGCCGTCCGTGCTCTTGAACATGCCGCTGCCCGGGCCGCCGGACGACATCGTGTATTCCTTGCGGAAGGCCTGCCACAGAGCGGCGTAGATCACCTCAGGGTTGTTGCGATCGATCGCCAGGTCGATCGCACCGGTCTGGGCGTCGCGGAAGAGCACCCGCTCCCAGCTATCACCGCCGTCGGTGCTCCGGAAGACGCCGCGCTCCTCGCTCGCCACCGAGTACTTCCCGAACGAGGCGACGTAGACGATGTCGGGATTCGTCGGGTGGATACGGATCTTGGAGATCCCGTGCGAGTCCCGGAAGCCGACGTGCTCCCAGTTCTCACCCCCGTCACGGCTCCGATAGACGCCGTCGCCGGGGAGAATGTTGCCGCGGATACAGGTCTCACCGGTGCCGATGAAGACCAGGTCCGGGTTCGTCTCGCTGACCGCCACGGCGCCCACGGAGGCCGAGGTGATCTTGTAGTCCGTGACGGGGTCCCAGTTCCCGCCGCCGTCGGTCGTCTTCCAAAGCCCGCCACCGACGGCTCCGAAATACGCGACCTCGGGTTGACCGATCACGCCGGTCACCGCGGTCGAGCGACCGCCACGGTCGGGGCCGAGGTTGCGCCACCGGTAACCCTCCAGGAGGGCCTCGTCGAGGACGACGGAACCCGCCTCCTGCGCCGAGGTGTCCGGGGTCGACACCCCCAGCAGGGACAGAACGGTGACTGTGCAAACCGCGCGGACAAGACGCTTCACGAACATGGTCTGGCTCCGGAGTGTGGGTGGGTTCGGCGGCGAATGCACGGAATCTATCCGCTCAGCCGGCATCAAGGCAACGGGAGCCCCGATTACCCCAAAGCGCTACTGTCCCGCGGGCCTCAGCACACGTAGTGCTCCAAGATCGTAAGCGACCTCGAAATCTTCACCACCGACGGTCAGACGCTCCTCCTCGCGCCCTGCCGAGAGCAGGACGGCGCAGGGCACTAGGAGCGGATCTTGGAGTCGCGCCGAGGCGTTGCTGACCGTCACATGGGTAAAGCGCATCGGTTGGCCGCCGACCTCTCCGGCTAGCGCCCACAGCGGGTACTCGTAGTCGTTGGGGCCCAGCCACAGTCCGACGTCGACGCAGCGGAGCTCATCCTCGAGGATGCGCAACGCCTCGAGATAGCTCTGCTGAACGCTTGGATGTCCGGCGAAGTACTGCTGGGCTCGCCCCGTCTGCCATATGGACCCCGGCGGCAGCAGCGGCCGGCGCTGGTTGTACAAAAGCGGGCCGCTCGCCGCCGCGACCAGCGCAACCGCGAGCGTCAGCGCAACAACTCGCGAGCCGCGCCGGGGTAGGCGGGCACCGATGAGTGGTGTCGCGAGCACCAGGAGCGGCAGCTGCAACCGGGTGTGCCACGGCATCCACGTCACCAGCGCCGAGAAGAGCAGAAGGCCGGCAGCCAACGCAGCCGAGTAGAGCAGGAGGCGTCGATGACGGTTCGGGGAGACCAGCAGGCCGGCAACGACCGCTAGCAGTAGCAGCAAGTGCACCGGGTTCCCGGCGGCGTCCTCGTCGCGCGAGGCTTGCTTGATTGCGAAGGATTGACCGGTCCAGGTGGTTCGCGGGTCGTCCGGATCGATGTCCAGAGCGCCAAGCGTCGCCCGAATCGAGCCCTCTAGCCAGCGATTGAACGTGCCGGAAGAACTGGCCGCTTGCAGCCCGAGATTGCGGACTGCACCGGAGATGACGGTCTTTGGAGTCACCGGCTCGATGAGAAAACTGTAGGCGGCACCGGGCCTGCTCAGCGGCCCCAGCGGATGGCCAAAGAGCTCGTGTGTGCGCAGCAGATGCGGCAGGCACATGAACACCGCGAGTGCCGCCACGCCGACCAGCACCAACCAGGACCGTCGGTCCCTCCGCCGATACGCCGCCACCAGGATTGCCGGTGCGAACGGTGCAAGAAACAACGGCGCGGTTGCCTTGGTGAGCAGAGCGAGGCCGAGGCTGGCTCCGGTGAGCAGCGTGCTCGTCAAGCTCCAGGAGTCGACCAGCCGGGCTACGAAGATGAGCGTGCAGACCATCCAGAGGCTCGCCACCATGTCGTTCTGGGTGCTCGAGCCCTGCAAAACGGCCATCGGCAGCGTTACGCAGGCCAGTGCCGCCAGCAGCTGGCCCCGGCGTCCGGCACCCAGCCGCTCCGCGATCGAGGACACCCCCAAAGCCGAGCCCAACAGCGCCCACCACTGCACCGTATTGACAAAGCGATCGCCGTCGAAGAGTACGTAGACCTGCGCCACCAGGTACTCGGCGCCAGGGACCTGGTAGAGCTGCCGGGGAATACCGGTGGCGTAGAAGGCGACGCTGTGATTGCGATGCCAGTGCGCGACGCGGCTGAGATGGTAGGTCATGGAATCGAAAGTGTTGGGGGCGGCGACGATTGCGGTGACTGCGATGAGGACTAACACCGTGCCTATGGCAGCAAGCAGAAGGGCATCGGCAACGTCGATAGGGATCCGGGGAGAGTCGGCACGCTGCAGCAGGATGCGGGAGCGGAGGCGGCGCACAACGAAGCCCGCGGCCAAAATGACCACTACCCAGGACACCAGTAGAGCAGTCCGGTGGAGGGCCCCGAAAAGACTGAGAATCTCAGTGAGGACGACTGCCACGCTGGCCAGCGCAACCGCCGAGCCCAGGGCAATCTCGCGTCGCGAAGTGGTCATGCCGAGTTTTTCCGCCGTAACATAACTAACCCTTTGGCGTGAAGCCTTGGCTCAGATCCGCGGTGCCCGCTTACACGCCGTCGATGATCCCGTTGAGCGTGGCGCTCGGTCGCATCGCCGCGCCGGCGCGCTCTAGATCGGGTTTGTAGTAGCCCCCGATGTCCTGCGCCGGCCCCTGGGCGTCGTTGAGCTCTTCGATGATCCGCGCCTCGTTCTCCGCCAAGGCTGCCGCCACCGGGCGGAACCGGGCGGCCAGGTCGTTGTCGGACGTCTGTGCGGCCAGCGCCTGCGCCCAATAGAGCGTCAAGTAGAAGGTGCTGCCGCGGTTGTCCAGCTCGTTCACCACGCGCGACGGCGAGCGGGCATTTTTCAGATAGACGGCCGTGGCCGCGTCCAGAGTCTCCGCCAGGATCCGGGCGCCCGGGTTGTCGAAGCGCTCTCCCAAATGCTGGAGAGAGGCCCCGAGCGCCATGTACTCGCCCAGGGAGTCCCATCGGAGGTGCCCCTCCTTCTCGAACTGCTGGACGTGCTTGGGCGCTGAGCCACCCGCCCCGGTCTCGAACAGGCCGCCGCCGTTGAGCAGCGGCACGATCGAGAGCATGCGGGCGCTGGTGCCGATCTCGAGGATGGGGAACAGGTCGGTCAAATAGTCGCGCAGCACGTTGCCGGTGACCGATATGGTGTTTTCGCCCCGACGAATCCGTTGCAGCGAGAATTCCGTTGCCTGCGCTGGGGCCAGGGTCTCGATCTGCAGGCCCTCGGTGTCGTGCTCCGGCAGGTAGGCGTTCACCTTGGCGATCAACTCGCGATCGTGGGCCCGGTCGCGGTCCAGCCAGAAGATTGCCGGGACGCCGGTGGCGCGGGCGCGGGTCACGGCCAATTTTACCCAGTCGCGAATCGCTACGTCCTTGGTCTGACAGGCCCGCCAGATGTCGCCCACCTCCACGGTGTGCTCCAGGAGGGTGTTGCCTTCGCCGTCCACGACGCGCACGATGCCGCCTTCGGCGACCTCGAAGGTCTTGTCGTGGGAGCCGTATTCCTCCGCCTGCTGGGCCATCAGTCCCACGTTGGACACGCTGCCCATGGTCTCCCGATCGAACTGGCCGTGGGCCTTACAATCCCTCACCATGGCGGCATATACGCCGGCGTAGCTGGAATCGGGGATGACGACCTTGCAGTCCTGGAGCTCGCCCTCGGCGTTCCACATGCGGCCGCCATCCCGAATCATCGGCGGAATGGAGGCGTCGATGATGATGTCGCTGGGCACATGTAGGTTGGTGATGCCGCGGTCCGAGTCCACCATGGCGATGCCGGGGCCGTCGTCGAACGCCGCCTGGATGTCGGCCTCGATGGCAGCGCGCTGCTCCTGAGGCAATCCGGCGATCTTGGCCACGAGGTCGCCGAATCCGTTGTTGACGTCAACACCGAGCTCTTCGAGGACGGCGGCGTGCTGGGCGAAGACGTCGTCGAAAAAGACACGCACACAATGGCCGAAGATGATGGGGTCCGAAACCTTCATCATGGTCGCCTTCAAGTGGAGGGAAAACAGCACCCCCTGCTCCTTGGCGTCGCGAATCTGTTCTCCCAGAAAAGCCACCAGCGCGGCGCGGCTCATGAGGGTGGCGTCCAGCACCTCGCCCGCCAGCAGAGGCAGCGTTTCCTTTAGCACCGTGATGGTGCCGTCCTGGGCCACGTGCTCGATCCGCGCCGTGGTGTCGGCGTCCAGCGTGACGGAGGTCTCGTTGGCACGGAAGTCACCGGCGTCCATGGTCGCCACATGGGTCCCGGAGTCTTCGGGCCACTCCCGCATCCGCGGGCGCGGCGGGTGCGCCCGGGCAAAGGCCTTCACCGCCGCGGGCGCCCGCCGTTCCGAGTTTCCCTGCCGCAGCACCGGATTCACGGCGCTGCCCTTCACGGAGTCGTAGCGTGCCTTGATGGCCCGTTCGTCGTCCGTTGACGGCTCTTCCGGGTACCCAGGGAGCCCATAACCATTGGCCTGAAGCTCGGCGATACAGGCCTGGAGCTGCGGCATGGAGGCGCTGATGTTGGGCAGCTTGATGATGTTGGCCTCGGGCGTCTCCACCATATGGCCCAGCTCCGCCAGGTCATCGGCGACCGCCTCGTCGCCCAGCACGTCCGGGAACACGGCCAAGATCCGACCCGCCAGCGAGATATCCCGAGTCTCCACCGGGACGCTCGCCGCGCTCGCAAAAACCCTCACTACGGGAAGGAAGGCATGGGTGGCGAGCGCCGGGGCCTCGTCGGTCCAGGTGTAGATGATGGGCGGTGAAGGGCGGTGGGTATCGTTCATGTAGTGTGAGGCTCAGGCGTATGAGGGATGGGTGAAGGCGGCGACGCGGCGCAGAGAGTGAACAGATACCACACCACCGGGGTCGGTACGAACTACCGTGCCTGCTGACGCGGGACGGACGCCGGCGCCGACACAGTTCGATATCCCAGCCCGGCGCCGATAGCCGGCACGGTTGCGGAAACCGCCGGGAAGCGATTTGCTACAGCCGCTGGAGATTCCGCCGTGAGGCGGTTCGATGCGCTCCACGTCACTCAATCTTGGGAGAGACCCATGCGCCACACTATTACGCTCCTTGCCGTGCTCCTGGCCCTGGTCGGCCCAACCCCGGCCGCCACCCAGATGGGGCCGAATGTCGAGAGCGCCGAGCCGTTCAAGGTCGGCACCTTCGAGAACGAGGGCCGCAGCTTCGTCGGCATCGTCCTGCGCGATCAGCTCGTCGTCGAGCTCGACCGGGCGAACGCCGAACTGCAAGGACATCGGGACTACGCGACGATGCCGATGCCCGACGACATGCTCGGCCTCATCGAGCGCTACGACTACGGCCTCAAGTACCGCCTCTACGAGATCGTCAACCATCTGGTCGAGAACGACCGACTCGCCACCGGCATGAGGCGCGGTTACGTCCACTCCGTGGACGACATCCGGACGCTGGCGCCGATCCAATATCCCGGCAAGATCTTGAACGCGGCCGTGAACTTCTACAGCCACATCAGCGAGGCCGCCTCGGACGAGGAGCGGCAGGAAGCAATCCGGCAGCGCCGAGAGAACAAGGGCGTTCCCTATCTGTTCCTCAAGCCGGCCCGCGGCGCCGTCGTCGGCAACGGGGAGAACATCGTGATCCCCGACGGGCGCGACCGGATCGACTGGGAGGTCGAGCTCGGAACGGTCATCGGCCGCACGGCCAAGTACGTGTCGGCCGCGGACGCCGAGAGCTACGTGTTCGGCTACATGGTCTCGATCGACGTCTCGGACCGGGGCGGACGACCGCCGGGAGGCTTCAGCAGCGGCAGCGACTGGTTCGTCGGCAAGGGCCACGACACCTTCGCGCCGGAGGGGCCGTGGATCGTACCGAAGGAGTTCTACGGCGATCCCATGGAGCGGTTGCACCAGCTGCTCATAATCGACGGCGTCACCGTGCAGGAGGCGCGGGCGGGCGACATGATCCACACGCTCTGGGAGCTCATCGAGTACGGCTCCTCGATCATCACCCTGTATCCGGGTGACGTCCTCAACAGCGGCACGTCGGGCGGCACCGCCGCCACCGCAACGGCGGAGCGGGGCCAGAGCGGATACCTCCAGGCAGGCGAGACGATCGAGGCCAGCATCGAGGGCATCGGCACGCTCACAATGCCCGTAGTTGCCGGGCCGCCGCTCCCGGACGGCCTCGCCGGCTCGTTTCTACCGGCGGTGAGCAGCTACCGGAGGCGTCGCTGAGCCAAATCCATGGCGGAATTCCGGACGATGACTTGTTTCAGCTCGTTCATGTTTTGATATCATGGCCGCGGCTTGAGCTGCCAGGCATGATCAGTCGTGAGGCGGTCTTGTGGGCCGCCTGAACCCGGTCCTGCCCGGGGGGCACGTGGTACGAAGCCGCGCGTGCACTCCCCGAAGGGATGGCGCATGAAGACACTCGCTGCCGCTGCCGCATTCGTCGGAATCTGGTGTGCGGTCGGGAGCCAGATCCCCCGGGTCGGTGCGACCCCGTCGCCGGCAGCAAACGGGTTCGCCGCCAGCCAGTCTCTCCCCGGATCTGTCGAGGCACTTCAAGCGGAGCTGAACCCGATTATCGGGCGGTACTGCGTCGCCTGCCACAACGACGCGATATTGAGGGGGAACCTCTCGCTCGAGACCTTCGACGTCGCGGCGGCCCACCAGCGGGCCGAGACGGCGGAGAAGATGATCGTCAAGCTCCGGGCCGGCCTGATGCCCCCGCCCGAGGCCCGTCGCCCGCCCGACGACGTACTGAAGACGCTCGTGGAGACTTTGGAGACCGTCATCGACACCGCCGCGGCTGCCGATCCGAAGCCCGGCGCCCGCAGGTTTCAGCGTCTCAACCGAGCCGAGTACGAGCGCGTGATTCGCGACCTTCTGGCGCTCGATATCGATGCCAGTCGCTGGCTCCCAGCCGACACGTACCTCGGCAACTTCGACAACATGTCGGCTGCCCAGGGGCTCTCTCCGACGCTGCTGGAGGCCTATATGAGGGCCGCCAGCGAAGTCAGCCGCCTAGCCGTCGGCAACCCTGACGCGCTGTCCAACACCGTCAAGCACACCAACCCGATCGAGGTCTCGCAGCACGCCTGGGACCATATCGAGGGCACGCCGTACGGCACCCGCGGCGGCATCGTCGTCACCCACGACTTCCCGGCCGATGGGGAATACGTGTTTACGGTCGAGACCCAGTTCGGCAACGGCACCGGCTTCGAGGATGTCGACATATCGGTTGACGGCGAGGGCGTGGCGCTGCTCGGCCTCGAGCATGGCGCCGGCTCGAGGGTCGAGATTCGGACCGAACCCATTTTCGTTCGCGCCGGTCAGCACCGCGTCTCCGCGGCATTCGTGCGCAAGATCGAGGGCCCCTACGAGGATCGTTTGAGCCCCCACGCGTGGTCGTTCGTCGGGGGTGAGGACTCGCAGGCGTGGGCAAACTACGGCATCACCGCCCTGCCCCACCTGAGCGAGCTACTGATCACCGGACCCCAGCGCGCTGTCGGGCTCTCGGAAACAACCAGTCGCGATCAAATCTTCACGTGTCGCGCGGCGGCACCCAGCGGAGAGCGCCCGTGCGCCGAGGCCATCCTCTCTCGCCTCGCACGGCAGGCGTACCGCCGAGAGATCACCGCCGAGGATCTGGCCGGCCCCATGTCCTTCTATGATCGCGGCGCCGACGACGAGGGGTTCGAGGTCGGCGTCCGGACCGGGCTGCAGGCGATCCTGGCGAGTCCGTCGTTCATATTTCGCCTCGAGCAGAAACCCGACGACGTCCGACCGGGCGACACTTATCGGCTGGGCGACGTCGACCTGGCCACCCGCCTCTCGTTTTTCCTGTGGGCCATGAGCCCGGACGACGAGCTCCTCGAGCTGGCCGCGGACGGCCGCCTCTCCGACCCGGAGAACCTCGCACAGCAGGTCGAACGAATGCTGGAAGATCCCCGCTCCGAGGCCCTCGCTACACGCTTCGCGTCGCAGTGGCTCCGGCTCCAGGATGCCAGGGACAAACAACCGGAGCCGTTCCTCTATCCTGATTTCACCGGACAGTTGAGCGACGACCTGGTGCGCGAGACGCAGCTCTTCTTCGATAACCTCATTCGCGAGGATCGCAGCCTGCTCGAGCTGTTTACCGCCGACTACACGTTCCTCAACGAGCGCTTGGCGCGCCACTACGGGATCCCCGGCGTGTCGGGAAACGAATTCCGCCGCGTCCGCTATCCCGACGACACGCGACGCGGCGTACTGGGCCACGGAAGCGTCCTTCTGCTGACGTCGATGTCGGCTCGCACGTCTCCCGTGCTTCGCGGCAAGTGGGTGATGGAGGTGCTCATGGGAACACCACCCCCGCCGCCGCCGCCCAACATTCCGGCGTTCGAGGACACGGAGGCCGCGTCGGAAGGCCGCCGCCTGACCACCCGGGAGCGCCTCGAGATTCATCGAGCCAACCCGACGTGCTACTCGTGCCACCGATTCATGGACCCGATCGGACTGGCGCTGGACGGCTACGACGTTACCGGCCGTGTGCGAATTCGGGAGAACGGAGTGCCGCTCGACACCCGCGGCACCTTCTACGACGGCACCGAGGTGAGCACACCCAGCGAGCTCATCGACGTGCTCATGAAGCGTCCCATCCCGTTGGTGCGGAACTTCGCGACTAACCTGCTCGCCTACGCATTGGGCCGCCGAGTGGAGTATTTCGACCAGCCCCAGATACGCGCGATCGTGCGCGAAGCCGAGGCGAATGGCTACCGGATGTCAACGTTCATTCTGGGTGTCGTGAAGAGTGATCCCTTTCAGATGGCACAATCCCAAGCGACCGTAGACCAACTGGCCGAACAGGGGGGCTAGAGGCATGCCATTCATCACCGGAAAGCACCTGTCCCGCCGCACATTCGTCCGGGGTGTGGGCGCGAGCGTCGCGCTCCCATCTCTCGAGGCCATGATCCCCGCGGGGAAACTGTGGCAAGACACGACCCGGCAAACCGACTTCACGCGCCTCGTGTGCATCGAGGAATCCATGGGGTCTGCCGGCTCCAGCGACTGGGGGGACTCCCAGCACCTCTTCGCTCCGGCGCTGGTCGGTCGCGACTTCGAGTTCGCCACCAACAGTCAGCTGGCGCCGCTCGCGGAGTTCCGTGAGTACATGACGATCGTCAGCAATACGGACTGTCGGTCCGCCGAGGCTTTCCGTGCCGAGGAGATCGGCGGCGATCACGACCGATCGACGGCCGTGTTCCTGACCCAGGCGCACCCGAGACAGACCCAGGGGTCGGACATTCATCTGGGGACGTCGCTCGATCAGATCCACGCCCAGCGCTTCGGCCGCGACACAGCGCTACCGTCGCTCGAGCTCTGTATCGAGGGCATCGACCGCGGCGGCGGCTGCGCCTACAACTACCACTGCGCCTACACCACCTCGCTGGCCTGGGCATCGCCCAACCAGCCGATCCCGGCGATTCGCGAGCCCCGCGTCGTGTTCGAGCGGCTGTTCGGCGCCGGCGACACTCCGGAAGACCGGGCGGCCCGGCGGCGGACCGATCGAAGCATCATCGACTGGATCACGACCGAGGTCGCGCGTTTGAAGCGGACGTTGGGGGCCGTGGATCGCCTGGCGCTGGATGAATACATGGAGCACATCCGTGAGATCGAGCGCCGAATCCAGCTCGTCGAGGCGCGAAACTCGAGCGGCGAAGAGCGGGAGATGCCGGCGGCGCCCTCGGGTGTTCCCGACTCCTTCGAAGAACACATGGAGATGATGTTCGACCTCCAGGTGCTCGCACTACAAACCGACCTCACGCGGGTCATCACGTTCAAGACCGGATTCGATCAGTCCAATCGATCGTTCCCACAGAGCGGGACCGGAAAGTCTTTCCACGGCGCGTCCCACCATGGCGGCGTCCCCGCCGACATCCTGGACTTCAACAAGATCAACGCCTACCGGCTCAGCCAACTCGCCTACTTCCTCCGAAAAATGCAGGATACGGTCGACGGCGATGCCACCCTGCTGGACAAGACGGCGATCATCTGGGGATCTCCGATGGCCGACCCCAACCTGCACAACCACCGTCGGGCGCCCCTGCTGCTCTTGGGTCGCGCCAATGGAGCCCTCGAGGGAGGTTTGCATCTGCGAGCCCCCGAGGGGACCCCGATGGCGAACGTGTTCGTGAGCCTGATGCAAGGGCTGGGGCACGCGGACATGACGACGTTTGGCGACAGCACGGGAGCGTTCGCCCTCGACTACCCGCGCCAGCCCGCATCACCCAGTGCCGGCGCGGCCGGTAACGCATGAAGATCAGGAGCAACACATGGAGGGTGGGGAGCAACGCATCAACATGGAGAGAACGCACATGAGCGCCGAGATCCGGATGAATGGGCGCGGCGCGGCGCGCTGGGCGGTTTCTCTGGCAGCGATGTCCGTCGTCTCCCTGAGCGTCGCGGCCCCCCTCGCAGGGTCCGCCGCCTTGCCCAGTTCCGCCGTGTCGGATTCCCCCATCATCGAGGCGGCGCGCCGCGGCGACGCGGAAGCCGTGAGGTCGCTGCTCGATGGAGGCGCCGACGTGAATACGGCGCAGGGTGATGGCATGACGGCGCTGCACTGGGCCGCCGAGCGCGGCCACGCCGCGGTCGCCGACGTGCTGCTTTCGGCGGCAGCCGACGTGGCGGCGAAGACGCGCATCGGCAACCACACGCCGCTTCACGTCGCCAGCCGGGGTGGACACGTTGCCATCGTCGCGAGGCTGCTCGAGGCGGGCGCCGATCCCGATGCCCTCACTACGAACAGCGGCGTGACACCGTTGCACCTGGCAGCCGCGGCGGTTGGCGGCGCCGACGCCGTGGTGGCGCTGCTGGCGCACGGGGCGGATGCGAACGCACGCGAATACTCGGCGGACCAGACCCCGTTGATGTTTGCCGCCGGATCGAATCGTGCCGGAGCCGTCCGAGCGCTCCTGAGCGGCGGCGCTGACCCCGGACTCAGCACCCGGGTCGTCGACGTCCTCGCCAGCCTTGCCCTGGACGGCGAAGCGAGCAGACGCTTTCGCGCCGCGCTCGGCGAGACGCGAACCAGGCCGACCACGGAGGTGTACCCGAGCGACGTTCAGGGTACGCCGGACGCTGGGAGGCGCCCGAGCGACGTTCAGGCCGCCATCCGGGCTCAGCGGGAGTTCCTGAGGTCCGGCTACGATGTCGGCGAGATCGACCGGTACTCGCTCGCCAGGACCAACCCGGAGTATCCCGGTGGCCCGGACATCGTACATCCTCCCTATCGGGAGACGCTGGTCGGCAAGACGGGCGGCATGACGGCGCTCCTGCATGCCGCACGTGAGGGCCACATCGAGGCCGCTAATGCCCTCCTGGAGGGGGGCGCGGACGTCGACCAGCTCAGCGCCGGCGATCGAACCAGCCCGCTTCTGATGGCCTCGCTCAACGGTCAATTCGATCTGGCGCTCGTCCTCCTCGAGCATGACGCCGACCCCGACCCGGCCGCCTCCACCGACGGCGCCACGCCCCTGTTCGCCGTGCTGCAGACCCAATGGGCTCCGAGATCCAACTATCCACAGCCGCGGGCGCAGGACCAGCAGAGCACCGAGTACATGGACGTCCTGCGGGCGCTCCTGGACGCCGGAGCCGAGCCGAACGTGCGGCTGAAAACCCATCTCTGGTACTGGGAGTATGGGCTCACGAAGATGGGCATCGACCTCACGGGCGCGACGCCGTTCTGGCGCGCCACCTTTGCGCAAGACCTCGAGGCCATGAAGCTCCTGGTGGCACATGGCGCGAATACGGACATCCCGACGTCTTGGCCCGAGGTCGGCATGCGGGAGCGGCGACAACCGGACGGGCGGCAGCAGGAGGATTCGGCGTTGCCCCACATCCCCGAGGGGGCGCCGAACGCCTACCCGATCCACATTGCGGCAGGCGGCGGCTACCTCGGGCTCGGGGCCTTCAGCGTTCGCAACGCGCCGGACCAGTTCTTACCCGCCGTCAAGTATTTGGTCGAGGAGCACGAAGCTGACGTGAACCTGTCCGACTCCTGGGGTTACCGGCCGCTGCACTACGCGGCGTCGCGCGGCGACAACGACCTGATCAGATACCTCGTGGCGCAGGGAGCTGACGTCACGACGATCACGCGGCTAGGCCAGTCGACGGCCGACATGGCGCGTGGCGGTCGGGCCGGCTTCTTCAAACGCGTCGCGTTCCCCGAGACGGTCGAGCTACTCCTCGAGTTGGGCGCGTCGTTAGAGTGCCTCCACACCCACTTCCTCGACACCGGAGACTCCTGTCCGGGCGCCGGGGTCAACGACCCATGGGCGCCGCCGGGATCCGGCCGGCGCGGGGGTACCGGAGCATCCAATCGATGAAAACCCATCCCATCACCTCGGCGCTCCGGCACCCACATGCGGCAACGTACATACCCGCCAAGACGCGAGTCGCCGCTCTTGTGGGGGCGCTCGCCGTCTCGGCTCTCTTCACCGGCTGCGCCGGCGAGAACCAGGCTACGCCGGCATCGGGGTCGGACGCCGAGCTGTCGACGACCGCGGTCACCAAGGGCGGTGACGCCAGGACGGGTCACTACGATGTCGTCGCCAACTGGTGGAAGGCGGCGCCCGACCACGACGACGAGTGGTCGTGGGGGCAGGTCGCCGGCGTCGCGGTTGACACCTCCGATCGGATCCTCGCGGTGACCCGGGGTGATTGGCCGACGAACCGACGGGCGGCGCGGGACGGGCAGCTCCGCCGAACGAACTTTATTGTCGTCGCCGACGGCGACGGCAACATCGTCGAGCAGTGGAGCCAGTGGGACTCCATCCTGACGCTGCCGCATCAGATCTACATCAGCCCATACGATCCGGAGCGCCACGTCTGAGTCATCGACAGCGGTGGGGCCGACGGCCACCATCAGGTCTTGAAGTTCAGCAACGACGGCAGCGAGCTGGTGATGCAGCTCGGAGATACAGACCACGCCACCACCCGGGCCGAGGCGCGGGCGAACCCGAACCCCGGACCCTTTACCTACGGTTGGCCGTCAAAGCTCGCCTTTCTCCCGGACGGCAGCTTCCTGCTCGCGGACGGCTACTGGAACTCCCGGGTCATCAAGTACACCGAGGACGGCGAGTTCGTCAGCGAGTTCGGCAGCCTCGGGGACGGGCCGGGTGAGTTCGATCTCCTCCACGGCCTCGCCGTCGACCGCAACCGCCGCATCTATGTCGGCGACCGGAGCAACGATCGGATCCAGGTCTTCACCGAGGATGGCGAGTTCATCGAGGAATGGCCCGATGTCTACGACCCGGTCAACATCTACATCGACGAGAACGATTGGGTCTGGGTGATCTCCGCGCGGCTCAACCGAATCCTCAAGTACAACACCGACGGCGAGCTCCAGTACCACTGGGGCACGTACGGACAAACAGCCGGCACGTGGGAAGGCGGCCTGTCGCGTCCTCACCAGCTGGACATGGACGCGGACGGCACCATCTATGTCGCCAGCTACGACGGCGGGTGGGTGAACAAGTTCATTCCGAAGCCGGGTGCCGACCCGAGCAAGCTGCTCGGCAAGCGACTGTTGCTCCAGTAGCCCGGATATCTCATCGGGTCGCGAAGCGAGCGGGCGCGAGGGCGTGTGAGGACAAGGCGCGCGCCGATTTGGGCGCGGAGACGTACTTTTCAGTACGTCGAGCACCCGAAGCAAGCCCAA
>SMVB01011105.1_pt1 | contig 23192 bp, 20 predicted proteins | sample 2456461 | NCBI WGS metagenome assembly SMVB01 (sample SAMN11095934, study PRJNA526329) | marine sediment metagenome | biome: Marine sediment; feature: Surficial sediment; material: Deep marine sediment; isolation source: Hadal surficial sediment | place: Pacific Ocean | collected 2014-05 | depth...
CGATATCACGATGCCCGATGCCATTCCAGACAGAGGTGTAGTTGTGTCCACTAGAAAGAAGCTACCTGGAAATCGTGTAAAGCACTGAAATACAAATGCTTATAAGCGAAACCTTTACTAGTACTTATTGGAACTTCCGCTGTAGATGGTACGCCTGGCAGGATTCGAACCTGCGACCTCCGGATTAGGAATCCGGCGCTCTATCCTACTGAGCTACAGGCGCATGGGTATTGGATCCGCGTCGCAAGCGACGACCGAGACCGTGCTCTCGAAGCTCGCCTATTTTGGCACGACGGCGGGCCGTGAGAAAGCCTCGCCGCGGGAGCGTTGCAGCGGCGACGTCGCCTCGTCTTGTAGTATGTGGCGTGGCGAAAAGAACCAGCCCGGCTCAAAGAGTTGAATTGGCGCTTCGCAGCTTCGCGCTCGGCTTTCCCGAGGCGCGTGAAGACTTTCCGTGGGGCGAGCGCGTTATCAAAGTCGGCAAGAAAGTCTTCGTGTTCATGGGCCTCGGTGATGGTGGGCTGTTGCTATCCGTGAAGCTTCCGGAGTCGCACATTATCGCTCTGATGCTGCCTTTCGCAGAGCCGACGGGCTACGGTCTCGGCAAGAGCGGCTGGGTCACGGCCCGTTTCGATTCGCAAGAGAGACCGCCTGAGCAGATGCTTTGCGAGTGGATCGAGGAGAGTTATCGCGCGGTGGCGCCCAAGAAGTTGGTCGCGGTGCTCGGCGAAGGTGGCCGACCGGTGTCCGCGAAGAAGTGAGTTTCGTGGGGCGGCTCGTTGCTTTCGTGTGTCTCGCACTGGTTGCCGGTAGCTGTGTCGAGCCCGGTCCCGAATGTCTCGCGCCTGCGAACCCGGGTGGCGGGTGGGATCTCACCTGTCGCGCTGTAGCCCAAGTTCTCGACGGCACGTCGATGCGCGTGCGGAATGTCCCGGGTGCTGGAGGCGGCATCGCTTTTGCCCATGTGGTGGCAGAGCGTGGGGGCGACCCGAACCTCATCGTCGCCGCGAGCCCGGCGACGACGCTTCGTCTCGCGCAAGGACAGTTCGGCGACTTCGAGGCCAAAGACGTACGTTGGATTGCGGCGGTTGCGGCGGATTACGGCGTCATTGCGGTACGTCACGACGCGCCGTGGCGGAGCTTCGAGGAGCTTATCGATGCGTGGCGCCTTGCGCCGTCCGAGATCGTTGCTGCGGGCGGGAGCGCGGTCGGCGGACAAGATCACATGAAACTCCTCGTGCTCGCGCGCGCGGCCGGCATCGATCCGAGGGCGATCCGCTACGTGCCGTTCGACGGCGGTGGTGAAGCGGTCACGGCACTTCTCGGCGGCTTCGTGTCGGTTGCGCCGCTCGATGTCTCGGAGGTCTTGAGTCTCTTCGAAGCTTCCGAGGTGCGCGTGCTCGCGACGCTTTCTCCCGAGCGGCTCGAGGCATTGGACGGCGTCCCCACGGCGCGTGAGCTCGGCTACGACGTCAGCTGGATCGTTTGGCGCGGTTTTTACGCGCCCGCTGGGATCGACGACGCGCGCTACGAGCACTGGGTAGGTGTGCTCGAAAATGTTGCCGCGTCACCGGAGTGGGAAGCCTTGCGTGCGCGCACCGGACTCTCGGAGTTCTTCCTCGCGGGAAAAGCATTCGAAACCTTTGTGAACGAGCAAGTCGCGAGCTTCGAAGTGCTCACGGCCGAGCTCGGGCTTGCGCCGTGATGGAAAGGCTCGTTGCCGGGTTTCTTTTTGTCGGGGCGCTCGGCTATGTCTGGCTCGCGCGCGGATTCGAGGCCGGCTTCATCGCGGACCCTATCGGGCCGAGCGCTTTTCCCTTCGCGATCGGCACGCTTTTGTTGGCGACGAGCGTGGCGCTCTGGACAAAAAAGCCTTCAGGTGAGCTGCCGCCTGTGTCATGGCGCCACGTCGCTCTCGTGGCCGGGCTTTTCGTTTATGTTGCCGTCCTGGATCGTTTGGGTTTCGTGGCCGCGACGACGATGCTCGCGAGCGGTGTGGTCGCTCTTTTTTCTGGGCCGATTCGCCGCGGCGTCGTCCTGAGCTTCTTGCTGAGCCTTTCCATCTTCGTGCTGTTTACTTACGTCCTCTCGATCCCGCTTCCGCGAGGCTTTTGATGGCGGAGGGTCTTGCGCTTGCGCTACAGCCGTTGAACCTCACCCTTGCAGCGTTGGGCGCTTTCGTCGGCACCCTTGTTGGGATGCTCCCGGGTATCGGCCCCATCAACGCCATCGCCATTCTCATCCCGCTCGCGCTCGCGCTCGACTTGCCGCCCGAATCGGTTCTCATCGTGCTCACCGCGATTTACTACGGTTCGCAATACGGCAACTCGATCAGCACCATCCTGCTCAATGTGCCCGGCACGGCCTCGGCGACGGTGACCGCGATCGACGGCTATGCTTTGACGCAAAAGGGCGAAGGGGCGAGTGCGCTCGCGATGTCGGCGGTCGCGTCTTTCTTCGGCGGGACGCTCTCGATTCTCGGCCTGGCTTTGTTCGCACCTCTGCTCTCTTCATGGGCGCTCCGCTTTGGCCCCGCGGAATATTTTGCTTTGATGGTGTTGGCGCTCTCGGTCCTTTCCTCGCTTTCGGGCGGGAGCGTTCTGAAGGGCGCGGTGGCGACCTTGCTCGGTCTGGCATTCGCAACCGTTGGCTTCGACCCGAACAGTGCCGTCGCGCGCTACACGTTTGGGGAACTGCGTCTTCTCGACGGCGTCGACTTCGTTGTGCTCACGATTGGGCTTTTCGCGATGAGTGAAGTGCTGCTTGCTCTCGAGAGCCCGCACGCGAAAGAGAAGCCGGTGATCGTGCATCGCGCCAAGCTCACAGAATGGTTCTCGGCCAAAGGTACGATGCTGCGCGGCACGGTCATCGGTTTCTTGGTCGGCGTTTTGCCCGGAGCCGGCGGCACGGTAGCGAGCTTTGCTGCTTATGCCGCGGAGAAGCGCTTCAACAACAACCAGCCCCTCGGGCTGAAAGGCGTTGCCGCGCCTGAAGCGGCCAACAACGCCGCGAGCACGGGGGCGATGATCCCGCTTCTGACGCTTGGCGTTCCTGGAAGCGGGACCACTGCGGTGCTGCTAGGCGCGCTCCTCGCGATTGGGATTCAGCCTGGGCCGCTTTTCTTGACGCAGCACCCCGACGTGTTCTGGGCGCTCGTCGGCTCGATGCTCGTTGGCAACGTCGTTCTACTCGCGCTCAACTTGCCACTTGTCGGAATATTCATCCGCATTTTGTCCGTCCCGCGCTGGTTTCTTCATCCGGTGATCGTCGTGCTGAGTGTCGTCGCGGTCTACTCCGTGAATCGAAGCACGTTCGACATCGGCCTCATGGCGCTTCTCGGCATCGTGGGCTACGCGCTTCGCAAAGGCGGCTTTCCGCTCGCGCCGGTCGTGCTTGGTTTCGTATTAGGTGGATTGATGGAGAAGAGTCTTCGCCGAGCTATGGCGATTAGCGGCGGCGGCTGGGAGATTTTGTTTTCGAGCTCTCTCGCGGTCGCGATTTGGGTATTTGCGGCGATCTGTCTCTTCGCTTCGTTGTGGCGCCGGTCGGATCGCGCATAATACGGCTTCTAGGTAGGAGACAAGAAACATGCGACCACGCCTATTATTCCTGACGTTTGCCGCCGCGATATGGCTAGCACCTTTCGCTTGGGGCCAAAGCGAAACCGCTGCCGAACGACTTGCGAACCCGCAGTCGGTCGTCGAAAATTTCCTGTCCTGGCAGAACCCGCCAAATATCAACATGGATATTGCCGCCGAAGCTATGGCCATCAACCCGGGCCTCTCCGCGGAGCGCCGACGAGAGCTCGCTCGCCAGCTGAAGGCTGTGCTCGATGCCCGCGGTCTTATCGTTCGGGTGGAAGACATCCCAACCGATCCGGACCATGTCGACGAGAGGAGCCGGAATCGTTATGAGCTATTCCCCGTGCGTCTGCCCGGGATTTATCTCGTCAAGAGTGGTGAACGGTGGCTGTTCTCGCGTGAGACCTTGTCCGTGGCGCCCGCTCTCTATGCAGAGACGTTCAGCGCGACCGCACAATATTTGATTGGCAATCTTCCGGCTATCTTCCAAACGCGGTTTCTCGGAATGGCCCTGTGGCAATTTGCTGGCATTTTCTTTCTTTTGCTCTTCGCCCTCGTCGTCCGCACGATTGGCGAATTCGTCCTCAACAAGATCGCCAAGTGGGTTCAGAAGCACACACCGCCGAAGTGGGACGAAACCATCGTTTTGGAATCGGTTAGGCCGCTCGGGTTTCTCGTCTTCACGCTGTTGCTCCTCGCCTTTTACGCGGACTTGCAGCTTCCGGTGCGTATGAACGCGGCTATTAGGTTCGTCCTCGACTTGATGGTCGCGGTGAGCCTTCTCTGGCTCTCGTTCAAGATCGTCGACTTTCTCTGCGATCACTTGCTCCGCATCACCGCCCGGACCGACACCAAGCTCGACGATCAACTCGTTCCGATGTTACGGAAATCGCTCAAGATTTTCGCGTTCACCGTAGGCGCTCTCGTAGTCGTACAGAGTTTCGGCTATTCGGTGAGCTCCATCGTCGCTGGCCTCGGGATTGGCGGCGTCGCGGTCGCCCTCGCCGCCAAAGATACGCTGGCGAACCTCTTCGGCTCGGTCACGATCTTCGCCGACAAGCCGTTTCAAATCGGAGATTGGATCGTGATGGGGAACGTCGAAGGCACTGTGGAGGAAGTCGGCTTCCGCTCGACGCGCGTCCGGACGTTCTACAACTCTGTCGTGAGCATCCCCAACTCGAAGCTCGCCAATACCGATGTCGACAACATGGGCATGCGACGTTACCGTCGCATCAAGGAGGTCATCAGCCTCACCTACAGCACGACCGCGGAGCAGATGCAAGCTTTTGTCGAGGGTATTCGTGCCGTCATCCGAGCGAATCGCTACATGCGCCAGGACTTCCACGAGATCCACTTCAACGGCTTCGGTGATTCCTCGCTGAACGTGCTCGTCTATTGCTTTCTCGACGTCCAGACCTGGAGCGATGAGCTTCGCGAAAAGCATAACTTTTTTCTCGAGATTCTTCGGCTGGCGGAAGAGGTTGGCGTCGAGTTCGCCTTCCCGACACAAACGATCCACGTCGACAGCTTCCACGGTGACAAGCCACGTACCGTTGGGAAGAAGCGGTCGAACGACGAGCTCGCTGCGTCGATCGTGGCGTTCGGCCCCGGCGGAAACCTCTCGCGGCCCCACGGCCCCGAGTTCACCGTAGATGGGAAGAAAGTCGACTTCACGCCGGGGACGGCGCCGACGAGGGGAGTGGAGTGAGACGCATCGACACGGACAAAGCTCCGAAGCCGGGAGGTCACTACGCACAAGGCGTGTCGCAATCTGGCTTCGTCTTCGTGTCCGGCCAGCTTCCCATCGTACCGGCGACAGGAGAAAAAATTAAGGGCTCGATCGAAGAGCAAACGCAACAAGTTCTCGAGAACGTACTGGCCGTCGTGGAGGCGGCCGGCTCGGATAAATCGAGGATCTTGAAGACAACCGTCTATGTTTCGGACATCGATCTATGGGACCGCGTGAACGACGTATACGCGGCGTTCTTCGGCTTGTATCGACCCGCGCGCGCGGTCGTGCCGGTAAAAGAACTTCATCACGGCTTTCAAATCGAGATCGAGGCGATCGCGTCGATCGATTAATTAGCCGGCACATTTTGCCGTTTCGTTTCACGCTTAAGATTGTCGAACGTCATGCCTCCTAGCAAATGCGGGACAGCGGCTGGCTCGTGGCTTGCATAGAGTTTGAAGCGATGAGCGATTTTCGAATGGTGGCGGTGGCGGTCGTCCTGGGGTTGGCCGCGGGCTGCGGCGGTGGTAACGGAACGGGTGGGGCGAATCCGGTCGCGCCGATCGTAACATCGGTGGGCGACCCGCAGACGGACAGCTCGACGACGCCGTCCAATTTGGCGCTGCCGATCGATCTGAGCGCCATCAACCTTCGAGGCGTGATCAACCCATACGGCGTGGTCAGGAGCTCTCTCGACGAAGGGGGGACTGGACACCCCGGAATCGACCTCCCATCAAACACGGGCGCTTCGTTCTACGCCGTGGCCGACGGACGGATCGTGTCCATTACGCCCGTGACCGACGAGTTTCCAGGATTCGCCGTAAAGCTTCTCATCGCGGAAGGTGCGACGGCCGGTACCGGCTGGATCTTTCTGTACGAGCACATGGTCCTCGTCGCGGGGTTGGCGGCCGATAGCCAAGTGACCCGAGGGCAGCGTATTGGTAGCAATCCGCTGGAGCCGGCGATCACCAACCATTTGGAGCTGTCCTGGGCGTTCAACAACTACGAGTTCTTACAGAACCAGACCTGCTGGGTGCCACAGCTCGACGCGGGTTCTGAGTCGACTTTCATGTCGGCGTTCAATAACGATTTTCGCACCGACCAGCGGTTCATCGATGCGTGGACAATGGTGACGAAGGAAGGGCTCCTGCCGTTTAGCGAGCTGTTGAACACGGAACGCTTTCCTGACGGCGCGCGGCCGTGCTATCCGCCAGGGACCGACGTTCGCGTCGAGCCCTAAGTTAGTAGTTGCCGTGGCGGGCAGCGTGCGTGGAAGTGCCTCCATGAGTCCAGCAAAAATCTCGTATGTCCGTCCATCGTCCGGGGTAGCAAGAAGATCGTCCCAGGTAGCAAGCTTGCGTACCGTTTCCGTCATTTCAATCCATTGTACTCAACGCGCCGAGACCAAGAGTAGCTACCGGCCGCGCCGTTTCGGAATTGAGGAACTTGCACGACTTCGACCTCGGCCTTCTCGCGTGAAGTACCAGTTTCGCCAATTTTAGAGGTTGGGAGGTCGAGCAGAGACAACGAGTTGAGTTAGACCCTACTCCGTTCAGTCTGAGAATTTATCTCTCAGATTGAGAGACCAAATGTCGCGGCACAGCCGCCACCACCCTTCTGACTCCTGTCTCCTGACTCCTCAAATCCCGCAGGAATTCCAAGGGGCGCCCCCCCTTGGCTAGAGTTAGACGCCCGGTCGTCCCGTGACGGTTACGATGCGTCCGCGTCGGGACTGTGGTGCCGAGGTGGTTCGAGAGGCTTAGGGTCGGATTCTTCCGATGGCGGCGAGCTTTGCGCTTACCTTGGCTTCGATGTCTTCGAGCGCGTAGCGTAGCGGCCGCCGCCAGTTTGGGTGCTCGTCCGTGGTGCCTGGAACGTTTTGCCGTTTAGTCTCGTGCCACAAATCTTCGAGCGTCACGCTGACGAGCTCCGCCTCGCTCTTCATGAGCTTTCGGACCGCGTTCTCGAGATCGTTTCCGGTTGTGGCGAAGAGCTCCGTATCGTGCGTGTTCAAGCTCGCCACGACGCCTTTCGGGATCGGCGCGTCGGGCGTGAGCTGCGCGACGTAGATCCCGCGAAATCCATGTCGGGCGAGACTCTCGGTGACCACTTTCGGGACGAGACCTAGATTCTCGCCGACGAGCTCGCAGCGCGCGCGATGGGACTCGATGTTGAGCGTTGCATAGAGCTCATCGGCCGGATAACGTACATAGACGCCGTCGGCCACGCTTGCGCCGCGCGGGATCCAGAACTGGCGGTGAAGGCCCATGACGTGGTCGATGCGGAGGAGGTCGGCGTGACGCATCGCGTGGCGATAGACGAGGCGGAGGTGCCGGTGGTTTTGCCGGCGGCTTTTTTCGGGCAGAACGGCAGGGAAGCTCCAGTTCTGGCCGACCGGAAAGGCGGCGTCGGGGGGCGCTCCGACGTCGACGTCGTGGGCAAAAAGCGTTTGCTCACGCCACGTGTCGTAGCCGAAGCGGTGGACGCCAAGAGGTAAGTCGAAGTAGAGCTCGGCGTTTCCGGCCGCGATCTTCGCGATCTGCTCTTCGGCGAGCATCTGGCTATTAAGATGATAGTGAACGGCGTCGGCGGCGACGTCGGGCTCGTCTTCTTCAATCAGCCCGTCGCGGAGCTTGTCCGGCCAGCGCGTCCAGTTGGTGCCGTAGGATTCCGCCGCCGCGCGGAACCGAGCATAGTCGAGCGCTAGCGGGAAGCGTGTCTGGAAAGCCGCCACGTCGCTCTCGCGGCCGGTCGCAACGTCTCGCATCATATGCCGCTTGGCGGCGTAGAGCTCGGGGTAATCGAGGAGCTTGCTCGGCGTCTTGGAAGACGCCCTTCCGGTATCGACGTAGAGCTCGTTCCAGAAGAGGCGACTTGCCGGCGAGTAGGGGCTAGGCTCGTCGGGATAGGATGCGAGCAACGGGAGTGTTGCGACGAACCTGCCGCCATGCGCGAGCGTCAGATCCGCGAGGCGCCGGAGATCACCGAAATTGCCGATGCCCGCGGAGTCCTTGCTGTGGAGCGCGTAGAGCGGCGCAAAGAGCCCCCACCGTTTTCCGCGCGCAGGATCTCGATAGGCACGTGTTGGCGCGCGCAGGATGAAGGTCTCCGCCTCGATGGTTCCCATCGAGACGTGGAGTCGATGGTAGCCGTGGGGAAGCGAGGGAAGAGGAAGCCGGGTCCACAAGTAGCGGGTCCCATCGACGGTGTGTGCGCGCACGAGCGTGCGTGCGCTCGGCGACCAGTCGCGCTCTTGGCCGTCCTCGAGATAGAGCGTCGCTTTGAAGTTCTTTGACGACAGCTCGGCGGGGAAGACCATGCGCACCCCGGCGATGTCGCCATCCCAGATTGCGGTGACCGGCTCGAGCATGCGTTGGCATGACGCGCGCCGTTTGAGCCGCAGTGCTTCTTCTACGTCTTCAGCGCGCCCGATCGAAGCGCCGAGCGTTCGTAGCACGGTCACGAGGACCTCGGGCTCGGCGTCGATGCGCCGTGCATCGACGTCGCAATAGTTCGTCTGGACGCCGTAGCTCGCGGCAAGCTTTCGGAGAGCAGGGGTCACCATGAGCATTACGGACGTGGGTTCCGGATCCTGAGCTGCTCGCCGAGCGTGCGAAAGGATTCCTGAAACGCGCTGGATCCCTCTGTGCGTTCGGACAAGAAACGGAAATAGAGGTTCTGCACTTTCCACAGATCGACTTCGAATGGAAGTGACAGCATCACAGTCACGCTTCGCCGGAGCTCTTCGAGCGCGTCGAGTTTTTCAGGCGACTCGAAAAAGCGCTCGGCTTTGGCATCGAGACTCTCCCTGGCGGCGTAGGCGAGCGACGCTTCATCCAAAGGCACACCTTCGGTGATAGCGTTTTTCAGCAAGCCGTTGACCGTGTCGGCGTCGATGGGTTCGTGCACGAGCGCGCGATGGAGGTTTCCGTTCAAGACGACCTCGGCGGCGACGGACAGTGCTTTGGGTGAGGGGACGCCGAGCTCGGCGAGAAATCGCATCGTCTTTTGGTGGTGCTCGAACAAACTTCGATGCGACGTCTCCGCGTCCTTCAGCGCCGATCGGGTGAGAACGTCGACGATGCGGCGCTGCTCGTCGCCAAACAACGAGCTCAAGCCGAATGTCGTATCGCCGAAATGACGGTCGAGCGTGCCATTCTCAAGAAACGCTTTCCGAAGCTCTCCGAAGCGGTGACGCCCGCGTCGCACCTCCGCCGTGATCTCGTGATTACCCTCGTGCAAGACAGCAAAGCTCAATTGCTCGGAAGCGCCCGTGATCGTGGAGGTGAGCCGGGCACAGCCGACGACCAGCTTGCGCTCGCCGGTCTCGAAAGTCTCGAACTGCTCGCGCTCGATGTCGTAGCAGTAGAGTCGGGTCGTCTCTTTGTACCCTTCGAACACCGAGCTAATCGCGTAGTGTGCGCCGAGCATCTCCCAGGTGACTTTGGACGGCTTGACGCTTTTCTCGTAGATGTCACGGCCGCTCCCAGCGTCCGCACGGTTGCTGCGCGCTTTTTCCAGGGCGTCGAGAAAGTCGTCCTCGATCGTGGCGTTTGGCGAGAGATCCTCGGCGAGCTGAACGGCGCGTCCCGCATATTGCAGGATTTGCACGGTCTCGATGCCCGCGAGATCGCTGAAGAACCAGCCGCAGCTCGTATACATGAGCTGCAGCTGGCGACGCATCTCGAGCAGCTTGAGCGCGCGTACGGGATTCTCTCGGCTGACATGCGCCGCGATGAAGTCCCCTCGCCTAGAGCGATCAAGGATGACGTCGATGTAGTGGTCGAGGGCTTCGGACGGCTCGCGAAGGTGCTCTGACGCCTCTCTGTCCCAGACCGCGACCGCGTGTTCGCGAAGCTTGTCGAGCGCCGCGCGCAACGGGTCACGCCAACTTTGGTTCCATCCGCCTGGCCCGCCGGTATGACAGCCGCAATCGCTGCGCCACCGCTCGATGCCGTGGGCGCAGCTCCACGCGGTGTTCTCGGAAATCTCGACCTCGTGATCGGGAGGGAAGCGCTCGAGAAACGCGCCGTAGTTGATGATCTCGGCCATCTCGCGTGACTCGATTGCGTGAAGCGCATAGGCGAGTGCCATGTCGCCATGCGCGTGGTGATGCCCGTAGCTCTCGCCGTCTGTCGCGATATGGGAGAGGCGCGGGCGGTCGTCTGGCACGGCGCTGGCGAGGCGTGCCGCGAAGACCTCGCCGCGATGTAGCAGTCCTTCGAAAGCCACGCCGCGCGACAAAACGCCATCATAGAAGAATAGCGCGATGCTTTTCCCGGATGGCAGCCGCTGAACGTAAGCCCGCGAAGGATCGATGCGCGCGTCGGAAACGTCTGTCCACGCGGCGGCGCCCATCGGCCGGATACGTGCGGCTTGAGACGGAGCAAGTATGGTAAACCGGATATCCTGTGCCGCCAACGCTTCGAGCGTAGCCAGGTTTACGGCGGTCTCCGGAAGCCACATCCCCTCCGGCTTCCGGCCGAAGCGATGCTCGAAATCGCGCAAGCCCCAGAGGACTTGGAGCCTTTTATCCGCGTCGCTCGCGAGCGGCAGGATGACGTGGTTGTACGCCTGCGCGAGCGCCGAGCCGTGGCCGCCGAACCGCCCGCGGCTCTCGCGATCGGCCGACAAGATCGCGCGATAGACCGAAGGCTTTTTCTGCTCCATCCACGAAAGAAGCGTCGGGCCAAAGTTGAAGCTGATCCGGCTGTAATTGTTGGTGATCGAGACGATCCAGTCTTCGTCATCGAGGATGCGCGAAGCGGTATTCGGCTCGTAGCACTCGGCGCTGATGCGCACGTTCCAGTCGTGGTAAGGCGCGGCCGAGTCCTGCGGCTCGATCGCCTCGAGCCATGGGTTTTCCCGCGGCGGCTGATAAAAATGCCCGTGAACGCAGACGTATTTGTTCACGGCTCAGAGATCATTTGCGCCGAATCGTCGTTCTTTTCGGGCGCTCGCTCGCGGCCCCGAAGAAGAGCGCTCCGAGGGCGGGCAGGGTGAGAGATAGAGAGTACGGGTGCTCGTCACAGGGCACGTCCTCGGCATCCGCACCGCCCAGATTGCCTTCGCCACGCCCTCCATAATGGTCGCTGTCGCTATTCAAAAGCTCGTCCCAGCGCCCAACGATGGGTACACCGACCCGAAAGTCGCGGTAGAGCTCGGTGCTGAAATTGTAGACGAGAAGAAGAGGCCTCGTGTTTTTTTTCCCTTTGCGTAGAAACGAGAGCACGTTCGTCCCCGTGTTCCGGCAGTTGACCCACTCGAACCCATCCGCGGCGAAGTCTTTCTCGTGGCTCGCGGCTTCGCTTTTGTAGAACCTATTCAGATCGCGCACCCAGTCTTGTATGCCTTTGTGAAGAGGCTCGTCGAGCACGAACCATTCGAGCGCCTGGTCGTGATCCCATTCGGGGCGCTGGCCTATCTCGCCGCCCATGAACAAGAGCTTCTTCCCAGGCTGACCCCACATATAGGCGTAGAGGAGGCGGAGGTTTGCGAACTGCTCCCAGTCGTCGTCTCCCGGCATCTTGGTCAAAAGCGAGCCTTTGCCGTGCACGACTTCGTCGTGCGAGAGCGGCAACATGAAGTTCTCGGAGAAGGCGTACGTGGGCCGGAACGTGAGCTTCTCCTGATGGAACTTGCGGTGGCGCGGCTCTTCCTTCAAATAGTTGAGGGTGTCGTGCATGAAGCCCATGTCCCACTTCATGCCAAAGCCGAGCCCGCCGACATGAGTCGGGTGCGAGACGAGCGGCCACGCGGTGGATTCTTCCGCAATCGTCTGGATACCGGGGCGATCGCGATAGCTCGAAACGTTGAAGCGATGTAAGAAGTCGATCGCTTCGAGATCCTCGTGCCCGCCGAAGCGATTCGGCGTCCATCCGCCTTCGCCCCGCGAATAGTCGAGATAGAGCATCGAAGCGACGGCGTCCACGCGCAGCCCGTCCGCGTGGTAGTAGTCGAGCCAGAAGGTGGCACTGCTCAACAGAAAGCTCTGGACCTCGCCGCGCGCGTAGTTGAACTCCAAGCTGTCCCAGTCTGGGTGGATGCGTCTTTTCGGGTCCGCGTGCTCGAAGAGATAGGTGCCGTCGAAAAAACCGAGGCCGTGGGCATCCGACGGACAATGCGAGGGCACCCAATCCAGGATCACCCCGATCCCGGCTTGATGCAGGAGGTCCACGAGGTACATGAAGTCCTGAGGCGTGCCATAACGGCTCGTCGGCGCGAAATAGCCTGTTGTTTGATAGCCCCAGGACGGGTAGTAAGGATGTTCCATGACGGGTAGGAGCTCGACATGGGTAAAGCCGAGGTCGACCACGTAGTCCGCGAGTGCTCTCGCGAGCTCACGATAGCGTGGCTCAGTCCCATCGGTGCTCCGCCGCCATGAACCGAGATGAACTTCGTAAATCGACCAGGGCGCGTCGAGCGCGTTCGGTGTCTCTCGGCAGCTCATCCATGCCGCGTCGCTCCAGTCGTAATCGAGCGGCCACACGATCGAGGCGGTCTCCGGAGGCAACTCGCGATAGACACCGAACGGGTCCGATTTGTCGACGCGATACCCCTTGAGGCGGGACCGGACGTGGTACTTGTACAAGTTCCCGTCACGGATCCCTGGCTCGAAACGTGACCAGATGCCGGTGGTTTCGTCGAGCTCCATCGGCGCGGCGTCCGCCTCCCATCCATTGAAATCGCCGGTCACAGAAACCTCGGCGGCGTTAGGAGCCCAAACCGAGAAGAAACACCCCGCGCTTTTGTCCTGCTCACCGAGATGGGCGCCGAGAAAGTCGTGAAGCCGGGTATGCGTTCCCTCCCGGAACAAATAGGCGTCCTGCTCGCCGAACGATGTCATGGCTTCAAGCTGTCTCCAGAGTGCTACTAGTAAGAAAGGTCGCGCAGTCTTACCATAGAGGGGAGCGGCTTCGCGAGTTGACAGCCGATGTGTCGCGAGGGAGACTCATATTTGAAGTTTTGGAGGTAACTGCGTGAAGCGTGCGCAACGACATCATTTGAAGCAGGACGAGTTCGTTCACTGGCTCGACCATGTCCTGGCGTGGGGGATGACCCACCAGAAGAACCTCACCAATGGCGCTCTCGTGATCGTGGGGGCGGCGCTTCTTCTTGGCGGGATTGGAATCCACAGGAGCCGGCAGTCCGCGACGGCCCAAGTACTCTTGACCGAGGCGCTCAACCAGTATCACGGTGTGGTACGTACGAGTGACGGTGCGCTCCCGCGCCCGAACGTCGTTACCTTCGCCACCACAGAAGAGAAATATCGAACCGCACTCGGGTCCTTCGAGGCAGTGGTCAGCGAATATGGGGGCTACGACGAGGGCCGGCATGCTCAATACTATGTCGCGCTTTGCCAAATAGGTCTCTCCGATCTCGAGGCTGCAGACGCTTCGCTCGAGGCCGTACGTTCGACGAATCGCGATCTGATTTGGTACCTCGCGTCGCGCGCTTTGGCTTCGGTGCGCTCGGAACGCGGGGATCCCGCGGCAGCCCGAGAGCTCTACCGGAGTCTAGTCGAGGACGCCGACAATCCGCTTCCCAAAGACGAGTTGCTCTACGCGCTCGCCAAGCTCGAAGAGCGCTCGGGAAACTTGGAGCAGGCACGGCAATATTACGACCGGATGCTTTCCGAGCACCCGACGTCCCAACTCAGCACCGAGGCCACGAACCGACGGGAGATCCTCTTACTCTCCCTCGAAGGCGGCGCGGACGTCAGTGATTGAGACCGAAGCTCCGCAACCGTATAGCGAGCCTGTGCCGCCGCGGCCGCGCCGGCCTAATTGGCTCTTGTGGCTCGTCATCTTCTCTGGGGGCAGCTTGTTCCTGCTCACCGCGACTTTCTATGCGCTCTTCAGGAGCATGGGGCCTACGGCGCCCTCGCTCAGTAGCGGCACGGCTTTGAGCATCGATCTCGCGCGTGAATACCCCGAAGACCCGCTCTACGACATGAGCGGGCCCTTCTTCCAAGTCAATGAGATCACGTTTCGCGAGCTTCTGTTTGCGGTGCGCGCCGCCAAAGAGGACGCCCGCATCGAGAAGATATTTTTGCACGTCCGCGGCACCAGGCTCGGTTGGGCGAACATGTTCGAGCTTCACCGACAGCTTCTCGACTTCAAGACCTCGGGCAAAACGATCGTTGCGTTCATCGAATATGCGGGAAACCGTGACTACTTTATCGCTTCAGCGGCGGACCGAATCTATCTGCACCCTCGCGGGATGATCGATCTGCGCGGCGTTCGCGCCGAGCTCTTGTTCGTGAAATCGGCGCTCGACAAGCTCGGTGTCGAAGCCGAGTTCGAGCGGTTCGGTGATTACAAAGACGCGCCCGACATGTTCTTGCGCGAGAACATGAGTGAGGCGAGCCGAGAAGCGCTCGGCGAGGTCGTCGACACGCTCCACGAAACGATGGTCACCGCGATCGCGGAGGGCCGCGAGATCGACCCGCCCGCGGTGAACGCGCTCATTGCCGCGGGACCGTTCACGGCCGAGCAAGCGAAAGAGCATCGCCTCGTAAACGGATTGCACTACTTGGACGAAGTGCGCGCGAAACTCGCCGAAGAAGGCGAAGAGCCAAAGACGATGACCGTGGCAAATTATCACCTAGCCACCCGCCGGTCGTCGTTCAGCGTCGATGGACGCATCGCGTTGATCTACGGCATAGGTGCTATCGTCGGCGGCGCCAACCGGGAAGATGCTGTCTTCGGCCGGGTGATGGGCTCGGACACGATTGGCAACGCGTTCAAGACCGTACGTGAAGACGACTCCATCGACGCGGTCATCTTCCGCATCGACAGCCCCGGCGGAAGCGATGTGGCTTCCGATGTGATTTGGCGCGAAGCCCAACTCACGCGCGAGAAAAAGCCCGTGATCGTGTCGATGGGCAACGTGGCCGCTTCGGGCGGCTATTGGATTGCAATGGCGTCCGACACGATCTTGGCGGAGCCGACCACGATCACCGGGTCCATCGGGATCTACGCCGGAAAGTTCAACTTGTCCGGCCTCTACGAGAAGATAGGCGTCTCCCGCGACGGTGTCTCGAGCGCGCCCAACGCGGATTTTTTCAGCGATAACCGCAGCTTCACCCCTGCAGAGCGCGCGAAGTTCCACGCGATCATCGAGTCCGGCTATCAAGCTTTTCTGGAGAGAGTTGCCGAGGCGCGTGGCAAGACCATCGAAGAAGTACACGCCGTGGCACAAGGCCGTGTTTGGACGGGCCGCTCCGCCCTCGAGCACGGGCTCATCGACGAGCTCGGCGGTCTCGAGCGCGCGATCGCGATTGCCAAGGAGAAAATCAACCTCGAGCCGACGGATCGCGTTGCCTTGGTCATTTATCCCGAAAAAAAGAACATCTTTGAGGCGCTTATATCTGGTTTCATTCAATCGCGTGAGGCGCTCCAGCTCCCGGCGCAAGCGCTTTCGCCACAAGAGCTCCTCCGTCGATCGCCGCTTCTTCGAGCTCTCGCGAGCGGCCAGCCACTGGCAATGATGCCGTACGAGCTCACGCTGAACTAGCGACGATCCGACGGATCGCTCGTAGAGATATGGCTTCCGTTTGAACTCCGGGTCTTCGGCGTGAGGGGTTACTCGCTAGGATCGAGATGGTCCAATCCCTCGAGCCAGTTGAGGACGATGTTGATTTCCCGGCCCGCGAGCGCGTTTTCGGATGCGTCTCTCAAGAGCATCACGAAGCGTTCGCCATCGGGCGCCATGTCGTAGTCTGGTCCTGCGCGATGCACGTAAGGTCCCTCGAACAGAACGTACGGTGTTCCCGCGTTGAACGTCGGCTCGGTGCGTACATCGACGGCCATTATTTTCCTTGGTCGACCCGCTAGAGGTAACGAGCGGAGAAACCATCCTCGACCAATATTCGGCGCTCGAAACCCTCATCGCCGAGGGTTTGAATGACGATCTGGGCGTTCGCCCAATTGAGAGACGCACTCGTTGCAAGCGTGTATAGAACTGCCGTCCCGCCCGCCAGCATCTGAGGACGGTACGCGGTCTCTTGTTTCTTTTCGTCCAGCTTCACGAGAACTCGCGGCGTGCCTCCGTTTTCGCTCACTTGTGAGATCGACTGAAACGCCTGACCAAACGTGATACGGCCGTCGTCGCCCCAAGTGGCTCCAGACGGTCGGTCGGCGTCGCAGAGGCTGACCGGTGTCCCGCCATCCACGCGGACTTTCTTCAGCTTGCCATCTCCCCAAAACCCCAACCAGTCGCCATCCGGAGAGAAGAAGGGTGTGTGGCCTCCTTCCGTTCCTCGAACGGCCGTGGCTTCGAGCTCGTCCATTTCTCGAACGTAGATCTGCCGTCTTGTTGCATAGGCGAGACGTGTCCCGTCGGAAGAAATCGCGACGCCGCTTCTGGAAACATCCTCTAATGAATGCTCCGGCGGCAGGACGATTTGGAAGCGCATGCGTGGGCTCGTTGCTGCCACATCCGGCCGCGCGCTCCGCATGAGCGTCACGCTCAAGAGCGCTGCTAAGAACGAGGCCGCAACGGCCCACAAGAGGATCGGACGGCTGGCTGCGGACGGCGGATTCTCGGCAGCAGACGCCGCTCTCGAGCTCGTGGGGGGACGAGCCAGACACTCCTGTACGTCGACACGCACGTCGCCGATATCGCGGCGGCGCTCCTTGCGGTCTTTCCGAAGACAGCCCTCGAGAATCCGTCGAATCCTGGCATCGACCTCCCGCGGCAACGGATTCCAATCCACATCCGCCCGTATAACAGCCGCCAACGTGTCCGAGACATCCTCGCCTTGAAAGGCGCGCCGTCCCGTCAACATCTCATAAAGCACCGAGCCAAAGGCAAAGATGTCCGTACGCTTGTCGACGGGTCGCCCTCGCGCTTGCTCGGGGCTCATGTACGCCGCCGTGCCTAGAATCACGCCCTCGCGCGTCGCCATCGCGCTGAGCGTTGGGGAATCCGAAAGGTTCTCTCCCGCGGGATCATCGGCAAAAGCTTTCGCAAGACCGAAATCGAGGACCTTCACCTGTCCATCGGCAGTGACCATGATGTTCGCCGGCTTGAGGTCGCGATGGATCACCCCGCTCTCATGGGCCGCGTCCAACGCATCGGCGATCTGGATCGCCAACTCAATGGCTTCTTCGACCGGCAGCGGTCCGCGCGCCAGCTTCTCAGCGAGCGACTCGCCCGGTACGTATTCCAGGACGAGGTAGTCGACCCCGTTCTCCCGCTCCAGTCCGTAAATGGCCGCGATGTTGGGATGATTGAGCGCCGCGAGAAGCTGAGCCTCTCTTTCGAAGCGCGCGCGCCGATGCGGCGCTTCCGCAAACGCGGCCGGGAGCACTTTGATAGCGACGTCGCGATTCAGTTTCGTGTCGGTCGCGCGATAGACCACACCCATCCCGCCGGCACCGATCTTTTCGGTGATGCGGTAATGGCGAAGCATCTGGCCAATCATGAGCTGGACTCAGGTTGGGATATTACTACATCACCCGTGAGACTCTCGCCAAGCTCGAAGCGAAGTGTCGTTCCCCATCGCCCTTGCTCCGCGTCGCGCATGCGATAACGCTCCTGACACCGGGGCTCTCGAGCTCCGCGAGGAGTGGACGCCGAAGATGGCTGCGAGGACCGCCTAATCGATCGGTTTCAGGTTCAGTGGTCACATCGGAGCGGACGTCCGGAACTGGGGGGCGGCCGCGCGTACCGTCAGTGTGTGGGTCTGGTGTGAGAGATCAAAGGCGTTCTGGCAAAACACGATTCGGTCGGTTATGCTTTCGTTGTGGGCACAGTCTACGACGAGATCGTGGAATTCATCGCCTCTGGGACGAGCTCCCAGAGTGTAGTCGATTTCGTTCCTTCTGAGGAGTTGAGAGACCGTGTGACGAAGCTGATCGAGTTGGAGAAGGCTTCAGGCCTCAGTGCAGACGAGCGTTCCGAGCTCGATCACTACCTTCAGATCGAGCACATCATGCGGCTGGCGAAGGCTCGCGCTCGCAAACACCTCGCCAATGCCTAAGAAACCTAGACAAGTTTGACGAGCTACGTCAGCGCCGAGCTTCGTCGACGGGTGCGTGAGCGCGCTGCCCGTCTGTGCGAATACTGCCTAATTCAAGAAGAAGACACTTTCTTCGGCTGCCAGGTGGATCACGTCACCAGCGAGAAGCATGGTGGTCGTACGGAGCTAAACAACTTGGCCTTGGCATGCACGTTTTGCAATCGTAACAAGGGTACGGATCTTGGCTCTATTGCTGCGGCAACGGGCAAACTGACGCGGTTTTTCAATCCTCGGGAGGATCGCTGGAGCGATAATTTCCGCATCGACGGCCCACTAATTGTTTCTCGCACCGCCATTGGCGAGGTGACGATCAAAATCTTGGGTTTCAACTCAAAGGAGCGCGTTCTAGAGCGAAGCGCACTCGCGGAGATCAACCGATACCCGAGTGAGGTTGCGCTGCGACTCGCCGATGACCGCGATGCGAGTTAGTGAAAGTCCGTTTCGTTTTTCCGACTGAACCAGTCACGAGGTGCGCGGGTAGGGTAGGGGCTCGCCGTAGATTCGCTCGTAAAGCGCGCGCTTCAACTCGAGCCCCTCGAGCTCGGGGTCGAGAGAAGCAAGGACCATCGCGCGCGCCGCGTCGCACAGAGGGTTCAGCGTCGCGCCTGTCGAGCGGCCGCACGGTCGATTTCTTGAGCTGGTAGAGTGCCATTGGGCTCGCGACCGAGACTCGAATCCCCTCGATCTCGGCTTCCACAGTGTCGAAGCTTGCCGCTCCGCCAAGGCGAGTCATCACGTCGAAGTACAGATCGCCACTGGGAGGATAGTAACGGAGCGCTGGATAGTCCCCAAGTAATTCGTCTGCATGAATGTTGTCGACGTTGGGGTCGTCAGCGTAGGTCGTACGGAACGCTTGCTTCAGTCGCTCCACATCTTCCCGCGTTGCGCGAATGAACAAATCTACGTCCTCGGTGGCGCGCACCAGTCCGTGGATTCCCATGGCCGTGGCTCCAATGAGCACATATTCGAGGCCTACCTCCTCGAAGGCGCGAAGAATCCGGAAAATCTCGTCGCGGTCCATCCCACTAGCCTAACGTGCGGAGGGCGTTCGGCCATCGTGCCGTTGGCATCTCATTCGAAGCGCTTCGCACGGTTTCCCCTCAGAGGGTTTATTTCATGCAATGTCGTGTCTCGTCGCACTCTTCCGTGACTCACGTGAGGCATACTTCCCACAGGTTTTCCACACCCTTCGTCGGAGTTTTGCACAGAAGACATTCCGCGGGACATTTCTAGCGGACCAGGGACCGGTCGGGCGCACCGAGGCCTTTGAGGTCTTTGAACCATTTGAGTGCGACATTGGACCTGCGCCCGTTTCGAGGTCTCTTTGGTATCTGCCGACTTGAGTATCAGCAGCCGCTTCACCTTCAGTTTTGCTATCCGACCATAAATCGGATATATTATCGGACAAAGAGAGTACCGACCTCAGATGGCCAAAACTAAAATCTCGGTAACCGTCGACTCAAAGCTTATCGAAGAGATCGACAAGCTTGATGTTGATGCTTCCCGAAGTGAGATCGTAGAGACAGCGCTAGCCCGCTGGTTGAGCAACCGTCGGCGCCAAACACTCGAGAGCGAGATCGAGCGGTACTATCGAGAACTTACCCGAGGGGAGCAGGGCGAGGATGCCGAATGGGCGGCCACTTCGGCCGGGTCTCTCAAAGAGACTTGGGAGTGAGTGCTTTTCCGCAGCGTGGATGCTTGTACTGGGTTCGGATTCCAGGGGAGCGCGGTCGAAAGCAACGTCCCGCTCTCGTCATCTCCATCGATGTCCGCAACCAACTCGCAAGTGACGTCCTCGTGATTCCCTGCTCGACGACAAATCGGCCGGCGCCGACCCATGTAAGACTTCGGAAGGGCGAAGGCGGGCTCAACAAGCCTTCCATGCTGAAGTGCGAGCAAATTACAACGCTACCCAAGGACTATTTAGCGGCCGCCGCGCTAGGCGGTCCGCTGGCCGGGAAGCTCCTCGCACAAGTGGAGATCGCCGTCCTCCGCGCCATTGGCGTTCCGATCGGGATGTGACCCCGCCCAAGTTAAGTTGGAATCGGCCAACCAACCAACCGCGAAAAATTCTGTCGCACCCTACTCCATAGCGTCGAGCTGTTCTTTGAGCTCCGTGAGGAGCTGAAGCGCTTCGAGCGGTGTCATCGTCTCGGGCTCTACCCGCCGCAGCTCGGAGACGACGCGGTCTTCAGCGTCCGCGAAGAGCGACATCTGTCGCGCCCCGCTTCCAAGCGAGCTTTCTCCGGTCACCCGCGGCCGGCCTTCGAGATCGAATTCCGTCTTTTCGAGATTCAGGAGAATCTCCTGTGCGCGCCGGATGAGTGAAGGCGGTAGACCCGCGAGCCGCGCGACTTGAATCCCGTAGCTTCTGTCGGAGCCGCCCTCGAGGACTTTGCGCAGGAACACGATCTCGTCCTGCCACTCGCGGGCCGATACGTGGAAGTTCACGACGCCGGGAAGTTCGGCGGCGAGGTCGGTGAGCTCGTGATAATGAGTCGCGAAGATGGTCTTCGATTTCAGCTTCGCCTCGGTCGCGATGTGCTCGACGACGGACCATGCGAGCGACAAGCCGTCATAGGTCGCTGTGCCGCGCCCAATCTCGTCGAGCAGGATCAAGCTCTTTGGGGTCGCGTGGTGCAGGATGTGCGCCGTCTCTTGCATCTCGACCATGAAGGTCGAGCGTCCGCGGAACAAATTGTCCGAAGCGCCGACGCGGGTGAAGATGCGGTCGACGATAGGGAGCTTCGCTTCCGCGGCCGGTACGAAAGAGCCCATCTGCGCCATGAGCACGATGAGTGCCGTTTGCCGAAGATAAGTCGACTTGCCGCCCATGTTTGGGCCGGTGAGGATGACGACGTAGCGGTTCTCGTCGAGGGCTATGTCGTTGGGAACGAATGGCTCTTGGCTGGTGGCTTCGATGACCGGGTGGCGTCCGTCTTTGACGTCGATCTCGAAGCCGTTGTGAAGGCGCGGCTTGGTGAGATTAGCTGTGGTCGCGACCTCGGCGAGTCCCGCTAAAACGTCGAGCACCGCCACAGCTCGAGCCGTCGCGCGGATCCGGGGCGCGTGAGATCGCACCCGCTGATTCAGCGCCTCGAAGAGCTCTCGCTCGATTACTTGGATCCGGTCTTCGGCGCCGAGAATCTTTTCTTCATATTCCTTGAGCTCCGGCGTGATGTAACGCTCCGCGCCGACGAGCGTCTGTTTACGGATGTAGTCGTCGGGCACCGCGTCGAGCTTCGACTTGGTGACTTCGAGGTAATAGCCGAAGACTTTGTTGAAGCGGATCTTGAGAGACGTGATGCCCGTGCGAGCACGCTCGCGCTTTTCGATCTCGGTGAGGGTCGACTTGCCTTCGCTACGCAGTCGGCGAAGCTCGTCGAGCTCTTCGGAGACGTGCTCGCGGATGGCCCCGCCGTCTTTGAGTCCTATGGGGGGCTCGGAGACGAGCGTTCGCTCGATGTCGTCTCGTACCTCTTCGACCGGGTCGAGTGCTTCGTTGAGCTCGCGCAAGAGGACGGCATTCGCCTCGGCGGTTAGGCCGCGGAGCGCCGGCATCTTCGAGAGCGAGGTTTGAAGCCCCACGAAATCACGAGGCCCCGCCGAGCCGAGTGTGACGCGCGCGAGAAGCCGTTCGAGATCAAGCACATCTTTGAGCGTGTCTCGGATCTTGGCTCTTTGGATGACGTCGAAAGCGAGCTCTTCGACCGCGTCGAGCCGCCTTCCGATGGCTTCGATGTCGACGAGCGGCCGAGTTAGCCAGCTCTTGAGCGTGCGCGCGCCCATGGACGTTGTCGTATGGTCGAGTACGTCGATGAGGCTCCCGCTTCGCCCGCCCTCGCTGAGCGAGTGGGTGAGCTCGAGATTTCTTTGCGTCACCGGGTCGAGGATCAGGTAGTCCGCTTCTTCCAGGCAGCGGATCCCAGAGATATGCGTGAGCTCGCCGCGCTGCGTTTCTTGCAAATATTGCAGCGCCGCGCCGGCCGCCCCGACCGCGAGTGGCTTCGACTCGAGGCCGAAGCCTTCGAGCGACTGCGTCGCGAATTGCCGCAGCAAGAGGCTCCGGCTCGCTTCGTGCTCGAAGCGCCAGTTGTCGCGCTCTGTCGTGATGGGGGCGTCGCCTTCGGGCCCCCATTGGGCGAAGATGTCGTCGGGAAGGGATTTGCCTTCGGGATAGAGGATCTCGCGCGGGCGGTAGGTCGAGAGCGTCTCCGCGATTTTTTGCCACCGGTCGTCGCCTTCGAACTCGAAGGCGACGAAGTCTCCGGTGGAAAGATCGACGAGGGCGGCTCCCGCGGCGCTTTTGGTCGAGGAGACCGCCATGAGATAGCTCGGCTCTTTGGCTTCGAGATAGCCTTGGTGCAGATAGGTCGAGGGCGTGACGATGCGGACGATCTCGCGGCGAACGACGCCCTTGGCCTCCTTCGCATCCTCGACCTGGTCGCAAATGGCGACTTTGAAGCCGCGGCGGATGAGCCGGCCCACATAGGTATCGGCGGCGTGGTAGGGAATACCGCACATCGGGATCGCGGCGCCGGAGGGGTCCTTTTGCCGGGAGGTGAGCGTGAGCTCGAGGGCGCGGGAGGCTTTGAGGGCGTCGTCGTAGAACATCTCGTAGAAATCGCCCATGCGAAAAAAGAGGATGGCGTCTTCGGCTTGCGCTTTGATCTCGTGGAACTGCCGCATCGCGGGCGTGGCCGTTTTTGCGGTTTTCTGCGGGGCTCGTCCCGTCGAGGTCGCCATGGTCGGCGCATTGTACCGCGGGCCGTAAAGGGAGGTAAGATTCGTACACCATTGATGTTGACGCGCGTATTGGCCGTGGACACGACGAGTGCCCATGGAAGCTTGGCTC
>SMVB01156070.1_pt1 | contig 23192 bp, 17 predicted proteins | sample 2456461 | NCBI WGS metagenome assembly SMVB01 (sample SAMN11095934, study PRJNA526329) | marine sediment metagenome | biome: Marine sediment; feature: Surficial sediment; material: Deep marine sediment; isolation source: Hadal surficial sediment | place: Pacific Ocean | collected 2014-05 | depth...
CCATTGAATATTTCAATAAAGCGCTAAAACACAATTACAATCCGGGAGAGGCAAACTTCAATATTGGCGAAGCGTACAGATTGTCAAATCGTTTAAAAGATGCAGAACCATATTACAAAGCCTCGATTGACAATAATTATAAGGAGGAGGTAGTGAACTATTACTATGGTATGTCTCTCAAATCCAATGAAAAATACGATTTGGCAAAGCAAGAATTGGAATCATTTCTTGCATCAGCAAGTGATGAAAAGTACATTGATTTAACCCAGAATGAGATCGACAATCTGATAAAGCTTAATGAGATCATAGAAAGGAAAAATTTTTATCGGGTGAAGAATCTTGAACTGATTAACACGCCATCTGCAGAGTATTCTCCGGTCTATCTCAATGGCGAACTTTATTTTACATCTTCGAGGTTTGGTGGAAAAATTTATAAGGCTACCGGTACATCTTTCACAAATTTATACAAGGTAAAAACCAAAGGCGCCAGAGTTGATGCAGAAACCATTACGTCATTAGGCGATCTCATTAATTCGCCAAATACCAACGATGGGTGTATTGCCTTTTCTCCTGATGGGCAGACAATGGTTTTTGCAAAAGGAAATAGTGGAAGAAAAAAGGGAGCTGAAGATATAGATTTATACATTTCCAGATTTCGCCGGGGAGCCTGGTCAACACCTACGCTTATGCGTGTAAGTAATAGCAGATCGTGGGATTCTACTCCATCTTTTTCGCGCGACGGAAGAACATTATACTTTTCTTCAACAAGAAGAGGAACCATTGGAGGAACAGACCTGTATGCTGCAACTAAAAATAGAAGAGGACGCTGGAGCAATGTGAGAAATTTAGGGCCAAAAATAAATACGAAAGGAAATGAAATGTTTCCTTATCAGGCCAGCGATGGATCTTTATATTTTTCTTCCAATGGCCATCCCGGACTTGGAGGATTAGACATTTTTGTAGCTAAAAGAGAGGCAGGTAAAATGGTTGTTGTAAATATTGGGCCCGGGATCAACACGAGCAGCGATGATTTTGGATTATTTCTTTTTACTCCTGACAAGGGTTTTTTCACTTCCAACAGAGAGGGCGGAAAGGGTGACGACGATATTTATACCTTTATAAATAATGATCCGAACTTGAAAATCATAAACTATTTCCTCACCGGAACTACACACACAATCGATGATGACGGCAATGAAAAATTATTGCCAAATACTTCAGTTTTACTTTATGGGGCCAATGATGAATTGCTCAATGAGGCCTTAACCGGAAGAGATGGAAAATTTTTATTCCGTGTATATCCTGAAGAAGATTATAAATTACTTGGAGAAAAACCGGATTATTTTACTTCAAGAGCTTTGTTTTCTACTGTAGGAAAAACTATTCCTAAAGACAAACTAAATAAGCTGGAAACTAATAAGGTATTTACAATTAAAATTGTATTGGACCAGATTATTCTGGACAAAGCTATTGTTCTGGATAACATTTATTATGATCTGGACATGGATGAAATAAGGTCTGATGCAGCCTTGGAATTAGATAAATTAGTAACGGTGCTGGAGGACAACCCTGAGATAAAAATTGAGTTAAGTTCACATACAGATAGTCGACAAACGGCAGACTACAATAACGACCTTTCTAAAAGAAGAGCACAATCTGCTGTGGATTACATTGTTTCTACAGGAATAGAATCGGACAGATTGATTGCCAGGGGATATGGAGAATCCCAGCTTTTAACATCTGATGACGAAATCAATAAACTGCCCACGGAAGAAGCAAAGGAATCCGCACATCAGCGAAATAGAAGAACAGAATTTAAGGTAACTGAATATAACAAAATAGAAGTACCTGAAGAATTGGATGAATTTGAAGAGGAATTGCAAGAACTTCAGGCAGAGGAAAGTATTATACAAATCGGCACAGGAACTGATCTGGAAGATAAAATCGATTGGGATAACTAACAACTCTGATTTTTAGGTTCATGGTTTCCGGTCTGGATACTGCACTATTAACCAGGAACCTGCCCAGTTATAAAGCGTTTAATCATCATTCAATTCAAAAAATTGTTCAATATTATCTAATTTTGGCCTCCATTTGAGAGGCCATTTTTATTTTATTAATTCCAGATATGGAAGAAAGATACATGCAAAGAGGCGTTTCCGCCAGTAAGGAAGATGTTCATAATGCCATCAAGCATATTGATAAGGGATTGTTTCCAAACGCTTTTTGCAAAATAGTTCCGGATCTTCTCGGAGGTGACGAATCCTTCTGCAACATAATGCATGCAGATGGCGCAGGAACCAAATCCGCATTAGCCTATATTTACTGGAAAGAAACAGGCGATATCTCCGTTTGGAAAGGAATTGCTCAGGATGCAATTATCATGAACATCGATGATCTGGCCTGTGTTGGCGCTCTGGATAACATACTTTATTCTTCGACCATTGGCCGAAATCAAAAAGTGATTCCAGGAGAGGTAATTGCTGAAATTATAAATGGAGCTGAAGAGGTACTTCAAATGCTCAGGGATAATGGAGTAAGCATAATCAGTACCGGTGGCGAAACCGCAGATGTGGGAGATCTGGTACGAACCATCATTGTGGATAGTACCGTGACTGCACGGATGAAAAAAGAGCATGTATTTTCCAATGAACAAATTAAGCCAGGAGATGTGATTGTTGGTCTGGCTTCCTTTGGTCAATCTACGTATGAAAAAGAATACAATGGCGGTATGGGAAGTAACGGGCTCACCTCTTCACGTCACGATGTGTTTTCAAATTCTTATGCCAAAAAATATCCGGAAAGTTATGAACCTTCCATGCCTGGTGAGCTAATATATTCTGGAAATTATAAGCTGACCGACACGATTCCCGGAGTGCCGTTAGATGTGGGAAAACTTGTACTTTCGCCAACTAGAACATATGCTCCGCTAATCAAAAAGATGATTCTTGAAATTGGCAGAAATATCCATGGAATGATCCATTGCAGTGGAGGAGCGCAAACAAAGATTCTTCATTTTGTCAAAGACCTGCATATCGTTAAAGATAATCTATTTGTGATCCCTCCTCTTTTCAAAATTATCCATGAAGAAAGTGGAACGAATTGGAAAGAAATGTATAAAGTATTCAATATGGGGCATCGCATGGAAATATATCTGCAAGAGGATTTTGCAAGGAAGGTTATGGATATTTCAAGTTCGTTTGGCATTGATGCTCAAATCATTGGAAGAGTAGAACATTCAGATGAAGGAAAAAAATTAACTATTTCGGGTAAGCATGGAGAATTTACGTACTGCTAATTGTCTCCATTTATTTTAGCACTGATCATTTCCAGAATTGTTGATGATCCATATGGATCATATGCATTGTAAAATCCAGAGAGAATTTTATGGGCAATGTGCCCAAGTATTAGCTCATTATCGCTCTTCCCATCATTCCCAATCCAATCCACACGGTCCTTGTTCATCTTCATATTTTCCACATATGCTTTCGCCTGAACATATTGTTCATCGCTATATGTCATTTTAAATGTAGTCTCTACAGTATGCATAGCTATTCTTTCTCGTACTAATTTTCATTTTATAGGTTTAAAAATAATAATTTTCAACTAAAAAGAAAATCTGATTGTTGAGAGAATATCAGGGTTTAATTGACATTTAGTGTCCAGCTATTTTAATCACGCAGATATCAGTGATGAATCCACAGAGGTAACACAGAGCTAAACCACGATTAATTTTAATATTCAGAATGTTTTAAGGTAATACTTTATGCATATTAATTGTACGTCTAATAGTTCTTCGGTAGTTTCATTTTCTTTCATATATTTTTTGTGTAAAACCTCAGCGACTTGTTTGGAAAAAAAATGAGTCTCAATGTCTATTGTAAGCCAATAATTTTGATTCACCCGCATATCAATTCAATTAAGCCTTTATATCCTCAAAACCACATGATCGTTTCAGATTTACAAAATGGATGGTGATTTAACGATGTCAGTTTTATGACTTTCATCTTTTACAATTCCTTGAAATTATAAATCACCTGTTTTAGAAGGGTCTTAACGAAAATTAACATATTTTAACTTATATTAACGTTACATACTTAAACACATAGTTGTACAACTCAATTATAAGTTATACTTTTAGAATATGAAAGAATTAACGAAAAGGGAATTGAATATCCTGGAGATTTTGTGGGGCCTTAAAAAGGGTTTTGTGAATGACGTGATAAACAAAATGCAAGATCCCAAACCACCTTACACTACGGTTTCGTCCATCATCAGAATTCTGGAAACGAAAGGTTATGTTTCTCACAAAACCTATGGAAATACACACGAATATAAACCACTCATATCCAAACTTAAATACAAGAAATATGCGCTGAAAAACCTTATTAGTAATTATTTCGATGGATCTCTGGAAAATGTAGTGTCGTTCATGGTAAAGGAAAATGAATTATCAGATCAGGAAGTGAATGAAATATCTGAATTAATCGATCAATACAAAAAAAAGGGAAATGAGTAGTTTTTTTCTGTATCTGTTTCAAGTATCTGTTTGCCATATGGCCTTTTATATTTTATATCAATATTTTTTTAAAAGGTATACCTTTTTTCAAGCGAACAGATTCTATCTATTGTCTGCTACTGCACTTAGTATAATCCTGCCACTTCTGAGCATTGGCATCTGGAATTCCGAGTCGATGGAAAATTATAATTTTTCTCCATTTTTCTTGTTTTCGCAGATTCAAATGAATTTGGAACAAAAGTCAAGTAATCCTTCGCATGGTTTACTGCAAGGATTTTCTTTCCTGGAAATTTCCTTATTTATTCTTTATATAAGTGGAGTTCTGCTTTATGGATTTAAGCTAATTAAAGGGTTAATAAAGGTTAATGCGCTTATCAACGAAAACACCGCAATCAATAAAGGGTGGCATAAAATTATTACCATTAAATCCGGACCTTCTTTTTTTTCATTTCTGAGATATATTTTCATCAATGATCAAAAACTCAATTTATCTCATGAGGATTTGAATACAATCCTGAGCCATGAACAAGCACATATTCAACAAAATCATACTTTGGATATTCTTTTTATGGAAATGGTAACTTCCCTTTTCTGGTTCAATCCGTTCATGCATAGGATAAAAAACTCCATATGTCAGATTCATGAATATATCGCAGATAGCCAGGTTGTTTCAAAAACTGTCGGAGTGGATGCATATTCAAAGCTAATTCTAAAACTTTCTTCCGGCAACAACCCTATTCCGTTAACACATCAATTTTCAATGATCCATATTAAAAACAGGATAACAATGTTAAATCAAACTAAAATAAGCACAATGAAAACGTTTAAATTATTACTCGCTTTACCCTTGGTTTTATTGCTCATGTCTTTTTTCTCGTTCACGGATAAACCGGCGAAATCAACGATAAAAGCTAATCAAATTACCAATGAAAAATTAATCATAGGGACAATATCATGGGAAGGGAACACAAAATATAGTGATGATGTTCTATCCGGCTATTTAAAAATCAAAAAGGGGAATAAATATAACCGTGAAAAAATTGATCATGAAATAAAGTACAATCCAGAAAAAATTGTGCTTTCAGATCTGTATATGAATGAAGGACATTTATTCTTTTCCATCAATATAGAAGAGGAAATTGTGGATAATACAGTTAATTTGATTTTTAAGGTTTATGAAGGTAATACGATAAAAATTGATGAAATCATCATCAAAGGAAATACTAAAGTTGAAACCGCTGAAGTGCTGAAAATGATTAATTTCAAAAGTGGTGATCTATTTAATCGTTCAAAAGTAATCGAATCCCAAAAAAACATTGCGGAAAGCGGATTCTTCAAATCTGATGAAGTCGGTATAAATCCAATACCGCATGACGATTTTGTAGATATTGAGTTTGTATTGATTGAATTATAAATTATTAGTCTTGATGTTGAAATGGTATCAATTACAAGAAAAAAATTAATGCAAAACTTGGTATTGGCTATTTGTTGCCCTGTTTACCTTGATTCGATCATTGTTGCGAATCCGTACACAATCTTAAATGTGAAAATATTTCAATTCTTCATTCTGTTAATTTCTAGTGATTCATATTATTTGGCATAGCCTTAGTATTATAGAAGGTCGTTTTCAGGAAGGATATATTGTCACCCTAAAATCAATATCATGAAATATCAAACCATAAAACAAATCTTTGCCGCGACAGTGACTTTTGTTGTATTTAGCAGCAGTGTAGCCTTTGCAAAAGTAGATGACAGAACAACAGAAAAACAAGAGGAGAAGTAGAAAATGCGGGATCAGATGATTGGTACACATTAGCTAAAAGCGCCGAAAACTGCTTCAAGAAAAAGGTGAACCTTAATGAAGCATCCAAATGACTTGATCAATCTATTGAAATTACAGAAACACCGTCTAACCTTGAGCTTAAAGGAGATTATTATTCGGAGAACCGACTTCCTGACAAAGCACTCGAATTTTATGTTCGTGCTATGAACAACATGAAAGAAAATGATGGCGAATCGGAAGTATCAACCATTCAAAGGAAAATCGCAAAAATATCGGCGGATAAGAATTATACTTAATTTGGTTGAAGGGTGTTTCTGGCGGGATACCTTTTTTTAAGTAAAGTCCATTCTATTGATATAGCGCTTCTCATTTATGCTACTGAAATTTATAACCCAGCTACCAATCCATGAAATTATGCCTGGGTGCTTAAATTGGAGGATTTTAAATATACGCTAGTGTCATGTCATACATAAATTTACAGATATAAGTTGATCGTATTCATTAAGGGCACCTCTAATAACTTCATTTGGTTTCCTAACTTGGGCTTTTTTCCAGGTACTGCGTGCCCATAAATATTGCTATTCACAAAATGTAATCTGTGATAAGGAAACAATTTTACATATTATATCAAATAAAATTACTTACTTTGAGGTGGAGAATACACACTTAATTTATCAATTTTTTAATGGATCCTAACTTTCAAGAAAAATTAAGTCACATTAATGATCTCATCAAGCTGTCAAAAGTCGATGGAAAAGAATCTCATATGGAATTAAACTTCATTAATTCCGTAGCTGCAAGATTAGGAATAGAGAAAAACGATGTAGCAAAAATTAAACGTGGTGAAATAAAAATTACACTTTCTACCCCAAAAAAGGAATCAAAAGTAATTGAACAGTTTCACCGACTCATCCTTCTTATCGGTATTGACAAACTAATTTATAAAGAAGAGGTATCATTTTGTGTGGAACTCGGTGTTAGAATGGGACTCAACTATAATGCTATTGCCGAAGTCCTAAAAAAAACAATCAGAAACCCCGCCTATATTATGCATCTTGATGAAATGGAGCAGATTTTTAAAAAGTATACAAATTAGCCTGATTGATCCAGAAAATCTAGCCATTTCAACAGATTGTCATTGCTTTATCAAACAGATGAGAAATAGATTTTGATAATTGAAGTTAGAATATAAATAAAAACATCAGATATATTATTGTCCAGGAAAGAACATTGAAGTGCCAAAAAATCCTATAAATTTCAAGCTTTACTTTTTCTATTGGGTTTGTCGTTGCAATTAATGTTTTTACAGGATCGTGTTCAATCAACAAATATTTATAAAAAAGTATTGCTGACATGATCATTCCGGCCAAAACATAAAAAATATGTATCGCTGAAAATAAAAACACATAAGTGATAATAGTATTTTTTTCTAAGTCAATTACATTTCTAAAAATTTCCATCCAGGCCAATAATTGTGAAATGAAAAATAATAAGCCAATTATTAATGCAGAACTCAATTGTTTTTTAAGTAAGGCTATCTCATCATTTTTATATGCTGCTGAGATCCTGGAAGAAAAATTCACAGAAAAAAACAACAGCAAGGTACTGATCGTAAAGAATTTTGGAATTGCAAATGTAAAATTACCTTTAAGTTCAAAGGCAAGGTGTTTTATAAACATAAATGTAATAAATACATATAATAAACAAGTGATTGAGATTACCAAATAATTGATCATTTTGAATGGATGAATTCCTTCAATTCTTTCAATTACAAGTTTTTTTGTAGATATTCCGGTCCTTTGTTTATATGGCTTCATGATTCATTTACAAGGTACAAACTGAAATATTAAGTAAAGAGTTTATAAATTTACTATTAATTTATTTTAAAATGATTACGCCGGTATATTTTAGAATCGTAATTTTGAAACGAATAAAATCATTGATTATTGAAAATTAAAGACTTCGCAAGGCATTATGAGGACGATATTATCACGAAGTCCCTCGCCGAAATAATAAAATCAAACGCTGGTGTCAGGATACAATTAAAAGGACTCTCTGGAAGTCTGGATGCAGTGGTTGGCGCTAAAATTTCTTCAATAAACCCTCACCAAAGTCAGCTGTTTGTTTTGCATGACAGGGAAGAGGCGGCTTACTTTCAGAATGATATTCAAAATCTTCTGGAAAAAAAGCATGTGTCTTTCTTTCCTACTTCTTATAAAAGGCCATACGAGTTTGAAGAAACTGAAAATGCGAATGTCCTTTTGCGTACAGAGCTCATAAATAAACTTAGTACTAAAACAAATACAGGTGTCTTAATTGTAAGTTATCCTGAAGCATTATGTGAAAAAGTAGTTAATAAAAGAGCATTAAAAAAGCATACAATTCTCCTAGAAGTAGGAAAAGAGATCAAGGTTGACGAATTATTAAAAGAACTAATAGATTTCGATTTTGAAAGAGAAGATTTTGTATATGAAGCTGGTCAATTTGCTATGAGAGGTGGCATAATCGACGTTTTTTCATATGCCAATGAGATACCCTACAGAATTGAATTGTTTGGAAATGAGATAGAAAGTATTCGCACTTTTGATCCAATTTCTCAACTTTCTTTGGAACCTGTAAAATCAATAGGAATCATTCCAAATCTTCAGACAAAATTTATTGACGAACAGAAACAATCATTTTTAAATTTTTTACCGAACAACACTAAGATCTGGTTTAAGGATGTACAACTCACCTTAGATACTATTGATAAATATCATGAAAATGCAAAGGCTAGTTTTGAAGATATATTGAATAAAAGCAACAACACCCAAGTAGTTCAAAAACCTGAATTATTATTCGAAACCCATGAATCCCTGTTGAATGATTTGCAAAATCATGATATTATTGAGTTCGGTAATCGGTTTTACTTTAATCCAAGTTCCGAATTTACCTATAGTTCCGAATCTCAACCATCCTTCAATAAAAACTTTGAATTGATTGCAGAAAATTTAATTCAAAATCAGCATAAACAATATAAGGTCATTATAGCTGCGGAATCTCTCAAACAGATAGATCAGTTATTATCCATATTCGAAGAGATAAACCCCGAATTGAAATTCGAAACACTTAATTTAAGTTTACGAAATGGCTTCATTGATCACGACAATAAAACTCTTTGTTATACAGATCATGAGCTTTTTGAAAGATATCACAAATATAAATCAGGACAGAAGTATTCTAAATCCAAAGCGCTAACACTTAATGAGTTGAAATCTCTTCAAACAGGAGATTATGTGACACATATTGATTATGGAGTTGGAAGGTTTGTAGGATTAGACAAAATTGAGGTTAATGGTAATAAACAAGAAGCATTACGGTTAATCTACAGGGATGACGATCTTCTTTATGTAAGTATTTATTCACTTCATAAAATTTCCAAATATTCTGGCAAAGAAGGCACACCTCCAACCATGAGCAAACTTGGTTCTCCGGATTGGGAAAACAAAAAGAAACGTGTTCGCAAAAAAGTAAAGGACATTGCCAAGGAGCTTATCTCTTTATATGCTAAAAGAAAAGCAACTCCGGGTTTTGCGTTTTCACAAGATAATTACATGCAGGCAGAATTGGAAAGCTCCTTTTTGTTTGAAGATACACCAGATCAGATAAAATCCTCAGAAGATGTAAAAAATGATATGCAAGATGCTCACCCCATGGACCGATTAATTTGTGGAGATGTTGGGTTTGGTAAAACAGAAATAGCAATTCGAGCAACTTTCAAAGCTGTACTTGATGGGAAGCAGGTAGCAGTGTTAGTGCCAACAACCATATTGGCAATGCAACATTATCGGACCTTCAGTGAACGACTTCAAAATTTTCCAGTTTCAATTGAATATATTAACCGGTTTAAATCTTCGAAAGACATCAAGCAAATTCTGAAAGATACGGAGAGTGGAAAGATAGATATTTTGATAGGCACGCACCGAATTGTCAATAAAGATGTAGTATTCAAAGATTTAGGTTTGCTAGTCATTGATGAAGAGCAAAAATTTGGCGTAAGCGTAAAAGAAAAGTTGAAAAAATTCCGAGTAAATGTAGATATTTTGACATTGACAGCGACACCAATTCCAAGGACATTGCATTTTTCACTTATGGGAGCGAGAGACATGAGTGTGATTGCAACACCTCCACCTAATCGCCAGCCCATTACTACAGAAATTCTTGCTTTTAGCGAATCTTTTATTCGGGATGCAATTAGTTTTGAATTAAGAAGAGGGGGGCAAGTTTTCTTTGTCCACAATAGAGTAAAAGATATAGAGCAAGTTGCCAATATAATAATGAAACTTGTTCCTGATGCCAAAATAGCTATTGTCCATGGACAAATGGAGGGTAAAAAGCTGGAGGGAACCATGATGAAATTTATTGAAGGGTTGGCAGATGTATTGATTTCAACGAACATTATAGAATCAGGACTTGACATCCCAAACGCAAATACTATCATCATTAATCACGCGCATATGTTCGGCCTTTCCGATTTACACCAAATGCGAGGACGAGTTGGCAGATCCAATAAAAAGGCATTTTGCTATCTGCTTTCTCCTCCTACCATCGGAATATCTTCAGAAGCAAGGAAAAGATTAAAAACATTGGAAGAGTTCTCTCACTTAGGTGATGGATTTAAGGTTGCTATGAGAGATCTCGATATCAGAGGGGCAGGTAATTTACTAGGTGCAGAGCAAAGCGGTTTCATAAATGATCTGGGATTTGATACGTATCATAAAATTCTTGATGAGGCTGTTCAAGAATTGAAGGAGACAGAATTTAAAGAACTATTCAAAAAAGACATGGTAAATGTCGAAGAACTGTTTTCGCCAGATTGTGTGATTGATACTGATTTTGAATTACTTATTCCCGACGATTATATTTCTAATATCTCTGAAAGATTAAGAGTGTATAATGAATTAGATAATCTGGAAAAAGAAGAGCAATTAATTGAGTTTATAAAATCAATAAAGGATAGATTTGGTCCTTTACCGGCTGTTGTTGAGGATCTGGTAAAAGTCGTTCGATTGAGATGGGATTCTGAAAAGTTGGGCTTTGAAAAGCTGACAATAAAGAATGAAACACTTAAAGCTTTTTTAGTTTCATCATCAAATGAGCGATACTACAATTCATCTGCCTTCGGTAGCATATTGAAGTTCGTTCAACAACATCCTAGAGTTTGCAAAATTAAAGATGGCAAAAACAGGGTTATATTTTTTGTGAATAATATTGATTCCGTTGATAAGGCAACTGATCTTTTAAAAGATATATTGAAAATAAAATAAGTACAGATGCAATAAATTCAGCGATTTTGAATTTATTTTAAAACGAGAAGGTATTAACATTATGCCACGAAAATTAGCATGGCTAATGTAATATTTGATGTGATTTTATCTCCAAATATTAGGATAAAAGCAAGAATGTTTGTTTCTAATTGATTTTAATTAGCGTAAATTTGTGTTTTTACTGCTATTATTAAGTGTTAATTATCGTAAGATAAAAGTAAATGTAAACAGGTTATGAAAAATTTTGTGAAGTTTCTTTACACAAGCCCGTTGCTTGTAGCAACAATATTCCTTCTTGGTTCATGCAAGTCAGGAAGTAATCCTTCCGCAACTAATCCAGGTGGCATAAGTACTGCTACTGGTTTGGAGTACAATGATGACGAGGGGTTTCAGGTATTAGATTTCCGAGGCCAACCTGAAGGGCCCAACCTTGTATTTATAGAAGGAGGTAGAATGGTTCTTGGCTCTTATGAAGAAGATATATTTAATACGCGTGATAATATCGAAAGAACTGTTACCGTTGCATCCTTTTATATGGATGAAACTGAAGTCGCCAACATTCATTGGCTGGAATATTTGTATTATGTGAAGCTAGACTCCGCAAGAGAATTTTATGAGTCAGCTCTTCCAGATACTGCCGTTTGGGCCAAGGATCTTGCATATAATGATCCTTATGTAGATCATTACTTAAGATATCCCGGTTTCAGATATTTCCCTGTAGTTGGTGTAACCTGGAAACAGGCTGTTGATTATTGTGGTTGGAGAACTTCTGTTGTAAACCTGAAACTTGCTGAAGAATCTGGATTTGATGAAATACCAGCCGAAGGAAATGGAAACAGATTACCATTGGAATCGGGAGTTGTATTGCCAAATTATAGACTTCCTTCAGAAGCAGAATGGGAATATGCTGCTCAGGCGTTGATTGGCACGCAGTGGCTGGATGAAAACCAGACACATAAAAGACTTTACCCATGGGATGGTCATTCACTGAGAAATCCATATGGAAAAGCGATGGGTAATTTGCTTGCAAATTTCAAAAGGGGTCGAGGCGATTATGCCGGTATTGCGGGTAAATTAAATGATGGCGCCATGGTTACAGATTATATTTATAATTATCCTCCAAACGATTTTAATTTATATAACATGGCTGGAAACGTAAGCGAATGGGTATTTGATGTATATCGTCCTCTTTCATTTCAAGATATGCAAGATCTTAATCCGGTGAGAAGGAGCAAGGAAGATTTAGTTGGAAGATCAATCACAGACCCGAACCTTGATGATCCGGCTGTTGGTTATGATTATCAATTTTTCAATTCCTTAATTTCTGACAAAACACGAGTTTACAAAGGCGGTTCCTGGAATGATATTGCATATTGGCTTTCTCCAGGTACACGAAGATTTATGGATCAGGATTCTGCAACAGCAACAATTGGTTTCCGATGCGCAATGATTAGAGCAGGTTCCAAATATTAAAACACGATATAAAAATTGGTTTATAAAAGCTTCGAAAGTTTCGAAGCTTTTTTTATTTAGCGAGCGCCATGGTAGCAATACTTAAACTTAATACACCACATTTCAATAATTGACTGCCACAAGCTTCGAGAGTGGCACCGGTTGTGATCACATCGTCTATCAATAATACATTTTTATTTTCAAGGACTTTTCTATCTGTCACATGAAAGGCATTTTCCACATTTTCCCATCTCTTTTCTTTAGTTTTATGCGTCTGGCTTTCATTGTATAGATTTCTTTTCAAGGCGTTTTGCTGAATTGGAATTTTGGTGACTTCTGAAATACCTTGAGCAAAAAACAAGCTTTGATTATATCCCCGTTTTTTCTCTTTTTTTGGATGAAGTGGCACAGGAATAATGATATCCATATTGCCAATGCTTTTATTCTTTAACATTTCATGGCCAAGCCAATTACCTATTAACTCTCCAATTTCCGGGTAATTATTATATTTAAACTGATGCAACAGCTTTTGTGTTATGCCCGCTTTATAAAAGTGTAAAAAGGATGTGCCAAAATCAATTTTAAGCTTGCCATAAAACCTTTTCACGAGTTCATTTTCCTTAATATCAGTAAAATTAGTTTTTGGTAATTCGCTCCTACAGAGAAAACAGATTATTTCTTCATTATTTGTCAAAGCACGATCACATAAACAACATATTTTAGGATAAATAATATTTAAAATATCTGTGAAAAACCTCATTTCTGTGACAATTAACTATGTATTTATAAGTCAACTTCTATATTTGTGGATTAATAATTGAAATTGAGCTAAATGCAATTCAATTTGAACTACAATTCTAATTTGAATGATTAAAAAAGATTTACAAGATGAAAAAAAGTGGCAACAACTTCTTCATAAATTGGAAGAAGTTGTTGGGAAAAAACCGGGCGATCTAAAAGGTGTGTTATTTCTGATTGGAGTTCAAGAACTTGGAAAGGGAATTAAAGAATTTTCTAAAGAAGAAAAACAAGACCTGATGCACATTGCTATATGTAAAGTCTTGAGTTATTCTGGAATTTACGAATTGGAAGGATTAGATGAAATGGGATGGCCACATTGGAAACTGGTAAAAAAATTACCTCACTTTGATATGCTGGAGCAAGAAAAATTACTAAAAATGCATGTAGTAGAATATTTTGAAAAGGAAATTCATATTTGGAACTGATTGAAATGTATAGAATTAACTTTTCATTATACTATCTTACGTCAGTATTCATCTTGAATTTATCCCTCAAACTTTCCAGTAAAATTCCAATTAGAAAATTATTAAAATTTGACATATATTTGCCTTGTATAGAATTTAAATTACTAGCTAACAGCTAATTATGAGATTATTTAGTAAATTATTTGTATTATTGGTATTATGTTATTCCAATTTTTCATGCGGAGGTGGTAAAGATTATAGCAACGAAAAAAGAGGACTTATAAAAACGAATGGAGGAAAATTCTACGGTGGAGTTTTCAAAATCAATGAGTCGGAATATATTAAAAACCTGTTTCCACATAATATTACGGATGCTTATTCATACAGGGTTGCTTCACAAATTTATGAAGGTCTTTTCAAATTTGATCCGGAAACTCTTGAAGTAACTAAAGGGCTTATTGAAGATTATCAAATTGATGAATCTGGTACCGTTTATACTTTTCATTTGAAAAAGGGTGTATTCTTCCATGAAAATCTATGCTTTGCGGATGGCAAGGGACGTGAAATGAATGCAAGAGATGTTAAATATTGTTTCACAAAACTTTGTACTAACAATATCAATAATCAGAATTTCTTCATTTTCAAGGGAATTCTTAAAGGAGCTGATAAATACTACATTTCCAGTGCAGAAAATAAAATCCCGGATTTTGATGTTGAAGGTATTCGTGTAAAAGATGATTATACCATTGAATTAGAATTGATTAAACCAAATTCATTATTCACTGCTAATCTTGCCCGTCCGGCATGTTTTATTTATCCTGAAGAAGCTGAGAAAAAATACGGAATTGACATGCGGATTCATGCAGTTGGAACAGGGCCATTTTCACTCAATGTAGATGATGTAGAGGAAGATATATCCATTATTTTAAAGAAAAATACAAATTATCATATTAAAGATGAATTTGGGAATCAGTTGCCTTATCTCGATGCCGTTAGCATTCGATTTATAAAGGATAAAAAAACAGAACTATTTGAATTCAGGAAGGGGAATCTTGATATGATTTATAGATTACCAACAGAATATATCATAGAAATACTTGAAGAAACCATGCCTGGGGCAAACGGCGAATATAGTCAATTTCAGCTTCAAAGATCTCCCGAGATGATGACACAGTTTTTAACACTGAATAATCAAAAAGGGGTTTTTAAAAACAAAGATGTTCGAAAAGCATTTAATTTTGCCATCGACCGAACTAAAATATTGGATTTTGTGTTGAACGGTGAAGGGTATGCTCCTGGTAATCATGGTATTACGCCACCAGTTTTTTCTAATTATGATATTAAGGATATAAGAGGATATTCACTAGATATCGATTCAGCAAAATATTATTTGAATAAAGCTGGATATCGCGATGGAAAAGGATTTCCAAAGCTTAAATTCTTATTAAATGCGGAAGGAGAACGGAATACTAATGTAGCTGTAGAAATCCAAAAACAATTAAAGGATCACATAAATGTGGATGTGGAGCTTCAGATATTGCCATTTGCACAATTACTGGAAAAAAGTTACAGTGGTGACTACAATATCCTCCGAGCTGCATGGGTTGCTGATTTTCCTAGCCCGGAGAACTTTTTATGGGTTTTTTCATCCAAAGTTATACCAAAATCGTTAAATGAAGCATCTTATCCCAATGTTGCTCGTTACATAAGTCAGAAGTTTGATGAGAATTATGAAAATGCCCTCAATGCTAAATCAATACAAGAAGCAAATGAGTATTTTAAAAAAGCTGAAGTTCAACTGATGGAAGATGCACCGGTTATAATACTTTGGTATGATGAAGGATATAGGTTGGTTCAATCTTTTGTGATGGGTTTTCCAAATAATCCCATGCAATATAGAGATCTTGGGAAAGTGTATTTTGAAGAAGCAGAAACATTATAAAGTAAATTTGAGTAAAGATTTAAGCTATCGTTTTTCCCGCTACAAGCGAAAATATTATTTGAATCTAATTGTAAAAGGATCAATTTATATAACAACTGTTGTATTATCAGCATTTCTGTTTTTCAATCTTGTTGAATATCAATTTCACTCAAGCTCTGCTATCAGAGCTTCTTTTTTCTTCGCTTATATCTTTTTATGCATAGTTGTTTTATATAAATGGTTTTTAGTTCATCTGCTCAAATTATTTTTAAAGAACAAACAAATAAGTGACGAAAAAGCTGCCGAAGATATTGGATACTTTTATCCAAATATAAAAGACAAGCTTTTAAATCTTGTTCAATTAAAAAAATCCATCAAGAAAAGTAACTTAATGATGGCCACAATTGATCAGCGCACAAATCAAATGAATGTCGTTCCATTCGAAGAAGTAATAAGTTTCAAAGAAAATGTCAGGCATATCAAATTTCTTATCTTTCCTTTTTTGGTCGTTGCAATTTTAGGAATTGTTTCTCCAAATATTATTACAGAACCCACAAAAAGAATTATTCAGTTCAATAAAGAATTTATACCTCAGGCGCCTTTCCACTTTACTGTACAAAATGAAAGTTTACTGGCTTTTAGAAACGAGGACTTCATTTTAAATTTACAATTAACAGGAAATGAATTGCCAGAAACGGTCTATTTCATAACAGAGAATAGAAAAATCAAATTGCAAAAAACAAGTTCGCGGAATTTCGTATATAATTTTGAAAGGATTCAAGAGTCCAAAGTTTTTAGTTTTGAAGCAGCTGGTTTTTTATCTGACAAATATACCATCGATGTAGTTAATAGACCAAATATTAAAAATTTCACTGTTTCATTATCCTTTCCTAATTACCTAAATCGGGAACCCGAAAACCTTGATAATATTGGAAGTTTTCAGGTACCGATAGGTACAAGAGCCAGTTGGTTATTCAACACAAGTGATGTTAATCAAATTGAATTAAAATTTCATGATAATGATGAGGTTATTACTCCAGAAGATATTGATAACCAGATGTTTAAATATGAAACATCTCTATTTACTTCTAGTATATACTCAATACATTTAAAAAATAACTACAGCCAAAATAGAGAAACTATTCAATATAATATTGAAGTGATTCCGGATGAATACCCAAAGATAAATTTGGATCAGTTAAGTGATACAATTCTCTATCAATATTTAATATTTGGTGGGAATATTTCAGATGATCATGGAATTTATGATCTAAAAATTCACTATAGAAAATATCAAAATCAGCCAGCCACTAACAATTTGTTCAAACATTTAAATTTAAAAATAGACGATACCAAAAGCAGTCAGTCATTTTACTATCATTGGAAATTAGACGAATTTAATCTTCAGAATGGAGAGAAACTTGAATACTATCTAGAGGTCAGGGATAATGATGCTATAAATGGAATAAAAGCTACCAAAACTACGCATTATACTTTTGAAATTCCATCGATTAATAAATTGAGAAATGATCTGAAAAATTCTTCTGAAAGTACTGAAAATCAAATAGATAAGACATTATTAGAAGCCAAAGAATTAAATAAAGAACTTGAAAAAATTGACAACAAGCTTAAAGGTAAAAAAGAATTAAGTTGGCAGGATAAGAAACAAATTGAAGATCTGATCAAAAGAAAAAATGCTCTTGGCGAAGAGATTAAGAAATTACAAGAGCAATTCCGGTCAGAATCTCAAAAAAGAGAACGCTTTGACAAAGAACATAATGAAGTAATAAAAGAAAAAATTGAGCAGTTACAAAAATTAATGGAAGAACTGTTAGACGATGAAACAAAAAAATTGTATCAGGAGTTGCTAAAATTATTAGAGGAGCAAATAAATATTGACGATCTGAAAAACACAATCAATAAAATTAATGATAGAGAGGGTAATCTTGAAGAGGAGCTGGAAAGAGCACTGGAGCTTTTTAAAAAGATGAAATTTGAATTCAAATTGAATGAAAATATACAAAGAATCAGTGAGTTGCAGGAAAAGCAGGAAGAAGCGGCAAAAAATACGGAAGACAAATCACTTGAGCAGGAATCATTGCAAGAAGAACAACAGAAATTGAATGAAGAATTCCAGGACTTAAAAAAAGAATTAGATGAAATGCAAAAGCTAAATCAGGACCTGCAAAGACCTCAACCAATGCAGAATTTATCAGATGAAGAAAAATCTATAGAAAGTAGTCAAAAGGATGCTCAGCAAAACCTGGAACAAAATAAAAACAAAAAAGCCAGCAAAGCACAACAGGGAGCAAGTGACCAAATGAAAAAGATGGAACAAAAATTACAATCCATGCAAAGTATGATGATGAGATCTTCCATGAATATAAATTTAAATCAATTACGAGATATTCTTGATAACCTTATCAAATTATCATTTGAACAAGAAAATATAATGATTGAATTTAGAAGGGTCCATCAAAGCGATCCAAGATTCCTTGAATTATCACAGAAACAATTAAAAATAAAAGATGATGCCAAAGTGATTCAAGATAGTTTGATATCTTTATCCAAAGATGATTTCAGAATTGAATCTGTTGTTACGAGAAAAGTAGATGAAATGAATAGGTATTTTGATGAATCTGTTGCGGCTATAAAAGAACGAAAAAAAGCAGAAGCCGTCGGAAAACAACAATCCACCATGACGACAATAAATGATTTGGCATTGATGCTGGATGATGTGATGTCACAAATGATGAATTCAATGGGAATGGGTGAGGGGCAGCCTCAAAATGCGAGAGTACCAAGTTTATCGGAACTTCAACAACAACTCGGAGAAAAAATAAGTGAATTGAAAAAAAGCGGTAAATCCGGCAGACAACTTTCCGAAGAATTGGCTAAAATGGCAGCGCAGCAGGAGCGTATTCGCATGATGCTTCATGAAATGGAGAAAGAATTGAATAAAGGAACCGAAGGTGGTGGTGGAGAGTCCCTGCAAGATATTATAAATAAAATGGAAAGAAGTGAATTAGATTTAGTAAATAAACAGTTGACCAATCAATTAATAAAAAGACAACAAGAAATTGTTACAAGGCTATTAGAAGCTGAAAACGCTCAAAAAGAACGTGAACTTGATAATGAACGAGAATCTCAGCGCGCGAAGGAATACAATCGAAATATACCAAACGCCTTTGAAGAGTATATAAAAGCTAAAGAAAAGGAAATCGAACTGATCAAAACAGTTCCTCCAAAATTAAATCCATATTACAAAAAGGAAGTAAACGAATATTTTAAACGCATAGGAAGTTAAAATGACAATGGACACAATTAAAATTGTAATTCCTTCAATAACTGAGAACATTAGGATTATCGAAAGTTTTATTGATAATGCGAAAGAAAAATTTATGCTAGATGATGATATCTATGGCAATATCATGATCGCAGTAACTGAATCCGTGAATAATGCCATTTTACATGGTAATAAAAGTGATAGAAATAAAAATGTCACACTCAGCCTTTCTTTAAATAACAATGTGATAAATTTCAAGATAAAAGATGAAGGGATTGGTTTTAACTTCCATAACCTACCTGACCCCACTTCTCCTAAAAACATCGATAAACCCTCTGGAAGAGGTATTTTTTTAATGAAACATTTATCAGATGAAGTTAATTTTAGCAATAATGGTAGTATAGTCGAGTTGTCTTTTTATATGAATTAAACATGGACAACATCCTGTTTTTCTCTGAGGATATTAGTTTCACATTAAAAGAAAAAAGAAAAATTAGAAGCTGGATTAAAATGGCTATTGATGACAATCAAATGCAACTACAATCTATCAACTACATATTTACTTCAGATAATTACTTGTCAAATATCAATCAAGAATATCTGAAACATAATTCACTTACAGATATAATTACATTTAATCAGTCTCCAGATCCAAATGTTATCGAATCAGACATTTACATCAGTGTCGATAGAATTTCGGATAACTCTAAATACTTTAACCTTCCGTTTACAAAAGAATTACACAGAGTGATGATTCATGGAGTTCTACATCTTATTGGCTTCAACGACAAGAAAGAATCTGAGAAAAAAGAAATGCGGAAAAAAGAAAATCATTATTTAGCTTTGCTGTCGTAAATAAAAACAATATGTTCCACGTGGAACTTTTGCACTATACTGCAATATGTTCCACGTGGAACATTAGCTTAAAAACAATATGTTTCCAGAATACGATGTTATTGTAATTGGTGCAGGACACGCAGGTTGTGAAGCAGCACACGCTGCTGCTACAATGGGTTCAAAAGTTATGCTCATTACAATGAACATGATGACAATAGCTCAAATGTCGTGTAACCCCGCCATGGGTGGAATAGCAAAGGGACAAATCATCAGAGAAATAGATGCTCTTGGTGGTATGTCCGGAATTGTATCAGATAAGTCGATGATACAATTTAGAATGCTTAACAAATCCAAGGGTCCTGCTATGTGGAGCCCAAGAACACAAAACGATAGAATGTTATTTTCTCAGTACTGGAGAGAAGCAATAGAAGCTAATCTAAATATTGACATGTGGCAGGATATGGTCAGCCAACTATTGGTACATGAAAACAAAGTGATTGGTGTTAAAACTGCAATAGGCAATGAAATAAAAGGCAAAACCGTAATATTAACCAATGGTACATTTTTAAATGGATTGATTCACATCGGCGAGAAACAATTTGGTGGTGGGCGAATGGCAGAGAAAAATGCTACCGGCCTAACAGAACAACTCGCAAACCTCGGTTTTGAATCCGGTAGAATGAAAACCGGCACTCCTCCCAGAATAGATGGTAGAACTATTAATTATGAGCTACTTGAAGAACAAAAAGGAGATGAAAATCCTGGCAGCTTCTCTTTTCTAACTAATAAGAAACTCAAAACCCAACGAAGCTGCTACATTACTTATACCAACAAAAAAGTACACGAAACATTGGAAACAGGTTTTGATAAATCTCCAATGTTTAATGGCCGTATCCAGGGTGTTGGCCCTCGTTATTGTCCCTCCATCGAAGATAAAATAAACCGATTTGCAGATAGAGATCGCCATCAAATATTTGTAGAACCAGAAGGATGGAATACAATCGAAATATACGTTAATGGATTTTCTACATCACTCCCTGAAGACGTTCAGTTCAAAGCATTAAAACACATTAAAGGTTTTGAAAATGTAAAAATGTTCCGCCCCGGTTATGCAATCGAATATGACTACTTTCCACCTACTCAATTAGACCTTTCATTAGAAACTAAACCGATTGAAAACCTTTATTTCGCCGGACAAATAAACGGTACAACAGGGTATGAAGAAGCTGCTTGTCAAGGACTTATGGCAGGTATCAATGCGTCTAGAAAAATTAAAGAACTAGATCCTCTAATCCTAAAAAGAAGTGAGGCTTATATTGGCGTACTCATTGACGATCTGGTTAACAAAGGCACGAAAGAACCATATCGTATGTTCACGTCCAGAGCTGAATATCGAATATTGCTCCGACAAGACAATGCCGATCTTCGACTTACAAAACATGGATATGAAATAGGCCTTGCATCAAAGGAAAGAATAGACATTGTTAACGAAAAAATCACAAATATTCATGCACTCACAAACGAACTCAAGCATAAAAAACTATTCCCTGAATCAATTAATGCTCAACTAATTAAAAACAATTCTTCACCAATCAAAGAAAAATCCAGCATATACCAATTACTGAAAAGACCAGAACTAAACCTTGAAAAACTTTCTCAAATTGATAACTCCCTGGACACGTACCTTTCACACTACAATAAAGAGGTAATAGAACAAACTGAAATAAATACTATCTATGAAACCTACATTGAGAAAGAACGAAAATTAGCTCAAAAAATAGAACATCTCGAAAACTTTAAAATAAGAGACAATTTTGACTACAGCAAAATAAAAGCATTATCAGCTGAGGCAATGGAGAAATTACTAAAGATCAAACCAAAAACAATAGGCCAGGCAACAAGAATAAGTGGCGTCTCACCTTCCGATATTTCAGTCATTATGGTTTACCTAGCTAGATAATATGTTTGAAAAAACAAAATCATGTCCAATATGCAATGGTACCAAATTTAATAAACACATAGAATGCAAAGATCACATGCTTACAGGGCAAATTTTTACGCTTACTAGTTGCGATAACTGCTCATTCCTTTTTACAAATCCAAGACCAGATACACATACTATTAGCAACTTTTATAAATCTGATGAATACATATCCCACTCCAATAATGCCAACAATTTAATAAACACGACTTATAAAATTGCCAGACAGTTTACTATTTACAACAAATTAAAAATAATAAATTCGCTATCTGCAGAAAAAAGCATATTAGATTATGGCTGCGGTACCGGTGAATTCATATCTTTTTGTAATAAAAATGGTTGGGATATCACTGGATTTGAACCAGACAAATCAGCGAGGGAAAAGGCAATTGATTTAACTAAAACAAACATTTTAAGCACCAACATAGAATTGCAAAATGCACCACCAAAATCCTTGATAACTTTATGGCATGTACTTGAGCATATTTCAGACCTTAACAATACGTTCAGTCTATTAAAATCAAAACTTAACAATGATGGAAAATTCCTTATAGCTGTTCCAAATCACAAAAGTTTTGATGCCATATATTACGATCAATTCTGGGCCGCTTATGATGTCCCAAGACATCTATATCATTTTTCCCAGAAAACCATGAAACTGTTTTTAAAAAAACATGCATTGAAAATATATAAAATAATACCAATGAAACTGGACTCTTTCTACGTTAGTATGTTAAGCGAAAAATACAAAAACGGATACATAAATTACTTCAAATCATTTATAAATGGCTATAAATCAAATCTTTACGCAAGAAAAAATAATAATAATTACTCAAGTTTAATATATATTGCCGGCAAATGATCAAATATTTTTTCATCCTCATTTCATTACTCACATGTTA
>SMVB01240538.1_pt1 | contig 23176 bp, 31 predicted proteins | sample 2456461 | NCBI WGS metagenome assembly SMVB01 (sample SAMN11095934, study PRJNA526329) | marine sediment metagenome | biome: Marine sediment; feature: Surficial sediment; material: Deep marine sediment; isolation source: Hadal surficial sediment | place: Pacific Ocean | collected 2014-05 | depth...
GGCCAATTCGAGCGGACGCTGATTATCGCCGAAGAGGGCAGCTACGTCAGCTATCTGGAAGGCTGCACGGCGCCGAAACGCGATGAACATCAGTTACATGCCGCCATCGTAGAATTAGTGGCGATGGACGACGCACAGATCAAGTATTCGACGGTGCAGAACTGGTATCCCGGCGACGAAGAAGGCCGAGGCGGCATCTACAATTTCGTCACCAAACGCGGAGCCTGCCGTGGAGTCAATTCAAAAATTTCATGGACGCAGATCGAGACAGGTTCGGCAATCACCTGGAAGTATCCCAGCGTGATGCTGCTGGGCGATAACTCGGTCGGCGAGTTTTACTCGGTCGCAGTGACGGCGAACCGCCAGCAAGCCGACACCGGCACGAAGATGATACACATCGGCAAAAATACGCGCAGCACAATCGTCTCGAAGGGGATTTCAGCGGGGCGCGGGCAGAATAACTATCGCGGCTTGGTGAAGATTATGAAGGGGGCGACAAACTCGCGCAACTACTCGCAGTGTGATTCTCTGTTAATTGGCGATAAATGCGGGGCACACACTTTCCCCTATATCGAAGTGCGAAACACGTCGTCACAAGTGGAACATGAAGCGTCCACGTCAAAGGTCGGTGAAGACCAGATTTACTACTGTCAACAACGCGGCCTGTCCGCCGAAGACGCCGTGAGCATGATCATCAACGGCTTTTGCCGCGACGTTTTTCAGGAATTGCCGATGGAGTTCGCCATCGAGGCGAGGAAGCTGCTCAGCGTGAGTTTGGAAGGAAGCGTGGGGTAGAGAAAATCCCAAAGACGGTAATGAAGCTTTACGAACAAATCCAATAACCATTGCGAGGTCGGATAATGTCTGCCGACAATGCTTTCCAAGATAAGGTTAAAGCGGCGCTTGATTTCCAAACACCGATAGATCATATGTGGCAAGATAGGCTACGGCTGATCGTCCAATCTATTCAAGATTATATCAATGTGGCACATCCAAACATGGTTTACATAGAGGTTGTACCTGATGGCGCTGGAGGACTTTACGGACGACAATTTTCGGTAATACTGAAAATTCCCAATAAACAGTATCAGGAGAAGTTATTTAGGACTTATATTTGTTCTGATGACAAGCCAATTTTTCTCGATTTCTGGGGTGATGACCTCATAGAATGTAAAACGAATGACGCTTTGGAAAATCATATTTTAGAGTTTTTAAGCAAAATTAAACAAAAAATGTCTGAATATCTACGGTTCGCGTGGGCCAATGGAACTTAACTTTTCATGGAGAAGAAATGCTCGAATTAAACGAAGACAATTTTGAAGCAGAAACTGGCTCTGGCACTGTTTTGGTAGATTTTTGGAGTGATGGTTGTGGTCCTTGTCGCGCAATGGAGCCAGTTCTTTCTGAAGTTGAAGCGGCGGGAATCAAGGTTTGTAAGGTAAATGCCGGTGTGCATATGGCTTTATCCAGCAAATATGGCGTTAGTGCCGTTCCTACCTTTATAATTTTCAAAGACGGCAAAATACACGAACAATTTAGAGGCGTTACGTCCAAAGCTAGGCTTTTAGAAGCTGCGCAGTAAATAATCAAGGATGTTGATCTAACACACTATATAGAACGATGTGTATGAGAACAATATCTTCGGAGGAATAATGAGAGGAAAAGCTGGAATAGTAGTTGTTTTATTAGTGTTTGTTGCAGCAGCGGTATTTTTGTTTCTAGTTGCAGTAGACGACAGGTATTCTCTGCCTGGTTTCAATCAATATCCTAGGTTTGAGCAATTGCCGCCCCGTGATATACAATCTTTATTAACTCAGTTACGTCGAATAGATTGTGAGGTCATCAGTTTGAAAGAACGACAAAAATCATTTCAAGACAATTTAAATTCGCTACAAGCTCGCCGCCAGGCAGTTGTAGACGAAATCAACGATTGGATGAAAAGCATAAGGGATCAAGTGAATGAGCCTAGAACAAAAAAGGTTTTACAACCTAGCGATGTTCTCGTACCCAAGCGGTAATAAATTACACTTAGGACATTGGTATAATTACGCACCAGCAGATACTTATTCCAGATTCAAAAAATTACAAGGTTTCGATGTCTTTCAACCGATGGGCTTCGATTCTTTCGGTTTACCAGCCGAAAATCATGCGATTAAAACTGGCGTTTCACCCGCTATATCCGTCCGCCAAAATATGGACAAAATGCGTGAGCAGTTGGTCAGCATGGGAGGATTCTATGATTGGGATGCTTATTTAGAGACTTCTGATCCCAGTTATTATAAGTTGACCCAATGGCTCTTCTGCAAACTTTTCAATGATGATTTGGCTTATAAAAAGAAATCACCTGTGAATTATTGCACTCAGTGTGCCACCGTTCTCGCCAATGAGCAATGTAAAGATGACAAGTGTGATCGTTGTGGCCAAAAAATAATTCAAAAAGAATTAGATCAGTGGTTTTTAAGAATCACAAACTATAAAGATCGTCTTTTAAGCGGTCTTGATGACCTTGATTGGCCAGAGAAAACAAAAACCCTCCAGCGGCATTGGTTAAACAATCTTCAAGACTGGTGCATTTCTCGCCAACGCTACTGGGGAACACCTATACCTATAGTCTATTCTCCAGATGGGAAACCCACTTTGATAAAGATAGGGTTGAAGTCAGACGCATGGGAATTGCCAACTGATGTGGATTTTAAGCTGAGTGATCCTATCTCACTCGCCGCAGCGCCCTTATCTCGGTCAAAGGAATTACGAGAACGAGTGACAAAGCGGTTTGGTGAAGGCTGGACTCCTGAATTCGACACGATGGATACGTTCGTAGATAGCAGTTTCTACTTCATTGAATATCTGCGGAAAGCCGGGAAAGATTTGAGAGAATGGCTGCCAGTTGATCTTTGTATTGGTGGCATTGAACATGCGGATAAGCATTTAATTTTCGCTCGTTTTATAACTATGTTTTTGTTTGACATTAACGTATCCCCGGTAGAAGAACCATTTAAAAAAGTTATTCACCAAGGGATTATCAAGGTTAGTGGCGAGAAGATGTCAAAGAGCAAAGGCAACGCCGTAGACCCCGATGTTTACGTTGATAAATATGGCTCAGACGTCCTTAGACTTCATTTGATGTTTATGGGGCCTTATGATCAAGGCGGTGAATGGAATGACAAGTCCATGGTAGGTATGAAAAGATTTTTAGATGCAGTCAAGCGCAAGTTAAGTCTTCCTTACGTGGATAAAGTAGTTCCTCCTGTCGAGATGGATAAGTTACTTACCAATGTTACAAAATATCTTGAAAATCTAAAATTCAACTTGGCCATCGCGTCATTTATGAAGTTCATCAAAGCAACAGGTTCAGACTTCCTACAAACACCAGATAAATTGAAGTTCATAATTGCTCTTGCACCTTTGGCACCCAAAACCGCTACAACTTTATGGTCGCAAACTACTACATTGGGCGAATTATGGTGTCAGACTTGGCCGGATTTTGAAACTCAAAAAGATGATCGTGATTTTTTAATTCAAGTTGATGGCAAGGTTAAGGGCAGAATTAAACTTGCAGGAGACGAGACAAATTGGCAGATCGGAGAAATATGCGCTTCACATATTAAAATAAAATTTTGGAATAGACGAATCATCATTCCTGGTAAGATAATAAATTTTATAACAGCAGGAATACCAATACATGAGCGAAGTTATTTAAACGAAAATATGACTTTTAAAATTAAAGTCAATGGTGTATTCAGGAGTGAGATAAATCTGAATATGCAAGGATGGAACGGGGGACATAAAGATAAAGAGGATTGGCAAATAGCCAATGTGTGTGCTAAGAGCATTGGATTGATTGGCTGGCATAGTCAAGAAATTGTTCCCGGTAAATCTATAGACTTTAAAACCAAATGAGAAACGAAAACAAAGTTTGCTTTGATTGTCGTCTCGCAGTTAGACGGAAGTTGTTGTTATGGGCTGCTGGAGAAAAGGCAGTTTGCCCAGATTGCCATAAGGAAATGACTTCGGTAGGACGCAAATGGAGAGTCCCCAAGAAGACGGATAACGTCGGATGGAAAAAGATGCGACGTTTATTTGAAAGGAAGTGATGAACACGAATTCCTCTTGATGGTCGTTTCAATGCGGCATAAACCTCCATGGGTTTTTCAAGTCCTGAACGCACTGGGAGAAGTTGCACTAGAACAACGGGTGCGATTGGATCGGCGTCCCTTTGACATAGTTGCCAATGCAGTCCAAACCGAGCACGACTTTGACTTTGAGGTCAGCGAAGGCGAAGTCAGGATATTGGCGGGTGAAGTAGGGATCACTTTCGACAAGCTCTCGGAAGAAGAAGAGGGATTTCTGGCAACACAGATATTTACCTCGAAGATCGAAGGCCCGTTTTTTGAAAAACGAACACTGATTCTGTGCCCCACCAGCACATGGCATCTCTACAACTCTACGGTTGTCTGTATTGATGATGCAGACTACGCTTACGAAGAAATGAAAGTTGTTCAGATCAGATACAGCGGCGGCATCCTCAAAAGCTCTCCTCTGCCGACGTTTCCATAAGAAAAAAACCAGAAGAGAAGGAAATATGAACTTTACAATCCTTCTGTTGACAAGTACAATAGCGGAAGGTCTGAAAACAAAAAACAGGGGCCGGATCATCGGGATGATTCCGTGAGTGAAAACTAAAACTTGGCAAAACCTGTGGCGTTCGCTACGTCGGGGGTCAAGATGGCTAGAGAATAGTCTTTAAGTGTCCTCCACGGATTAGCGAGTTCAACTCTCGTCGGCTCCACTCACAAACAACGGGAAAAATAATGAAAGTAACCAGAGAAACGCATTACAAAAGAGATGCCCTCCGAATATTACGAATGATGGATCAAGCGGGCTTCAAGCGTGTGAAGATTACTGGCAAGCGAGGCAACTGGCTTGTAGCAACTCACGGAAGCGTATCGCCATTGGGTAGATTTGCTTCAAAAGAAGCACATTACGAACAAAATCTATACATAACAGCGGCAAAATCAAGGAACAAAATCTATACATAACAGCGGCAAAATCAAGGAAGAACAATGAAATATAAAAGATACACTGCTAAAATCACGTTAGACGACAATGGATGGTTTCATGGAGAAGTCGAACTTTTAACAGATGTAGTTACATTTCAAGGCACTAATGCCACTCAATTAACTTTGTCTTTTGAAGAATCCATTGATGACTATTTAGCTTTTTGTCAACGACGATCCGAAGAGCCTGAACCACCACTCTCTGAACTTGATGACTGTCACATCATGTATTCATCTGATGGAGAAGGTAGATGGTGGAAACGCGAGTGGAAAGATCAGTGTCCAGAAGATGCGTTTATTAGAGATAAGTGCCAAGGCACAAAAGGCCATTCAGACATTCATTGGCGATACAATACTGATGGCAGTTTAGTTTGGAGCGAAAATAAAGCCGAAATGACGGAAGCAGAGTTGGCCGACCAAACGCGCGGATGCTCAGGGAGTACGCCGCCCGGTCATGCCAACTGGATTTCTCCTGTTGATAAAGCAAAAGATTATTACATGGAATTTTATGAAGACTCTGATGTAACAGACCCAGAAATAATTGCTGCATTAGAAAGAGATGAACCACCGGAAAAAGGAGCCTCAACTAATAGGCCCTGTACAGAAACGGAAGAGTTAAAACTTCAAGGCAGAATCCCAAAACGAGAATCCGGTGAAACCTAAATTTTAAGCTGATGAAAAGTTTCCGCCGCTTTTTGAAAGGAAAAAATGATGACGACAACAACGACAACAACACTAAAGCTAAAGCCCAAAACCATCTTTGCATTTGTCGCAATTTTTATTTTATTGACTTATGTGGGCTGCGATGATGCTGAGCCAGTAACCATTGAAAGTAGCGTCATAATTCAACGAAGCGGTGACGGAATTGGTTCGGCAACTATAATTTTCCCTCATACCGAAAATGGAGGAAACCATCCCGACAAAATGGTAGTGAGTAATGCTGAAGAAATTGAAACGCTAATTACTCAACTGCGGCATATAATAAGACAACTTGAAGGTGCTAAAGAAGAATTAAAGCCAAACACTGAACTTTATGAACAAGTCAAGCCTACTGAATCTAAAAAATCAAAAACCACGTTGTATGACTCTAAATAATTCCAATTCCGAGTCGTCGCACAAAAAGTGAGGAAAGTCGGGACACCACTGCTTAAGGTGGGAGGATTTTTTTTAAATCCGCTTGTACCACCGAGGGTGCAACCTAAACAGGCTGAGTTTGTGAGCAGAACTATGATGCCGGGTAAGGGCCAATAGATAAATGACGACATAGAACAGAATCCCGCTTACGGGAATTGGAGATTTTAATGAAAACTACAAGTGCCACGTCGCCGCCGAAACGATCCCACAGAAAAAATCAAGTACGCCGTGCTCCAGGCTCTTTCTTTGGCGACTGGATTGGATGGCGTGCTGCGATACTTATTTTTATAGCTATTCTTTTAGTTGGCTCGTGTAGTGGTGGCAACACAATGTCGTCGGGCCAATCATTTATGCCCGCAGTTATAAACATAGTAAAAAAAACCACTGCAAACAAGAGGTTTATATTTAAGATAAAAACTAAAACTGGAGGAATCATCGGGAATATTTCTATATCTGCTAAAGATGTTTTTGCGGCTATAAACAAATTGAGAAAAAGATACCCAGGCTGTACCATACTTGAGGCGAGAGAAAAGAGGGAAAATGAACAAGTCACACTTGCTACTGCCGCTTTACAAAAAAGCAACAGAGATAAATGATAATCTTTCAAAACGTCAGCAGCTACGCGCGAAAAACATAAGTGGTGGCGGTTTAAATTTTCTCATGTGGGAGCAAGCCCCTTGTATGCGAACAATTTCTGTCATTCACGCGAAGGAATATAATTATGTGGATGAGTGCTATTACGAAATGTCCCAGTCTCGCCCTTATACATTAAGATTTCCATATCTCATTTTTATAACCCGTGGCGCTCGAAGAGACACCGAATATGATGAAGGCATCCCCAATCGGATAATAATGTGTGCGTGCAGCACCAGCCCAATTGAATCCTTAGAAGATAGTGTTTATTTTATTCCATTGTCCAATATTTATGAAAAATTAAATGTCTGTCAAGAGGTGTCAAGCAACTTAAAAGAAGCCGTCAAAAATTTTTGGAACACTTCATTTTATGAATACGAATGGTTGGGTGACCTCATTCGCAACAAACTTAGCGGCCTTGGTTCTTATGCGGAATGGGAAGAGCTTTCAAAGGAATGTCCTGACCTTTTAGAAGACGTTTGGAATAGTTTCCGTTGGGGAACTCTTGAAGAAATGGTAAACATTGATTTTGAAGCTCTTCGAGCATTTCAGCATAAAATTCAGCATAAAATTCGCGCCAGCGGGCTGCCCATGGCCTATTGCCGCAACTAATCACTCCGCTAGGTGCTACTAAAATGGACAAGTCACACCTATTACTGCCACTGTCTACTTTTCACAGAACGTCTTTGCCTTTAAAAATGTGGGAACAGGCTCCTTGTCTACGAACAATTCAAGTTATAAATATTTTTGACAAAGAGCTTACCTTATTTCACTTAAAGTTGCCGTATTTAATTTTTGTACTTGGTTATTTCCCGTCCAGGATGTCTTTTTCTAATTGCAACCTACTCTTACTGTGCGGATGTAGCAATAAACCAATTAAGTCTTTGGATGATCATATTTATTTCCCTCCATTGTCCAATATTTATGAAGGTTTAACTGTCTGCTTAGGCGACGCAATCACTCCCTACGACTTAAAAGAGGCTGTTACCCTTTTTTGGAGCACTTCATTTTATGAAGGTAGTTGGTTGGGTGATTTTATTCGCAATAAAATAAGCATTGGGTCTTATGCGGAGTGGGGAGAAATTTCAAAGGAATGTCCTGACCTTTTAGAAGACCTTGATTGGAGTAGTTTCTATTGGGGAACTCTTAGAGAAATGGCTCGTCACGATAGAGAAGTTGCCGATAATTTTAAAGCAAAAATGTATAGCGCATTTATATAAACTAATTAGTGGATCGCTATGAATCTTCAAGAATTGAATGATTATTTTTTTTTGGGAGGACCGGGCAATCAGTTATTGCTTCGCTATGGGTGCGATCTATCCCTTAGAGGCTTGTTTGACCCATATTCCAATGAATACGGATATGTGCAGCCGTTTGACAGAATCCGTATACTCATTGCGGTCAGAAAACATGGCATAAGTATTTTTAGCTTATTAGAAGCTTACGAAGAACTTGTGGAACGAATGAGGGGAAACAGGACAGATATAATAGATGCGGCTGGCGCGGGAGTAAAAGACATTGCAAAGTACGCCAAGCTTGCATTAGCCCATCCTCAGTTTAATGACGAACAAGGAATGTGTCGTTCAATCGCAGCAGAGGCAGAAAAATTGATTCCTATTATGACAAACTTTTAGATGAAAGATGAATTCCTTTAGATGAAAGATGAATTATGGACACAATTGTTAAGACAGCCAATTTGGATAATAGGATTTTAGCTAACTTATTAAGTCCAGACAGTGCAATTGATGGATTTAATTGCCATGCACTATCGGGAATAGTAGATTTCCGAAACAACCGTCTTCTTCTTTTGGTTTTAATTGTAAAGGCCAACTACCAGGAGAAATTTAGAGAAGAGAGAGTAACTTCCGTTGAAGTTTCTTTAGATGAGTTTCGCAAGTCAGGGGATGCTGGTGTTGTAAAGCCGGATTTCTATGCTTTTAAATTAGAGGAATATGGACATTCAGTGATATTTGGAGATTATGAAGCATCCACAGAAGCTGTTTGCTACATGGGGGGTGTAAAAGAGCCTACCGAATTCATAGACAAGATGAATATTCGCTATAGAGATGAACTAATTGCCATATCCGATCATTTGACGGACAGCGAACTAAACTCGCTTAAAAAACTCAAAGAAAGATATCCCAATGAACTTCAAGGAAACTCTTTGCCTACCTAAGACTGATTTTTCTATGCGGGCAAATCTGCCCGAACGCGAGCCTGCCGTCTACAAAAAATGGGCGGATGATTATGTCTACAATCGGATGGACATGAACCGTCTTGGGGCCAAGACCTTTACTCTCCATGATGGACCGCCGTATGCCAACGGCGATATCCATGTTGGCACCGCGATGAATAAAATCCTCAAAGATTTTATTATCAAACATCGTTACTTCAATGGTGCTCACGTTTATTGGAAGCCAGGTTGGGACTGCCATGGCTTGCCAATTGAACGAGGTGCTACTTCGGAGCCAACCCCGTTCAAGCGCGGGCCTTACGGCTCCGTACAGGATTTGGAGGCAGCAATTCACTCCACGAGACGAACTGCCTGCCGTAAATACGCAGATAAATTTGTTTATGCCCAAATGGAACAATTCCAACAATTAGGCATTGTGGCTGACTGGGATCGCCCATACAGAACCGATAACAAAGAATTTGAAGCAGAAATTTATCACAAATTGTGTATGTTGGCAAAAGATGGTTTGTTATATGAACGTCTCAAGCCCGTACTGTGGTCGTGGAAAGAACAAACAGCCTTAGCATCAGCAGAAGTTGTATATAAAGACCACGAATGCACTTCAATGTATGTTGCGATGCCCACAACTGCATTCCCTCCAAACACACATCCGTTTCAATTTTCCCGTATAATCATCTGGACAACAACGCCATGGACACTACCTGCAAATGTGGCTGTGGCTCTTCACCCTGATGAGAAATATGTTTTAACAACTGAGAACAACATTGTTGCTGAAAAGCGTTTTTCCGAATTGAAAAAGCAAGGTGTGCTTAAAGAAGGCGAGGAAAAGAAAGGTGAGTTTACTGCAAAACAATTTGAAAAAGAGATCGTTTATAACCCGCTCCGCGAGTGTAATATGGGTACCGACGACGAATTCAACTCCAAAATTGTATTTAGCAGGGCCGTTGATATGAACACAGGCACAGGCTGTGTTCATATCGCGCCTGGTCATGGCGAGGTAGATTATGAAATTGGGATTCAAAATAAACTACCTGTTATCATGCCTGTGGACGAACATGGCCGGTATACAAAAGAGATTGAGGAAATTATAGACGGCTTTGCATCATCAGCCGAAATGCGGAACAGCGGACCTTGGCATAAGAAGCACAATCTTTTGTACGCTGGACTTCATGTCTTAGAGGCCAATGATGTTATTGCTGAAATACTCGAAGACCAAGATTGTTTGTTAAAAAGTGAAAAAATCACTCACAGTTATCCTTTCTGCGAAAGATCGGGAGAACCCGCTATTTTCCGAGCCACTAAACAGTGGTTTATCAAAATGAAAGATTTGCGAGAAAAAGCTCTTGCTCAAATCAAGGGCGTTAAATTTACACCTGAATCTGGCCGTCAAAGTCTGGATGATATGGTGCGCACGCGACCTGATTGGTGTATTAGTCGTCAAAGAAGTTGGGGCGTACCCATCGCTTTTTTCAGACATAAGAGAACTGGCAAATACCTTTTGGGTGATGATGTTTTAAATCACATCGAAAAAGTTTTTAAAAAGCATTCATCAGATGCTTGGTTCACTATGGAAACCAAAGATTTATTGCCAAAAGATTATCGTTACAAACCAGAAGACGTAGAGAAGGTAATGGACGTATTAGACGTTTGGTTTGATAGCGGTTCAACATGGCAGGTACTTGGGTCTTATAAAAATGGCGGCAAATTCCCTGCTGATTTATATTTAGAAGGCAGAGACCAACATCGGGGGTGGTTTTCTAGCTCATTACTACTAGCAACGGCTTGCGCAAAACAGAGACCTTTTAGGGCAGTTGTTACTCATGGTTTTGTAACAGATGGACTAGGCCACAAAATGGCAAAAAGTGTTGGCAACGTAATTGCACCAGCGGACATTTTAAAATCACATGGCGCTGAAATTCTGCGGATGTGGGTAGCAACCTCTGATACCAGCAAAGATTTAAGAATCAGCACGGACATCCTAGATAGCGTCAAAAGAGAGTACGACAAATTAAGAAATACCTTTCGTTTTCTACTAGGAAATCTGGGTGGCTACAAACAACCTCTTCATTCGCATTTGAAGCCGTTAGATGACTGGATCTGTGACCGGGCGAGAAAAACACTAGGAGAAGTGAATGATCTCTTCTTTCAATACCAGTTCGCCAAAGGAATGCACAAATTGATGGACTTTGTTCATCACGATCTAAGCGGGTTGTACATGAATGCAATCAAGGATAGAATGTACTGCGGATCTGCTGAGGATAGGTTGGGAGGACAAGAGGCAATGGCGTTAATCCTTCGCGCTATGATCGGATTGTTAGCTCCTATTCTTACATTCACTTGCGACGAGGTGTTAAAGCATATAGACCAACAAATCTTGGCTCAAGCGGGCTTGAAAGACGTACTGCCCTGTGCAGATATTTTTGATTTCCCTTATTTTTCTGTTCCAAATGTTGAAGGAACCTTTCCTGAACCATTTGCAAAGGACATAATTTCAAAACTGCATGGATTAACTGACCAACTAAAACAAGATGGAAAATTAAAAAATCCACTTGAGTTAATTGTCGTTGGACCTAATTTCGTTGGTCTTGGGGGCATAACAAATGAAACAATGGAGGAATGGTTGGTTGTCAGTGCTTATATCAACTATGGCCATCCCAGCCTGCGTCAGTCACCCGAAAAACTAGGTGAATTAAAAGTAGACGCTAGCGGATTGTTCTCTGACCGGAAGGGTGAAGTTTTTGAGGTATTTGAGGTATACCGTTCTAATATGAAGAAGTGTCCACGTTGTTGGAAGCATAATGTCGTTAATACTGAACTTTGCAACCGATGCACGGATGTAATTAAAAATGAGCATACCAGATGATCAAGTTCGAGATACTCTTTAAATGCCCACTAATCTCGATGAAAGAAAGCTCTGAGGACTCAAAAAATGAAAACAACTAAATACTATTCGTTAGGCGAAGTTTCTAAACTGTTAGATATTTCATTTTATAGAATTACTTATGCACACACGAAAGGCGGCAAAAATGCAGTCCAAGAGCCGGGACGGCACGCCGGCAAACGTGCCTATCGAAACAGAGACGTCCTGTCACTTGCCAAACATTTTAATTTAAATTCTCATTTGATAAGAAGAAGGTTAAAAGGTGAAGCCTGAACACACAGTTTTTGAAACCAGTTTTACCGTGTTTCCACAAAACGCAAATTATATGCCTTACCTTCGTATCACGTAACATGAATGAAACAGCAACAAATCACGGACTTATTGGAGCAATAAATTATGTCTGAAGATAAACTAAGTGCAGGGAATGAAATTCTAGCCGCGTTCGACCAAGTTGATGAACGTCCAAAAACCGTGGCTGCCGATGATCAAAAGCCTGAAGTGGCTGACCTTGAAGAAGTAATTAACGATGACAATATTGCAATCGCAAAATTTAAAGAAGGTCAAGTAGTAGTAGTTGAAAACATCGAAGTGACCGATGGCTTCCATACAGGAGTTGGTGTTGAATTCATCGGCCAGCCAGCCACAAGTTTCACACGGTCGTTGCCGTCCTTTACTGAGGTAAACCACCCAATAAATTTAACCCAACTGACGGACGAACAGTTGGATTCTCTAGTGTGCGCCGCTAAGCATCTTAAAAAGAAACGATACTCCCAAGCTAAACACTCCATCACAGATGAACAATGGGATAAATTATATACAACCGCAAAAAAACTTTCTAGTGGTATGCGTGAATCAATTGCTTTAGACGCCACAGTTAAAACGGACGCTGTGGTTTATTGGATGGGCCGCGCCCTTCCAGATGATGGAGAAGACGAGTGTGAAGAAACTATGGTTGGCTTGTTCAGATCAGAAGTTAATGTTCTCAGTATGAGCACGACTGAGTTGCTGAATAGAATGCCTCATCTAAAGCCACAGTTTGAAAAAATAAAGCAGGAAGTTCAAGCGCTTAAAGATAAAGTTGAAAGCTTATGTAAAAACAGTTCAGATCCCGCTGCTCTAATGAAATTTGTGTGGACTCAGATTAACACCGTGTGCGAAAACCATCACCCAGAATATTTTGAAAACTAATGGAAAAACTTTGGAAAACCAGCAATTGAAAAGTAGCATAATAAAAAAACTATCAAGCGGCTGCAAAATTGTGCCGGCTGATGGTTTGGCCAATAAATTGCAATTGGGAAGACCTCTGAAAATTAAATTGGGGGTTGACCCAACACGTCCCGATTTAACTCTGGGTCATGCCATAGTATTGCGTAAATTGCGTCAATTCCAAGATGCTGGTCATCATGTCATCTTAGTGATTGGTGATTTCACAGCGAGCATTGGCGATCCTTCGGGAATGGACAAAACACGGCCTATGTTGGAGCGTTCCCAAATTGTTGAGAATGCTCAAACATATGTTGAACAAGCAGGCAAAATTTTAGATATTCCCAATTGTGATATCAAGTGGAATAGTGAATGGAGCAATATAACCTTTGAAACAGTTATCGGCCTGGCCAGACAGTTCACAGTAGCACAATTCTTGGAACGAGACGATTTTGCCAAAAGATTTAAAGAAAAACGCCCCATCGGTATACATGAGCTTTTATATCCGCTCGCACAAGGCTTTGATTCTTGGTATCTTGAAGCGGATGTAGAACTAGGTGGCTCTGATCAGCTTTTCAATATCATGGTTGGTCGGACGTTACAGGCAAAATTAAAAAACGCCCTAAAAGATGACCCGCAAGTGTGCATGACAATGCCTTTGCTGGTTGGCACGGATGGGGTGCGCAAAATGTCTAAGTCGTTAAATAACCATATTGCTCTTACCGATACACCCAATGATATGTTCGGGAAAACAATGTCTATTCCCGATCATTTAATTTGGCCATGGTGGAACACGTTATATGACGACAGCCTTCATGGCGGCGGCATTACTCAAGTAGGTTGTGAGCGTGACTGCTTTATGTATAAAAAGGCATTGGCTCACGAAATAGTTCGAGAATTTCATTCACTCGAAGCTGCTGGCGTAGCTCAAGCTCAATGGAATTCACAATTCTCCAGTCGTAATGTGCCCGATGACATAAAGGAAGTTCCATTCTCACAAATAGAGGGAAAAAATTTTATAGACATCGTGGCTCATCTATTCAACGAATCCAAGTCCCAAGCCCGAAGGTTAATCACTGATGGGGCGGTTAAATTAAACTTTATCAAAACGACTGATACAAATCACGTTGTCAACAGTGGTATTATCAAGGTTGGTAAACGACGATACATAAAGGTGACTGATGGCGGACATAACTAAATTAAACGCCCGATTTAACAAGGAGCCAATTATGAAAGTCCGCTATCTTTTTCCTGAAGAAGAAGCAAAGCCATTGAGCTTGTTTTTAACGGCAACGCTCAATCTAATGGTTATGCCGAATGAAGGATCTATCCCTATTGCTTTTTCTGTTCGTCGGGGAAAGATAAGCTTCGGTGTAACAGTGGAGGGAATTACTTCTGAGCAACATGAATCAAATTTGTTAAAAGTGCCTCATCAAAAACACATCGTTATTTCAAAATTCAATTTATAACTTCCGTAAAAAAGGAAATCTCATGGGTTCCTCCACTGTAAGCGATGTTGTTCCATTCGTTGCACATGATGTGATTTACATCCCAAGCCAGCGATCCCCGGAAACCGAGTTCGAGCAAATATTTTGTTCGCCCTTCTCATATCAGGAGGGCGAATACTGCGATAATCCAAAAGAGGTTGTACTGAATGACTGGTCTTACCAGCCGGAAAACCTCACCAATGTTGGAAAAAAAGATAAGCTATACGGAGATATTTGGACCAAGAATGAATACGTGGTGTGGGTTGTCAATGAAAGTGAATACGAGAGTGTTGGTGAGTATGTAATGTCGGTAGTCGCCAACGACCAAGAAGCAATAGAAGTATTCATGGCCGACTTTCAATTCTCCCAAGATATTGAAGAAACCGATTCTGTTCAACAAACCTTGTAAAGTTTTAAAAAATTGAAGATTCTTGTCACGAAAACGTCTCTCTGTGTCATTTAAAGGAAAGGAAACCTGCCTCTAATTCTAGGAGAGAACGATGAACACCCGTGAACGACTCTTAAAGTGGCGAGAGCTTTACGAAACTGACCAGCCAGCAGCCCGCTTATTCGAGGAACAAAACCGGCAAGACGAACGGTTTACCTCCCTTATTGAGTTTCACCACGAACTAATGGATGGCTTCAAACGCCGCTTACAATGGCACATTGATCAACGGAAAAAGAAATGAGGAGAAAATGCCTAAAACAGACTCTCTTGACGAAAGAATGAAATTCTACGAGGAACGTGGCGGCAATATCCGTCTAATGCCCCACATCCCCACGCTGGCGCGTTTGGATGGCAAAGCCTTTCATAGCTTCTGCAAAGGTTTGGAAAGGCCCTACGACGCCCGTCTAGGCGATCTTATGCAATCCGTGGCAAGCTTTCTACTCAAAGAAGCCAATCCACTCATCGCGTACACGCAAAGTGATGAAATTACCCTTATATGGCTGAATGAAGAGCCTAATTCTTTGATTTTCTTCGATGGCCGTGTTCAAAAGATGGCATCCGTCTTAGCAGCAATGGCGTCAGTTCAATTTAATAAAGAATTGGCTCAAGCAATTCCTGAAAAAGCTGACAAAATGCCAGTCTTTGATTGCAGAGTATGGAATGTACCCACCAAAGAAGAAGCGGTAAATGCTTTGATTTGGCGAGAACAAGATGCTACTCGCAATAGTTTAACTATGGCCGCACAGTCTGAATATTCCCATCAGGAATTATACCGCAAGAAAGCTGCTGATTTACACGAGATGTTGCACACGAAGGGAATCAATTGGAATGATTATCCCGATTCTCAAAAGCGGGGCACCTATTTTCGTCGTGAAATCTTTGACGCAAGTGAGCGGTTCTCAGAACCTGTTATGCGCACTCGTATAACCAAAATGGAAATTCCACCTTTAGTCAAAATCTCAAACCGTGTAGACGTTATTTTTGATAAGGCCAAACCACTCCCCTTCCCTCACTTGACTTAATAGGTGTTTCACTACTTACACAAACAAGCTGATTAAGACGTGTTGCAAATCGTGAAGCTCGCAACTTAATTTCTCATAAAAGGATATATACTATTGCAGAAAAACACAGAGGTATATTATGACATTTCGCAATCAAGCACTTATGACCTTTGCTATTGCTTTAGGCTTAATTGTTGCAGGGCAATATATTGAAAAGAACAGAACCTCTTTTAGTGCATCAATTTATACAGAAGCCACAAACATTAGCAGAGCATATTTTGAAGTCAGAGGCAACAACGAGGTAATTCCGGCACCTGGCGAAGCACCAATTATGGTGAAAGACTGGCCGTGTCCAGTTGATTATGATAAACCACATCGCAGACGATCTAATAGCTGTCGGCCTTATCGTATTTATCGCAATGGCTGCGGAACATGGCGATATCAGACGGTGGCAAGAAACTTCGGTCGGCTAAACTGCTGGCGATAAAAAGAGCCATTCAACTGGTGGCCCCGTTCAATGAAAGGGTCTTTGGGCGGGGTTATTTTGTGCGCCAACCTGGCCTTGCGGTTGTTGCTGAGCTTTTGCATAGGCACTATACTTTCTTTTCACAGTCATATTAAAAATTTTGGCCGCAGCATTAGCTACCCATGTCCAATTTTCATCCAACCATCTTATAAATGCAACCGTTTTTTCACCAGCAGCGGCTCCCATAGCCAAATCATCCCATGAAAGTTTCATATAAACATTTCTATCATAATCAATCTCCCAGCTTATTTGAGGCGGTATTGGTGTTGATGACATGACTGTTGAAAGCGGGGCAGTCTTATTTCGCATCATACTCATGCCAGGCAATGAAAGTTGACGATTACTTGCTTGCTGGACACGATCAGCATACTTCAAAATCTCTTGAGTAAAAACTGTATAAAATTCTTTGAAACCTGGATTTCCACCTCCTACTGTATTCATTCTTCCTTGAGTCCTCCAAGCATTTGTTCCATCGAGGTCACCAGGGCGTTCAGGATGTCTTGATGTATCGTGATTGATATCCTTTAAATCCCCCACCATTTGACGAGGACTGTAAACATCTAATGTGTGTTTATCTTCATCCCAGTTCCACTTAAAGTTTTTAAATAATTTGCCGCCTGTAGCCCATTTATCTATCTTTGTTTCGCTTAGCCAACCAAGTTCAAGCAAAACCTTCTTACAGTTGACTACAAAACCTTGATAATTATCATCATATTCTTGCATTATATTGACTAGGAAACTATGATAATCATCTGGATGGTAACCCTCCTCTGATCGTATTTCAAAGGATAATTCAATATTATCCCCCTTGTAACTAACTTCAATATTTCTATCTGAAGGTCCATCATTAGCTTCGTACATTTGATTGATGGCCTCTTCCCAAGTGCCCTTATTTTTATCATCCTTATTTGAAGACTGAGCCAATCTGCGATGGCTATAGCTTCCTACCCGACCCTCATAAGTATCATGCCATCCTTCGGGCGGTTTTTTTATCCAATTAGCTAATGGAAATTTAACTTTAACCATACCACTAAACGAAACTATTGCACCATCGTCCTCTGTTACATCAAACCACGCCTGCACCTCTTCATTATCAAAGTTTGCATACTGATCGTGAAAGCTCTGTGCTTCTTCCTCATATTGATCTAATTGACCTTGATAATCATCTTCGCCCTCAAAATTAGTGTTTCCGCCAGCGTCTTCTTCATCGTTAAACATATTATTAAAAAGCCTGCTGTCGCTACTGTCTTGATAACTACCGCCATACCGAGCAAATTCTTTCATGCTTGGTCGTTTGCCTTTTAAGACATTTTGTTGAGCAGATAAAGCCCAATGACTAACCGAAGATTCAAATCCCTCTACACGGTCGCCGTATGAGCTAGTTTCTGGCACCGCTAAATCATAGTCGTCTTTCTTGTGCTTAAATAGACGCAACCGCACGCGAGATAGAGGTTGAACCATTCCAATTCTTTCACGTCCATGATGCCGATCCATGTCTTCAAACACCTCATTGCCTTGCAAATCTTCAATGTCCTCAGCCTCTTTGGTATTTACTAAATAGGCAATTCCACCCCCACCTTTGGCCTCTGCTACAGCACATTGAAAATAATCATTCCCCTGAGCATGACAGGAAGTAATACCGCTATGATCGCTCATACGCAATACGTCAATAGGGTGTCGGGAAACTATGATGCTATATTCGTCGTCTTTTTCATCCGTTTGTTTTGCAAAAGTGCTCCACCAATCTAGTGTTTCTTTATCAAAGTCCTTGGATTTAGAAAGCACTTTGCCGATCTTCTGTTGACGAACGGTTGATCCACGTTGGGTTTTAACTTCTTTAGAAGCCATCCCGCTTTCAAAATCAACCTCATATCCCATATCCTTCAACTTCTTGCGGAAAGCCAATTTCTGCTTAGACTCAAAAGGAATGATTTTTCGATATTCACCATCTTTAAATAAGTGTTTAAAGGGCAGTTCATCAGGATTTTCCTCGAACCATTGCTCAATGTGATCAATGTGATCTTGACCCATTTCAATAAACAATTTTCTGGCTACGAAGTCTTTGAATCTCATAATTATTATTTATACTAGAAATCCTTTAATTTATATGATATAATAGGAGGTATAAATTTTATCAGTATAATTTAATATGAACTTTATCCGTGCCCGAAATGATTATTGCACCTTGTATTGCGAAGATTCTAAAGTATTCAGCAAATTCTACAGGGCATTAAGATATCCACAACGTGGATATTACCATAGCACTCTTTATAAACAAGGTAGATGGGACGGACACGTAGATTTTTTAAGCAAAAAAACAGGCAAATTCTTGACTGGCTTACTTCCTGAAATTACCGAGGGATTAAAACTCCTGGGAGAAGAATATAAAATAAAAGATGAGCGTGGGGTAGTTAAGTGGGCCATAAACGAGATCAATAAAGATTTTCTGCCTGGTATGGAGCTTTATGATTATCAAGTTGATTTAATCAATCAAGCCATCCGATATAGTAGGGGTGTTATTTTTGCGCCAACTTCTAGCGGTAAAACAGCCATTATGATCGGAATTCTCAAGGCATTGTCTCCAAACACACCCACGCTATTTCTTGCTAATCGAAAAGGACTTGTTGAGCAGAATTATAATGAAATGATGAAATGGGGCTTTGAGAATGTAGGTAGGCTTTACGACAAGTATAAAAAACCCGATGTTATCACCTGTGCTACCATCCAATCTTTACACAAGATAGAAAAAATCCTCCCCCATTTCAAAGTTGTTATCGTGGATGAAATTCACGATATGATGTCTAAGCAACCAAAAAGGTTTTATAATAAATTAAAAGGAGCATGTGTCCGAATTGCCGTAAGTGCTACACCATTTAAATTTGGGGGAAAAGATAGGGTTCAAAAATACAGTGTAAAGGGACATTTTGGACCAGTATTTAAAACAGAATCAGCAAGCGAAGAAGACAAGGGTGTTTTAACCACTAGTTTTCTTCAAAGCAGAGAAGTCCTATCAGCTTCGGATTGTACTTTTTATAATATAGAAGAACCTTATATTCCATACATGGTTTATCAAGAGGCTACGACCAAGGGAATAGCGGAATCACTATATTTTCACGAGGTTGTTCGAGATTTAGCCACTAAACAAAAAGGTCGGACGTTAATTTTGGTGGAACGCATTGCCCACGGGGATGCGTTAGCACAGATGATTCCTGGTGCCCTATGGATTCAGGGAAAGGATGACTTAGAAACCCGTCAATTCGTGATTGAACAGCTAAAGAAAGCTAAGAAGAATGTTGTTGCGATTGCAACGCAAGGCATATTTAACGCAGGGATCAATGTATTTATTCACAATCTGATTAACGCTGCTGGCGGCAAGGCCGAACACGTCATCATTCAGAGGATGGGACGTGGGCTTAGAACAGCGGATGACAAAGAGATATTAAAATACTACGATTTTATCTTTAATATTAACGACTACCTACTTATACACTCGCGTAAGCGTATACAAATATTGAGGAAAGAAGGTCACAAGGTAACAGTTAAGGAGAAGTTTGATTTTAGATGATACTTGTAACAGGAATGCCGAGAACAGGAACTAGCTTTTTACAAAGAGCTATTACGCATTGTATAGGCCCAATAAAAGTCAAAAAAGTTCCAAAATTTTTTTCATTAAGAGAGGCTGGTGCTTTAGCGTACTTAGCCCAGCAGGGGTTACGCGATGAAATGGTCACTTGCTTGGAGATAATTGAAAAGATATACTCAAAAGGCAAAATAGAACCAGTTTTTAAACATCCCTATATGTCCTTTTTCCCAGATCAATGTATGTTTTTCTCAAAAGTAATTATTGCCTATGATGATGTTTCTGACCGCTGGATGAAAAGCGCTGAATCTTGGAATGTGCAACGATTCACAGAACCAAAATTTAATTTGAACAACCTAATTGATGTTATTGAGGATGAGTCAACTCCCGTGCAAAAGAGACTTCGTGTGATCGGAGATATCTGGAAAGAAAAGTGTTTTGACCTACAACACTTCTTACTCGCCAATCAAAAGGAAGTTTACTTATGTAAGTTTGGCTGTAGAGATGATTATGATCATGCCTGCAAGTCGCTTAATCTTCCTGTAGAAAAGTACAAAGCGTATTGGGAAGATAATTGGAGAGGAAGTAGATTTGAAGATTAAACGTGGGTCCAGCCCCGGCGAAGCGGTAGACGTTTAGTGAGTCTTGGAACCGAAGAGGAATCAAAGTTACCTGCTACCTCTGCTACCTTTTCTGGCGAAAACCCTACTAGAATAAGCTCGGCGGCATCTAATTGCAAATCAATCCTAACGCTGACTATTTTTTTTACCAGTTGTCTGATGTCCTTTTCGGTGCCTGATGCTAGTACACCATCTATCGTTTGCGTCAATTCATTAGCAGCGGATACAGCATTGATAAACTCTTCTAAAGTTTTTGTTTTAAACCCTTCTATTAGTTGTGGCAGTGTCTCTCGCAATGTGCGTCTTGGTTGACCAAGAACACCCGTAAAGATCAACCCGGCTGCTATACATAAAGCTGTTCCTAAACTTACGATAATAATCGCCAATGGAATCTGGCCAATCTTCATCAATTCAGCTAAAGGTTGTATGTCAACCAACGCCGGCACTAAATTTACGGCCAGCCCACAAACCCAAACCAAAAGACATAGGACTTTCATTTTAATTCCCCCTTATTCTTTTTTCAACCTTGACCTAAACGCCGACGTACTTTGATCCCTTTTCCTCATTGCATGGCTCGCACATGACTTGTATGTTGTTACTGTTCACCGACGACTCGCCACCGTGCCCGCGCGGCTTAATATGGTCAATTGACAATTGACGATCATCATCTGTCCACAAAGCGAGTCTTATGGTGGTCTTGGCCCCAAAAACAAGGTTATTGTTTCTGAGTAATTTAAAACGAGCACCTTTACAACCACATTTAACACAACGCGCACCATTTCGCATTATGAATTTTAATTCTTTGGTATATTTTACAGTAATCTCTTTTCCTTGATAGGGAATCTTTACAGTTCTGCCAAACGGAACAGGTACTCTCAACCCGTCTGTGGGCCGGTTAATCCAGTTTTGCCGCAATAGATCGGCAATATCCTCAAAGGGTATTTCGCCTAGCGTTTCATGGTTAGGGTCCATTAAAACTCCCTTCAAAAATTATCAATGAATCGTTGATGGGCCTTAGTTCCAGCGGCGGTGATTAACCAACCGTAGTCATTTTTGATAACCCAGCCGTATCGTTCCATGTGGCTCATGTGGTGTCGTTTTCTTTTCGGTGAGTCACATTCTATGTAATCTAAGTAAGGAATGAATGGGGGCGGACCACCGGACGGACTCGGACGGATTTCTGAACTTTCTTTTCGCCAACAAATTCGTTCTGTTGATGGAGGCTTTCGTTTCCTTTCGGCGGCATGTTTGGCCATCAAGATTTGGACTGCTGAGCAATGCTCTGTAATAACCAACTCCCAGCCCTCGATTAAATAAGCTAGGGTCCGATACTGATTGAAAGTAGGCTGTGAATACATATCTTTCATTCAAAAATCCTCAATGCGTAGATCATGCCATCTTTGAAGCATTTTCAGAATGATGGATTTAGGAACACCGTGACTATTTCTGCCTTCGAGCCGTTCAGCCGCGCGATCTAACTCCTGTTTGTTGTCCTTCTGACCAAGAATGACCTTAGTTTCAGCCCACCACTTGGATGTTGGCTCTTCAATCCTAACGTCGTAGTCATACTGAAATCCCGCCTCCACATAGGGGCGTACATCTCGCTTCTTGATGTTTGTATTGTCAATCACCACCGGAGAAGCTCCCCGCTTCATCGCGCCTACAGCTAATTCTAGGTTGAGACGGTGATATCTGCCGAGTAACGATCCGACATTATCCTCTTTTTTAGCTTTTGCCCAATTTGCCTTATATTCCTCAATCCCTTTGCCCCACTGGTCGTCGGTCGAGAAAATCAGCCCGTGCTCGCCAGCTAAACGCTTAGCGTCAAAGGACTTGCCACTACTGGGCACGCCACGCATGATATAGAGAATTTTTTCGTCAGACATTTCAACTCCTTAACTCCTATTTTACTTGCTTTCCCTGTGTTTGTAAACCAAAACACATTTTGCGTACATGGATAATCTGGCATCATCGCTTTCCACTTTCCTGAGTCGGTTTTCACGATCAATTTTGATATCTGCCGTTCTTCGACACGGTAACTTCCACGATGGCCATCGTGTCGTTGCCGAAGATGTCCACGACCTTCACCGCCAACTTCCGCCGGCCGGTTTTGCACTCGTGGAACACGCTTGTGAGTTCCAGCGTGCGATCCTTCTTCGTCCGAAACGATTGCCACTCGTTCTCGAAGATGAAGTCACCCGTCCAGACCTCTTCCCACTCGTCTGTTTCGTCGTTTTTCACGCGGACGATTTCCCGCTTGTTCTCAAAGTCGAAGTCCACCGCCCAGTAGTCGATCCAGTCAGTCCAGTTCTCGGTTAGCACTTCACGGTTGACGATGCCGTCCTTGTCCTTAGTCACCTTCACGATCTGGCCCCGCTCGACCACGATCTTGCTCTTCTTGTTCTTGAGCGA
>SMVB01116222.1_pt1 | contig 23175 bp, 17 predicted proteins | sample 2456461 | NCBI WGS metagenome assembly SMVB01 (sample SAMN11095934, study PRJNA526329) | marine sediment metagenome | biome: Marine sediment; feature: Surficial sediment; material: Deep marine sediment; isolation source: Hadal surficial sediment | place: Pacific Ocean | collected 2014-05 | depth...
CATCATCAAACACTTGCTCAAATGGTACACTGGGCTCTGTAGGAACAACTTCTGCCACATCATCAGCAACCTTAGCAACGTCATCAACCTTACCAAACATGTCCTTTGGAACGCTTGCGGCATCTGTAACTTCCCCGAATAGTTCGTCTGCGGCTCTTGCTGGGTCGTCAAACGTATCAAGGTATTTCGCAATTGCTTTCTCTACTTCGGTAACTTCCCCGACGCCTGATCCAAGAGAACCTTTCTCTAAACGTTGAGCCACATTCTTTAATGCTCGCCGGAATGTATCGAAGTCTGGTACGTCCATAGCAACTTCCTCGGCAACATCAGGCTCGTCTACGATCCTCTTTAGCATCTCTTGACGACGAACTTCTCTTTCATCTGGGGACATGCTTGCCTCTTTAGCAAAGTCAGCCTGTCCTTTAACAGAATCTTCCTTCATCCATGTTCCAGCAGACATTCTTTCTTTCCGTAGGTTATCGGCTTCTTCGTAGTCTTGAACAGCACGCTTATACTTTGTGGTTCTCTTGTCGTAGTTGTCCACCTTTTTCTTAATGTTTCTAATCCTGTTCGTTAGCTCTATGTCTGATAGTTCACTGACTTCCCCAGTAACATCCTTAACAGGGACAGCCTTAGTCTCAGTAGGAACCCTTTCCCACAGGACGGCTCTATTCTCATCAAGAATCTCCTTAACGTTCTTAGAGTTTACAGGAGCGTTTCTCTCTGTAACCTTAAAGGAACCACGACCATCGAAGATATCATCTCCCACTCCGCCCATGCCGTACTCTACATCGTCCATGTCAATGATATAGCCCTTACCATCAGCGTCTTTAACAGCCAGAGTAATTTGATCTAGCTCATCTATAATGGGAGCAGCATCGTCTGGAACAGCATCCTTTACAATAGGACGTGGGACTGCCCCCTGCTTGTGGGCCTTGTATACATCAGCAGTAAGCTCTTTGCCTCTGCCGTCCTTATAGGTAATAGACTTCTTCTTGTGTCCTGTCATTGGCCCTGAAGCTATGACCTCACCGACCTCGTTCTCAACCTCAACGGTATCGCCAGCCTTGGGAAGTCTCCCTGAGTCTCTGCCCTCATCAAGCTTCGCAATTTCAGCAATATCCACTCTCGCTACGCTCTCTCGTTCTCTATAGATACGAAGCACTTCCCAGCCGTCTTTGTGATCCTTAACGATTGTTTCAATCTTATTAAGGTTCTGTTGTGCTTCCTCGAAGTTCTCGAAGATCAGCTTGGGGCTAACCATTGTCTCTTCGTGAGCGCCATTAGATGCTAGAATCTGAATCCTATAGCCTTTTCTCTCATACTCGGGGTTCTTAAGCACCTTCATCTGTATTGTCTGTTGCATCGTTGGAGGACGGTTAACAATAATCTGCACCTCTCCCCCAGAACTTGTATATCTCATAGCCCCGGTACTATTAAGGAACTCTGCTAGGAACTCATCCATTTCGTTCTCTGTCATGTCGTAAGAGCCGTTAAATGCCTGTCTTACTTCGTCCTTGATAGTCCCTTGGAATGACTTGAATTTCTTCGCGCCCTTTCCTGTTCTAATAGGGTCTCTTCTTGGAGTCTGTGTCCAGATTGTTCCGTCAGGGAAGATAACACCAAAGCCATCGTGAAGCGGAGTATCACCAGAAACTACACGCCCACGGCTTTGAATAAAGTGTTGTTGAACTTCCATGTTAGGTTGACTAGAATAGTTAGGTGGAAGAGTTCCAAAGCTTTCAGCCTCGTCTACAACCGAGTCTAGTTTAGCAATTCTCTCCTTTAGAGGAGTAAGCTCTATATTAACCATATCGTCTATCTTCTTATATAGGTCGGCCTTAACTGTTGATTTCGCTTCCATGCCCAAGCGTTCAAGCTTAGCAACTTCTTCTGGATCAACCTCTTTACCTATTTTCGCTAGGAAGGAAGTATCTGATCTTATCTTGCTTCCATAGACCCTAGAGTGAACTAGGTCTACAACGGGATAGTTCCCGTCATCAATGATCTTCTTAAGTGATATAGCTTGCTTTTTACTGAGAACTCCCTGAACTTCAACCTTGAGCCCCCGTCCTGTTCTTGTAATAGATATAAATCCTGTTGCGTCTAGCGCAGCAGTAACCTTCCCAGCCTGTTCCTCAGTTGAGCTAATTACCGCAGCTTGTCTTATCTCGTCCCAATTAGAGTTCTTAACACCCATAGAGTTCCAAGCATCATCTATCACATTGGCTGGGTTCTCACCCTTAATGTCGATGAACGTTCCGTCCCGAAGCATTAGAGAGTTCTCAGAAGGAAATTCCTTCGAGGGGATATTCATGGCTTCAAGCCTTCTACCAACTGTGTTTGGAAGGTCATCTATTCCTTGACCTACTTCATACGCAATACCCTCAATGAGGTCGTTGTAGGTTCTGCCGTAGAACAATCTCTGTGCTTTGTTGGAGGATTTCGAACCGATTACATCAAGACGAGCAGCATCCGCTTTGAGGTACTGCATTCTTCCTCTTTCTGATGGCGACCATCCAGCTTCGATTGCATTCTTTTTAAAGATATCATCAATGAATGCCTTCTTGTTTCCCTTGAAGACTTTACCATCTATCTGCTTAATGAACTTGTCTACGCTCTTGGGGAACCCTACGTTCTTGCCTTTCCACGTTCCCTTCTTGATCTTCTCTGCACCCTTAGCGGACACACCGAAGACAGAGACCTCCCTCATTCCTGTGGTGGACTCATTGGCAGCGATCTCTCTAACGAAAATCTGTCTCTTCTGGTTACCAGATATCTGACGAGCACGAACAATCAAAGCATCTACAACGTCATCGAAGAACGTTTCAGCAACGCCCGACGCAGGCTCAGGGTAATTCGCACCAGTAATGTATTCAACACCAGTCCTGTTATCTCCAAGCAGAACCTTTTCCTGAATACTGCTACTTCCGAAGTCTCCTCTGTTTGGATCAATGAGATATTGCTCTGCATACTTCTCAGCATCACTTAACTCACGAACATCCACGGAGGAAGGAGCAACGTCTACAAGCTCTCCATCTCCCTTGGTGAACTTCGTTAGGGTTTCATCTAGTTGTGACTGATAATCTTCGAACTGCTCTAGGGCATGTAGTCTGGCAGTTTCATCTCTCGCGAAGTTATTTCCTTGAGGAATCTTCTGTTTCTCAAGGAACTCAACCTCTGCATCAACCAGCTTCTTTTGTTCCACCATATCTTCAAGGCTTTTAGATAGCTTAATGGTCTTTCCACCACCAGCTTGTCCAGCCTCTCTATCCATATCAGCGACAAACTTAAGTAGGTTCTTTTTACCAGTCGTCGCGCGTGGTCGAGCCTTATCAATGACAACAGCCGCCTGCTCGAATTGTGTAGCAACAACGTTCTGCTCATTGAAGGTTCTACCAGCTTCAGCAATCTTGATTTTGTTCCAGTTGTCCTTTAGGGCCTCGTCGAAGTACCCGTCTAGTTCATCGAACTTCTGAGAGACTGTTTGCTCTACTGCTCTCTCCTCGTCCAAGACTGCTTTGGCAGAACGAGTCTCTTCCGCCTCATCAAAGATAGTCCGTTGGAATCTCTCGATGGCTTCTTCTTCTGGAACCCTAGCGTGCCTAGAGAACTTAGCTTGGAAGGCAAGTCTCTCTGACTCTAGATTATTCTGGATTCTCCAAAGATACTCTAGTCTAGCATCCTCAACCCCACCGTTCTCAATAATCCTCTTCCACTTAGCCCATTGGTGTCTTAGTTGTACGCCCTCTTCGGGGGTCATAACCTTTCGGGCATTGGCAAGGCCTCGGGTCGAACCAAATAGATCGTCCTCAACTAGCTTTAAGTTGTTCCTAGCTTCTGCTAATGTTCCTTCCCAAACTCCGTTAGAGGTCACTCCAAGCCTAGGACGACCACTCGTTACCGCTCCCAAACTTATGTTGCGCTGCTCCATACCGGGAAGAACAATGTCATCTACATCAATGAAGTCACTAGTAATATCTCCCTGATCCTCAAAGTTTTTAACTACATCTATCTTCGCAGGATCAGGAACGTCTCCTTCTCTTATATAGGGCCGATACTCGAACTCTTTATAGGGACGAGCAGTATCATCAACGAATATCCCAGCCCTTACAGTCTTAGTTCTTTCAACGATATACCCGTTTCTCTCGAAGATATCAAATGCTTGATCTAGATCAACTCTAGACTTGCCTCTTCCGAATGGCTGTACCCAACCCCTAATGACCATGTCTTGGTCATCAGCCATGATTTTTAGCTCCCATAGACCATCTTCTAGCTGTCTAAGAGCCCTCTTACCGCCCTTAGGCATCATAGTCTCAATGAAGATACCGCCTGTTTCAGGGTCTTTTCTAGCCTTAATCTGTAGGCCCCCACTAAGGGTTATCTCGGAGAACTCGTCTGTTACAGCAACATCTACAGCTTCATCGCCACCTTTGTTACTGATGGTGAAGTCTTTCGTGGCTGTGTCAACATCCACATCGGCTCGTCTAAGCTCTGCGCCTTCATCTGCTCCCTTTACTGAATCCGCAGGAAGAAGCCCTCTCTCGGGATCAGGATGAATCCTTCTGGTTGCGTTTGCTATGTCTTGTAGTTTCCGTTGGTTCCCTAGCTCGTTAGCAATATCGTCCAGTAGATTGTCTAGTCCTTTTCTTACTGCTCCGCTTTTGCCTCTACGTGCCTGTAGGGCGGCATTCTGTACAGCTAGTAGCTTTTCTCTACCGGCGTTTTTAATTCCACCTACAAGATTACCTCCATATGCGCTCCCGCGAAGGGCTTGTTCAATCTCGGCTGCAACTCTACCAGCGTTTGACTTGTTAGCAAAGCCTAGCTTCCTCGTTCCTTTGACAAAGGTATCTCCTTGCTTCGTGTACCCTCGTTGTTTTAGGGTCTCTTCAGCATTTCTAATCTCATCATATACGAGGCCCTCTCTTTTTCGTCCCTTGGGATTGAACCTTAGTTCTATGTGTCCACCACGATACTTGGCCTCGATCAAGAGTTCAGTGTGTCTCTGAGCAATCTCAGTGTCCGTCAACTGCTTTAGGTTTCTCTCAGCTACATCATCAGCAAGTTCATCATACCGAGACTTTAAGGCAGCTTCATCAGCAGTATCGTCTAGCCCCGTTCGCCATTCTCTGGCAGCGTATCTAGCCTCTTCCTCGTCAACCACGGCTTCTAATCTTTTAGTCTGTTTTCGGAATGCCGCAACTTGTTCTGCATTAGGATTAGGCCCATTCTCAAGAACCTGTTGAGCAGCCCCGTATTCTAGTCTCTCTCGTTCTCTTACAATCTCAGAAGGAGAGTACCTAGAAATTTCAGTAAGTTCAACAGGAGTTAAGTCTTGAGCACTCTTAGCAATCACATCGGCTGCATCTGCGGCCTCCTTACCTGTTTTTTGAACGGCACGGGTATATTGCCCATATACGCTATCTAGATTCTCGAAGTAATTCGGAGTTTCCTTATATGCTTGAGTTGTAGCTTCTTCGGCTGCTTCCTGTCCTGTTCGTGTTGCAGCCTTTTCTACTGCTTCATCAGCTTCTCTTGCCAAGTACTGTATAGGGTCAGATGCAGGGCCTCTTACTCCTTGAGTACCCAAAGCTTCGGCCATGAAGTTTCTACCTGAAGCAGACTGGATTGCTTCTTTAGCCGCATCTTCAGTCGCCCACCTTCCTTCTTTTTCTCGTCTTCTTTCTAGTACTTTCTGATATCTAGGAGTCATATCAACAGCAAAGCCACCACGCTCCTGTGTTATTCCTCTAGCATAGAATCCTTTAACGTTTCCTTTTATCGGGGCAGGGGCTAAGTCGCCTCTTTCTACCGTCTTGTAATCGAAGAAGTTAGGGTTTTTGAACTCAGCCGCTATGTCGGGGTCAATCTCATGCTTAACTCTATCAACTAGTGACTGGGGGTAATCCTTTAGTCTCTGTCTAATCAAGACATCGCTGTCTTCGCCCTTTGTTGCCAATATACTTGCAACAGCCATATAGTCCTCTCTAGTCTTACTAGCTGTTGCGTTAATGACTTTGTCAGCTTGATCCTGTTGGCTTTTAGCGTAGTTTGAAATCCACTTCTGGAACATGTTGTTCTTTTTTAGGCCGGGGCTTCTAGCTAGGGTATTTGAGAGACCCCTGACACCTACTGACTTAAGACCAGCCCAAGCACCCCTAATCATCTCAGGGGTATGTCCTGTTAGTGTCATTTCGTCAACTAGGATAGCTACCGCATCAAGGTATCGTCCTGCTTTTACAGCTATACCAAACTTGCTACCAACACCGATGAACGGGACGATGAATAGTATGTTCATAGGGTTAAGAATCTCTCCCGCAACTTCTGTTGAGTCAATTCCCAAGAATAGATCAACGTCACCGGCAATAACTTCTCTAACGTTCTCTGAGATACCACCAACGCCCGGGACATTGATCTCTACTCCGACTTCACCAGCCGCCCACTCTAGTCCTTTTTCATAGCCTACAAATCCTGCCTCTATGGGCAACATAAATGCTTTTATCATGTCTCCAAGCATAGGCATTACAACTTCTCCAATTGGATGCCCAACCTCAGAATAGCCTAGCTCAGTTACGTCCATTAGTGCTTTAGCACCAACATAAAGTCCACCTATCTCACCAAGAGCCCAGTTATCAAATCCTCTTTCTGTCATGGTTCCATTAAGCTGTAGGAAGGCTTCGTATTGTGCTACGTCTTGCATCAACTTCTCATCTGCTGCTTTACGTGCAAATATTTCGTCTGAGTTGGGATCACGACCAAGTTCTTCTCGAAGTCTTTCAGTGACGGCATTATCCGTCAGGAAACCAGTAATCGCATTAGAGATACCGGGAATTGAGGTGATCTTTTCTGTAAGGTTCTCAACACGTTCTCCAAACGATGTGTCGTCTTGTCCGTACATGCCTTTGACGGCGCTATCAAACTGCCTAGCAAGACCAATAGGCCCGAAGCCAGTTATTGCTTCTTTTCTCCGCTTAGCATCAGTATTCTCGTCGTACCATACCTTGGCATCGGCAAAATGATCCTCAATTTCTTTCCACTGAATATCAGTGAATCCTTTAGGTTCCACAAAATTATTCCTAATGTAATGTTCTCTTCCTATCAACTCCTCTAGGGGTTTTGTCTGCTCAGCTAGGATAGCAGAAGCTACTTCGAAGGTTATCTCTCCATCCGTGTATCTCTGTTGCGTTCTAGCCAAGTTAGCTTCTAGTGCTTTTCTTTCATTAACCATATGGATCGGAAATGTGTTCTTATCGTGATATCCACCACTTAGGGCCATAGCCATAGTTCCAACCATTAGTTCGTCCTCGGACATTACTAGCTTTGAAATTTGTCCAAAGTCCATTTGCCCGGGAGCACCTAGACTTCCTTCTTGCAAACCAGTCATATACCTGTCAAATATCTCTTGGTTGTACTCTTGAGAAATCTGTTTGAACATCTCCTCATACACAGGGATTGTTGGGATTTCATCGGGCTTAAGCCCCATATTAAGGTGATGAGTCCACCAATCTTCAGCAAACTGCGTTCTCTCTTCCCACGTTTTAATCATAAGAATAGCTTCTCTTCTAGCCCTCTTACTTTTTATAATTTCGTCCGGTTGTTTCCCGGTGCCATCATCTAGCTCGAAGGCACCTGTATTATCAACAATGACTTCCAGCCCTGTGATTGGGTCTGTTGCAATATGAAACGTGTAGTCTAGGTCTTCCACTATTGCTTTAATAAGCATCGTGTTCCCAGATGGGTTAGTTAGAGCCTTCCAGTCAAGGGGCTCATAGATATCAGGGTCTTGCTCCTCTAGATCAAAACCTTTGCCCGGGATTGTGTCAGCAAGAATCCGTCGTGCATCCTCAATCATCTGCGAGCGAGTAGCCTTTGCTCCATCTCCTAGTACCTGTACGAGTCTTGAGAAGTCACCACCTCTAATCTCATCAACGATCTGTCTGTTTTGGAAGGCAAAGATATCACTGTTAATCAAGCTGTTTTTGTGAAGAATAGCGTACATTTGATCTTGCTCTAGTTCAGAGACATTAAGGTGCTTAAGGGCAGTCTTAAGGTTTTCATCGTCCTTAATAGCTTCTGCTTCTTCATCTCTGCGGGAGTATATGAACCTAGTCTCAGAAACGTCCAGACCCTCACCGTAATAAAGTTTGCCGTCATCTTCGGGTTTCCGCTGCCACTCTGGAATCTCTGGAAGGCCATATTCAGAAACTTCTGGGCTCCCTTCTGGGGGCGTGGGGGTAGCTGTAGCCGTACCATACGGCTCCTCAGGCCGTGCCGATAATTGTGGCTGACGCTGAGTTTCTGCTTTCCTAGAATCAATCATTGCCTGTCGTCTCTGCTTGAAACGAGCAATCTCCTGCTCCTCGTTAATTTGATACCGGGGGCGCGTTGGGGGCGCGTTATAGGAAGTATGGTATCCTTGCGTCCGTGCTCTCCTATTAAGTTGCTGTCTATTTAGGGCTCTGTTTGCATTGATTTGATCCGCATTCCTCGTCTTGGCAGCACGAGAGCGTTCAACCTCTCTGTTTTGCTGCATTCTTGTTTGAGCCTGAAGCATACGCTGTATTTCTCGGTCATTGTTGACCTTACCTACAAGCGTATTCCATCTCTTTTTAGAATTGCGTCTTTGGTATCCTACGTCAAGGAATGGCATTATTTAGTAGTCCTTTTCTTAAACAATTTGTGCAAGGCCCCGTGGCCCAGATGTCTGAAGGTTTCCAGCACCATCTCTAAGCTGCGGTAGTTGTTCCTGTAGGTTTGCATTGACTTGTCTGCCGGGGTTGTTAATCAACTGCATTAGCTTTTGAATAGTTTCAGGGGTCAAGTTCTTAATCAACTGATCTTGTTGGGATGCAAGACCCTGTTGTTGGGACTGTCTAATAGCTGCTTGCTGTGCTGGAGGTAGGCTTTCCATATATGCGCGTCGTCTGTCTGACATTACTTGACTAGTACCCATTAAACCACCACCCATAGCCCGTTCTATAGCTCTTTGTACTACCTCCGATTGATTAAATCCAGTAGGGCCAACTGTCTCCTGTCCAATACCACCACCAGAAGCAGCTAGTCTAGCGAAATCTTCTTCGGTTGCCCGGGGCGGGGGCGTTCCACTTGCTGTCCCAATCTGCGGCTTTGATGCGTCTACACCACCGAGAGCAGGCTGTTGCGTCATTATGTGGTCATTAGCAGTGTTTATACCACCAAGGCCTCTTGGAGCAGTAGTTGAGACGTTAGTTATTGGTGGCATTGTAGCGGGTGCTCCCGGGGCTCCCGGGGTTGTAGGAACTAGTTCCGGTACGGGAGGAGCACCACCAGAAGTTAGCGTCTGCTTTTCAAAGTTCTGTATAGACATTTGATACTGACCAACGATTCTGTCATACCTAGCAAGAATTTGTTCCTGCGCGGGAGACAGCGGTTGGCCTGAAGCCTTAATCGCTTGAATCTGCTTCATGTCCTCGGGATTAATGCCTTCTCTTTTCATTTCATCTTGCATCTGTTTGGCCTGCTTCAGCTTAAATTGCTCAACTACTTGTTGCTGTTGTGCGACAATAGGGGTCTCCTTCGTTGTATCAGCTATTGGAGCAATCGTAGGCGCAATTGTATCGGGTGGGGCGGGAGTAGGTTTAGGATGACCACGACTTCTGTTGTCTCCACGTCCACGATCATTAGTTGCCGGTTCAATTGACAGCAATTCTTTATTAGCACCAGTAGTAACTACTTCTGGTCTCGTTCCATCGCCTCCTAGTCCTTCACCAACGGTATATGAGGTATTAGGCTCAACATCAGGACGATCAGCTTCAACAGCTACAGGAGCATTTGCTGGCCTAGTATTTTCGAGTGCCCATTTCTTCCCTTCTGCTATTCTAGTAGTCATTTCTAATCTTCTAGCATCACTTCTTGTCTTAAGAGCCAATCTTTTTCTTGCTATCTGAGTATCCTCTGCACTAAACGTTGGACTATTCGGAGTTAATTCAGGATGATCTGCATAGTATTTTGCTGTACCTGAACCAGCGGGTGCATCAATCGCATACTGAGTTTTTCCCCGGCCTCTTGCTGCATACTCTTGATTATCCATTGCAGTAAGTACGTGTGGGCCAATACCACCAGCGGCTCTTTGCGTATTAAAGCCTTTCGGGGTAATAGCAGCAATTCTTTCTTCTACCGCCTCATTAGATACTCCTGCTTGCTTTGATCCACCTACACCCTGTGCTGATCTAACAAGAGTTTTAGTAGCGGTATCACCGGCAAGTCCTGATTGTACGAATGCAGTGCCAGCCTTCTCAACAGACTGTAGACCTTCTACACCTGTACCTCCTAGAGTGATTTGCTGACCAGCAGCACCTAGACCTTCAATCCCCATAAGGGCTGATTCTGTATCTGCCTGAAGTTGTTCCGCACCTTCCATTGGGCCAAGACCAGCAAATGCTCCACCAAAGGCATCTAGGTCATCCCCAGCGCCCATAGCCATAAGGGCCGCGCGCACGGGGTCTTTTCCACGAAGCTCATTAACTACCTCGAAGCGTCTAAGCTTTCTGTCTTCTTCTTTCTGCTCTTTTTCAAAGGCAATCTGCTTATCCTGCATCTCTTTGTCTGCTGTGATCTTGTTTTCAGCAATCTTTTCAGAAGATTCAATATTGTTCGAGTTAATTGTTAGTCTCATGGTCAGTTCACGTTCTTGCAAGAACCGATCATTCGCAAAGCCTCTTTCTTGCATAACTTTGTCGAATGCTTGCTGACCAGCCTGCATCTTTAAGTCATGGACGAATCCTGCTCCCTGCATCTTCTCATCATGCGCGAATCCACCAGCCTGCATCTTCTCTGCATGGCCGAATCCGGCAGCTTGCATAGCTTGTTCAGCGGCAATTCTCGCAGCGGCAAGTGCTTCTCTGGATTCAATATCCAGTCCTTGCATTCTCTCTTCAAGTTCTCTATTAAGAAGACTCTCACCGGCACGGAAATCTTGGTCGTTCGCAGCCATAAGTGTTTCGAACTCTTGTCTGTCGTCCTGCATGATGACATCATAACCATTTTGCTCAATCATAAGCTCAAGCTTCATTGTCTTAGTTAGGCCAATTTCCTCCCTAAGATATATTAGTCTGTCTCTCGCGGACATGCTTTGAAGTTCTTTTGCGTCCTTGAAACGTTCGTCTTCAAACTTCCCTCTTAGTCCATACTCCGTTTCGAGTACCTTAATTTCTAGTTTTTCATCCCACCCATATTTTGCTTCCATGTACGCAAGGTCTTCGGCAAGGGTTCTTCCCCCACCACCACTAAAGCTACCGCCTGTGTCTCCCCCAGCGGGGCCCGTGTCATATGCAATCCATGTCCAACCTGTGTCTGCGAGATGCCAGAAACCAGACGCATTATCAGGGCCGGGAGCAGCACCGAATCCGGTATTAGCAGTAGTAGTAACACCCGCGCGAACACCACCTCTAGCCCCTGCTCCGATGGCGGCTTGAGTACCTCCAGTAGTACTTGAACCGGGGCCACTACTAGGGCCTAGGAACCTATAGAGTTTGTGTAATTGTTGGTATTCGTTTACTGCGTCCTGTATAAAATAACTCATGGTAGCTCCGTCTGGATTTCTCCCTTCCTGATCTTCTCTTCTAGCCCTTTAATAGCCTTCAGATATTTCTTGTTAATTAGTAGTCTTCCATCTACGCTTCTAGTTACATTCTCCTCTAGGGATTTTGTCTGTAACTTAGCACTATCTCTCATTTGTTGGTATCTCACTTCTGCTTCTTCTTGCGTAACTGGAATACCACGATAAGGCTTCTCACCTATCGCTATCTTTATTGTATCGCGTTTTGCCTTTATGCGCTTGCCAGCTTCCGATACAATAAGCTCCCAACGGGGTGCCATCTCTGAGGGGATACCTCCGAGGTTATTATACTTGTTCCGCTCCTTCTTTCGTTCCTTCTGATTACGCATTGCTTCTGCAAGGCTAACTTCTTTATTAGCCATCGCAGGGGGAGCAGAAGCTTGCCCTGTTCCAGCCATAGGATCAGGCGTAGGTGCTCCTTCAGGGGGAGCTTCGGGCGCTGGCCCTTGAGCCATTGGAGTCTGTTCTTCTGGCATTATACTGGCCCCTCCTGTGGCATTACTCCTGCTTGTTCTGAATCAATCATCGGAGTTCCCGGTGCCGGTTGTGTATTAGGTGTCTCTAGTCCTCTAGGTGCTAGAGTCTGTGGTGCCGCTCCCGGGGGGAATGGCCCCTTTCCTAGACCACCATCTGGTGCATCTTCAGCCGCCCCAGCCAACATTGCGGCTAGGTCTTCTGGACTCGCGGGTTGTCCGCTCTCTTCTGTAATTGGTTGATTACCACCTTCGATCATAGCTAGAAGTTCAGGCGGAATACCAGATGTATCTGCACCCTCAACCTCTGGCCCACCAAGTGAAGCAAGAGCTTCTGCAAACGATGGTGGGAATTCTTCAAGATTAATATTCTCTGCATCTTCAAACTCTTCCTCTTGGATAAGAGCATCAAGTTGTTCAAGAGCATCAGCCATAAGACGTTCCTTAACCTGTGGAAGCTGTTCGATCTCAAGGATATCCTTCTGAAGACGAAGCGTAGCGGGGTCTTCGATACCAAGGATGTTCTCAGCAATCCAGTCCCAAGGCAGACCAAACTCAAGTGCCATGCTCGCAGAACCTATGTCTTGGTTCTTATCAATGGGGCTCTTAGGCTCAAGTCTAACGGTAATTCTATCTTGATATTTCTTAGCCTGCTTCAGCGTAATAGACTCTTCCTGTACTTCAACCTTCTCACCCACTGTCTGTACACCACGAAGAAGCAACCTAAATATCTGTGTTAGTCCATTTGCCATATGTTGTGCAATAGGAACCATCTTACTCTTAGCCACGTTAATTCGTAGCTGGACTTGGAAGGCCGGTGCTGTACCAGCTACACGTCCGAATAGAACGTCTTCCAGCGTGTGTCTCTGAATAACGTCATCAACCTGTGCTAGTAGGTCGCCAGCATCGGGTAGATTCTGTGGGAAAGGCAAAACATCCAGAATTTCGTCTGAATAGGTTACCGTTACTCCACCTAGCTCTACTTTCATCTCTGGTCGTTCACGTCCTTGGAAGTGAGCACTTGTAGCTGCAATCTTCCAAGTATATGAGGGCAAGTAGTATGCATAGACCATTGTTGCCAGTCGTGACAGCAAGAAGTCGTATGTCTCTAGAGCATCCTTAGCATCGTGTAGGAATCCCTTATATCGAAGTTCATATTCAGGAATCTCTGTCCTAACACCAACAATCATAACAACTGGACATTTTCCTAGTCCATGCCGCCATGTGCGTAGTCTTTCATACTGTGCTACGTGCTCATAGATTGTTTCTTCTCGATTCATCTTCTCGCGCGGCTGCGTACCCGCGAGGAAGTAAGCTACATGCTCACCGTCGATATACTCTACAACGGGTAGCTCGTCATACCATTTAACAGTCCCTCGATCAAGAAGTTCTTTGACTGTAGAAGAGTCCATCTCTTCTGCTAGGATTTTAGCAATAACCCATTTCTCCTCAATAGTTGCCAAAACGTTATCGTTGGCATCAAGCATTGGGAGAATATCTAGGGTTGGTACATGTCGGATTACAAACGGGAAGTTAGCCTCATCAGCCTTCCATTCTTTGATTCTGGCGAAATACTTCTTGGCTGATTCTTTCTTCTCTCGTACTGGATAGCCCTCTTGAATTGTCCACACCGTAGGCATGGGCATTGCTTTGATAAAGGCCCTACCATAGATCAGAACCTCTCGTGCAGCAGAAGGCCAAAAGTCATTAGCCAATAGCTGATGCTCAAATGTAGCAGCTAGGAATCGTTCTACATCTTCAGCAGCACGGGCGTCTGAGGTAGTTAATGAGGGTGGTTGGGCGTGAAAGCTAGGTAATGCCATTAAAAGGCCCAGAGCATGGTCGATAATGCCTCCTGCTCGCCCTGAGTGTATCTCAATCGGATCCATATTCCTACGGTCAGAGTCAGGAAGGAGCTCAATGTTATTAGTTTGATGTACTAGAGCACGAAACTCCTCATCAATATAATACCTTGGAAGCCATTCACGAACCAGCTTCTCGTGTAATTCTCTTACATTTCTACCGTTTGGAACGGGAAGTCTATATGTCATCTATTCTCCTATTTAATGATAACGTTTATTGGCGAAAATATCTTCTTACCCTTTTTCCCACACTTGGGACATGCTTGCTTTTTCTTAGCATCAGATATGGGTATATTAACCCTCTCAAATACATTATAACATGATTTACACTCATATTCGTAGTTTGGCACCTGTTTACTCCTTAATGAAAGATTAGTCTTCCGGTTAGTCGTTCTGATTGTTCATATGCTGCGGGATGTGCTGTTGTGAGCAAGTTAGAAATCAATAGATATAGGGCATCTACATCGTCATCATGTGCGGCTGATCCAAACCTAGTAATGAAATATTCGGCATCCTCGAACCACCAAGCATCCTTTGGGAAGAGAACATAGCCACCGTTGATGTACGGCTGGATTGCCAATGCTCTGTTCCTCTTACCTCCTGCTGTTGGCTTCTCTAGCATGAGTGGCATATGAGGAAGTTCTGCCTTTAGTGTCTCTACTGCGGGAGTTCCTGCGGCACTATCCTCAATCCAGATAGAATACGGACGCCAATCCTCATATAGCTGTGCTATCTCTGCACATAGGTCAGGCATCATGTATCTTTCCTTTTTCCTGTCCAATATCCATAATCTCCCGTGCTGATCGAGGCCCCCCACGTACATTACGGTATAATCATTGTCTTGGCCCTTCTTAAGAGCAGTATCAATGCCTATACCAATCATAAGGTCTAGTTCCCCCTCTTCTGGGTGTGTATACCTAAATGAGTCGGTAAATGGGTCTAAGTACCCAGTTGTAATCTTTACAGTAGATAACTCCTGTACAATCTCTCCTCTATAAGTCTCAAGATCATTAAAGATACCAGAAGCACCCTTTGTCGTGTCTCCCATGTATTGAATAGCAAAAGTCTCTGGATTTGTAACTTCCTTCTTCTTTAGAAACTCAATTGAGTAACCCTCGGGCCAATAGCTCTTTCCCGTCTCAGTATAGGCCTTAATAACGATCTCTTCCCAGTCACCCTTCTCTCTCCTCATAAGAGTGCCCGCAAAATCATCATCAGCCCAGCGGGTAGTGATGCATAAACGAAAAGCTCCATCAAGAAGCCTAGTTCTAATCGCCTGCTCCCAGTTAGTGTAAACCTTCTCTTTAATCTCTGGCGTAGTTGTATTTTTTGGATCATGGGGGTCATCAATGATTACTCCTGACAATCTATAGGAAACAATGGACGATGTGCTTCCACCCGCGCGCAAGGTTGGGTGTGGATCAGCTATATTGTCTCTCATAACTCGAAATCCAGAAGAACCCCAACTTTGAGGGTCTTTCTCGATATCTGGAAAGATTCTATGGTATAGGGCGGATGTTTCAATTACATTACGTACAGCAACGGCTCTATCCCATGCTGGCTTGTCTGCATACGAAATAAGGCCAAAATGCTCTGCTGGATACTTCCCAATCATCCACGAGATGAATAGCACAGCAATAATGTAAGATTTACCGCTACCGGGAGGAGCTACGATGATATATCCCTTATCTGCGAAGGGATTGTCACCAATCTCCTGACATACCCTAATCCACTCTTTTTGGTGCTTTCCTATTCTAATTCCACCGGGAATGCCCTCTCCACCAACAATAATGGCATACGTCCTGAAATCTTTTCTCGCCTTCTTTATAATGGCGTTGAACCTCTGTTTCTTAGTTAAGCGCATCTATTACACTATCTATTTCTTCATCATCAGGAGCAAACTCATCGTCTTCCTCTTCATCCTCAACACTTAGCTTATCCTTTCTCTTAAGCTGTGCCTTTCCCAATACACGATCAAGAATCCATAGTGAGCCCTTAAGCTTCAAAGCAGCGATCTTAGAATCTTCATTGCCCATTTTCTCTCCGTTACCGTTCGTGGTAACTAAGCCAATAAGAGTTTCGGCTGCTTCGGGAGCACTCTTAATGAGAATTTCCTGCACGTTGGCGACTATGTCGATTTTAAGCTCTTCAACACGAGAGATGAAGTCGGGCTCGTGACACCAAGCACTCATTGTCTGTTTAGTAACAGCAATACGTGTATCCCTGTATACGTCTACTTGAGTGTGCCCAGCCGCAATCAATCTAGCTGCAAGTTCTTTTCTAGGTGAAAGTTTCATTGAAGTCTCCCTTCTCTACTACTATCATACCATAGTTGTTAAAATAGTGTATAATAAGAGTAGAAAGAGAGGTAATATGTCAACTAAAGCTAAAGCTAAGAAAAAGACCAATGTTAAGAAATTAACCCTGCCAAAGGTGGAAGTACTTGAGGATACGGAGAAGCCAGTAGAAAAGAAAGTGATCGTTAAGTCAGCCGTTCAAATTAAGGCCGAGAAGGAAGAAGACGAGCGTGTTAACCCTATACCAGTTAATGAGGTGGCAGAGGCTATCGAGATTAGTGTGGTTGTAATTCCGCTGGGAACCAATCACAGACAGGTTAGACTCGCGTTTGATGTTCGAACGAATAAGGTAAGTGCTTCAGATATCTCTGCTATCGTACAGACTGTTCTTACGAAGGCTGCACCTATGATTGGTAATAAGCTAGTTGAGATTATCGGGGTAGAGAGTAACCTCCTCAATGCAACCAGACAAAAATAGGTGGACTACTAAGATACGACTACCTTCCCTAACAAAAGAAAACGCTACCATCTTTTTGAATATGTCATATAGAGTGGCGCGACTGTATGGGGTTACAAAAGATGCTGAGTGGTCGTGTGTTCCTATTGGAGATAACTACTATGAGTTATGGGCTGAGTATGAGATCAAGGAATTTGTTTCTGTTACAAGGAAGACTAGGCCTATTAGGATAGTGCCAAAACCGAAACGATAATTCCTTGTGTGCCCACAACTAGAGCCAGAATAAAGTTACTCAGGTTAAGGAAGGCTCTCTTGCCTTCTTTCTTCTCACCCTTTCGCATGTCGTCGTAGTCCTGTATAGTTTCTACTGATCGAAGCCGTTCGTCAAACTCACCGAACGTTCCATTGATATTCTCTAGGTGTTCTTTAATCTCTAACTGATTGTCGTTGATAGCTTCCAATTGAATTGGAAGAATCAATAGCGTGTCCTCTATTGATCTTACTTTCTCCTCTATCGTCTTTGGCACGGTATATCCTCTTCTTGGGCCTGATTACATCGGAGATGGCTCTCGTCTCCCAGCCACCTCCCCGCTAGATATCAGACCACCATCCTTCCTATGAACTCGAAACTCTAACTAATAGTCCATCTTCTTTGAACTCTTTTCAACTTGCTTAAAGCATTCACATCCTCGTGTATGAGGAATAGTTGATGCAGCATCTACGCTGATATGTCCCGGCAGCTTACGCTGCGAGAGCTTATCTGTTTGGTTTCCAAGAGCGCCGCCTTTACTGACGTTCCCTTTTCCACCGCTATATTTACGAGATTCATAGGATTTCTCGAACTTTGAAAATTTACGCATTAGTATATCCTTTTCTTCCCCCGCGAACGGGAGGCTTGGCCTTACCAGCCATCTTCTTGTATCTTTTAGACATTGGGGGAAACTTCTTCTTGGAAGTGCCCTTTCTTACTTTACTAGAGAAACCCATTATTTATTGCCCTTCTTGTACTGCGGGCTAGTCTTACTGAAGAACTTACCGAAGCCCTTTCCTGACGTGTGTACGCTGTAGTCTTCAAAGACTCCTACACCCGCCGCTTGGAACGCTGCGATCTTCTTCTTAGAGGCCTTCCGAACTTTATCCGGTAGCGCGTTAAACGCCTTCAGATCAGCAAGTGTGAACTTAGGTTTCGTCCCACTACCACCAGTAGTAGTTTTACTAGCACCACCAGAAGATGTACTGGAGTTTCTCCGAGTACTCTTGCGCGTAGCCCTTCGAGCCGCAGTACCTACTGATAATTCTCGTGCAATATTACCAATACTGTTAGCCATTATCTTCTTCCTGTTGGCCGTCTTCTTACTACTCTTCGGCCCTTATACATGGGCCTCTTATTAAATTGAGATTTATAATCCCTAACAAACTTTCCAACCTTGCCCTTGGGGTCTATTACTCTAGCCGTTTTTTTAGCCCCATAGACAATACCTTTTTTAGCGTGTCTTCCAGCACCTTTTCTAATTTTTTTAACACGACTTACTCCGGTAGTTGCAAGTTTCTTAGCAATGTTCCCAATACTAAAACCCATTATTTACGGTACGCATCCTGCTCTTTGTTGTGCTTGCGTCTAGTATTTCTAGCAATCATCATCTTTTTCTTTTTCTGCTTGTTAGCGTTATTCTTACGTAGAGTAGCGTCAGCAGTACTATAACTTGAGCTTTTCCTTGTTTTCATCTTCGCCATCTTTTTTGCATAGAAACTCCGAGCCATCTTTGCCATTCCTGCTTTTTTCCTTCTCAAAGTTACATCAGCAGAAGTACGACTTGTTGATCCTGCTCTTCCTTTTCCAAACCTCTTTTTTGCCTCACTAACGACCCTCTTCCCAACTTGATAAGCGGGTTGATAAGTTGATAGTTTCTTAGCGATGTTTCCAATTGATCCACCAAGACCCATGACTAAAACGGGTTCTTCGAGTGCTTGCCGAGACCGACTTTAGCAACACGATCCTTGATACGGTTTGAGCTATAGCTACCACGACCTTTGACACCATGACCCACATCGGGGCTCGGGGTTAGAGGGCCATTAGCTGGCTTTACTTTGCTTTTGTGGTTTCCTTTCATTAGAAAAGACCTCCTTCTTGTATTTAGGCCACTATGACCTGTCTTAAGTATACTACATATTCGCCTATTAGATAATTCTCGACGAGGCCATTATGAGGAAGTAATATGGAATCTATTTCTACCACCAACTGAGGGTTTACTTATTGTAATGACAGGAGTACGAGTGTAAGTATTGAAAATTGTACCTTTGTTTGTGACGCGAAATTCTATCGTGTCGGCGTCCACAACGTCAGCACCAATGATCTGAATACTATAGACCAATTCGACCTCTCGACCAGATAAAGCAGGAAAGTCTAGACTAGCGCCACCAGTCTGACCAGCCGTTTCATCTGCACCAGCATTAGGAGTGACGTTAGTAGCTCCACCGATACGTAGGGCTGTGTCAGCATTATCTGTAAGAGAACCAAGAGTAGCTATCGCAACCGTAGAAGCACCAGTGACAGAAACCCATGAAGACACGGGGTTAAGTTGACGTTGAAGGTCACAACGTAGGTTAGTCTCGGCAAATGCTGTTTCATTCTGAAGAAGAAATCGCATGTGGAAAGTAGAATCAACTAATTGCGTCCAATTCGTATTGGCATCCGCAATTTGAGTAGCAGTATCATGGTCTCCATCATCATTGAAGCCTTGGTACGAGTCTTGGTCGAAGGTAGCAGTATCCATAGCTCCCATGATTGGGGGCAGACCATAAACCCATAGTCCAGTATTCGGGTCTTGATACCAGCGTAAGTTAAGCAGTCTTCTCATCTTTTCCTGCGTAGGGAGCTACGGGATTATCGAGGCCTTGCTTCTCTGCCTCAGTTTGTGAATATGAATTTAATGTCATAAGAGCACTTGTAGTGGGCATTTCAGAATCATTCAAAGCTTTTATGTAAATATCATGGAACTCTTGTCGAGAGACCCAACGACCAGCCTTAGCGACACCTAACTCTAGGATGTCGAACCAAATATTGGGACGCTCTGTAGGTTGCCACTCATCATCTAAAAGAATTTCAAACGTCACAGGTGAGCCAGACCTACGTAAAAGGTTCATGTCTACTAATTGGTCAAGTAGCCCAAATTCATCAGTACCGAACCATGAACCATCTCTATAGATATACCAGTCGGCCCCCTTCAACGATACTTTTCCAACTCTCGTGTCAACATACGAAACGACCTGAATATCACGAGATGGAGCCTCTTCTGGCGATCCATCATCCGAAGAGAATGTGGTGTTGTCTCCGTAGTAAAGCTTCCAGTTAACCATTATGTAGTTGTATACCTAACTGTAACGTGGAATTCTGTTGGTGATCCTACTACTGCTGAAAGGTCGATGAAGAGAATATCATCTGCTGCAATTGCCGCAACATTAGGAGTATCTCTAGTCATTGCAGTACCAGCAGTAATTACTGGGTCTGATGTAAATACATCAGTTGATTCAGTTGTACGAGTAGCATCCATGTAGAGGTTAAACGCAACACTCGTACCACCTATACATATTGAATGAACTTCTTGAATTGTGGCACCGTGATTGAAGTGTCTCAAAGTAATATTATCATCTGCTGCGGGATTTTCAATAGTAATACTTACTGTTTGTTCAATTCCCTTATAGTCTGGGTTATTTCCTGCACCTTTAGCCTGTAGAAACTCATCAGCAAGAGTATCGCTACCGACTGCTCCCGCATCAGTAACTTCAAATGCACCAGTAGTAGCACCAATCAAGACACCACCATCAGTAGCAGTTTCGATACCTGTACCACCAGCCGCTACTGCTACAGTTGTTGCATCCCATGTTCCTGTAGTAATTGTACCTACATCTGTAAGAATAGATACCGTAGAGGCAGCATCAAGAATTGCATTTCCACCAATTGTAACAAGCGCATTTAAGTCAGCGGTTACAGTGTCATTAGAGGTAATTGTAAATACATCTACATATACAGACCCATCTACATCTCTAGCTCGAAGTTTAAGTACATCTGTTGCTGTCAGGCCGGAACTAATAGTTTCAAACCATGTATCCTTCCATCTTACATCTCCTGTACCTAGATCATCAGTAATGTCTGTATCTGATACAAGCGTTGTATTAATCTGAACTGAAGAAAGATTATCAAGGGCAGCAGTAGCACCAGAAGCCGCATGATTGTGGAGTGTTGTTGTAGAACCATCTGCTAGTTCTGTAAGCTCGGCACCTGTTGTATCAGTATCATGTGAAACTACCGTTCCAGAAGTAATATTATCGTGTGCAATATCAGCTTCAATTGCCTCTCCTGTCGTTGTATCAATAGCGTCGATATTACTTAGGGACGTAGTTCCTGCCGAGTCCGATAGAATAGTGATTGCTCCAAAGGATAGAGAACCACTAGCCACGATTTCAATACCACCATCGTCAATTGTGAATTTTAGGGTTCCATCTACGTTAAATCTAAATTCACCATGATCTGCTGTACCTGACTCTGTTAAGGTTTCGAATTCTGCATATTCAATAGTTTGAGCGCCCGAAGCAAAGAAAGCTGTAAGTGTAAGTGCTTCGGCAACAGCAGAACCAAGTGAGAATGAGGGACTACTGTTATTAGTTGCATCAAAAAGCACAAGGTCTGCATTATCTGATAAAGTAGTTGTAACATTGCTGTTATCAGTATTGGGCGATTCAATGATCTTACCTGTAGTACTATTGAACCTAACTAGTTCTTTATCAACAGATGCCGTATCTCCTACTACATCTCCACCACCAGCTACAGCAGCTACTAGTTCAAACTCTTTATTGGTGTCGTTATAATTAACAGTATGTCCATCTTCACTTGCCCCCGGCATCTCAGCAGAAGCAAGACCCACAGCGGTCATTTGACTAACATTACCCCACCACACAAGCGTATCATCAACAAGTGCTGCTGGTGGTGTAACGTCGATCATAATTTCACTCTCGCCTGTTACTCCTTGTGCTGTTAACTTAACTCTAGATGCTGCTACGAAGTTTACAATACCAGAAGAACCAGTAATAGTACCAGATGTAGCAAAGTTAGAAGATGCCGCAGTCCAGTCAATGTGATCGTTTGCCGGGATTGATCCAAGATTATCGTGAAGAATTACACTATCAATTGAAGTAGCAAAGTTAGCAAGTGTAATCTTACCAGCATTGTTATCAGTAACATCAATCATATTAACAAAGTCAGTACCAACCATAGTAGTTTCTGTATCGTATCCGAATGGTATATCCTCTGCTAGAATCTTCTGTGAACCAGAGTCAGTAGCATCTACCATTGCGATGAAGTCTACTCCTGCATCAATAGTTGTTTCTGTTCCAAGTTCATTAAGGTCTACAGTAAGAGTAATGCCAGATTCAATACTACCACCACCAGAAAGACCAACACCAGCAGTAACAGTTACTCCTGTGTGGTCAATGTGATCGTTTGCTGGAACTGATTGAAGATTATCATGTACAATATCTGCTTCAATAGCTGCACCAGTTGTAGAGTCGATAACGTCGATATTCTGTAGAGTCGTAGTTCCTGTCGAGTCTGATAGAATTGTGATTGCCCCAAATGAGAGAGAACCACTAGCCCTTATTTCTATTCCGCCATCATCTATTGTAAGTTGTAGTGTACCATCTACACTAAATCGGTACTCTCCCGCGTCGGCATCAGAACTAGAAGTATCAACGGTGAAATCCACATAATCTATGAATTGAGAGTCACTCTTATAAACAGTCTGAATAGCAAGATCATTTGATGCCGCTGCTCCGAAACGAATAAAGATGTTTCCATTATTGGTAGCATCATAGAGTGTAAGGTCTCCACTATCCGTAAGGGTAGCAGTAGTTGTAGCTACATCAGTATTAGGAGACTCAATAGTTTTACCTCCTGTACCATTGAATCTAACGAGCTCCTTGTCTACCGAAGCAGTATCTCCTACAACGTCAGCAGGCATGTAGGTTTTTAAGTCAGATAAAGCTACCTGTACCATAACACCGCCGTCGTTGATTACCATTCGGTCTGCATCAACCAGAGTTGTCCCTGTGGCTGATGTGCTACCATCTATGATGTTTAGCTCTGTTGTAGTAACTGTGGCTCCGTCGAGGATTTCTAATTCAGTTTCAGATATTTCGGCTGCTCCAATAGTGATAGTGCCTGTTACAGTTAAGTTACCTGTAGCAACTGTTCCAGATGTAGAGAAGTTACTGGCAGTACTTGTCCAGTCAATGTGATCGTTTGCTGGAATTGATTGAAGGTTATCATGTACTACGTCTGCTTCAATAGCTGCACCAGTTGTAGAATCAATAACATCAATATTACTTAAAGTAGTAGTTCCTGCTGAGTCAGTAAGAATATCTATGGCCCCGAATGAAAGAGAGCCACTAGCTTTGATCTCTATTCCACCATCATCAATTGTAGCAATAAGGG
>SMVB01281421.1_pt1 | contig 23173 bp, 23 predicted proteins | sample 2456461 | NCBI WGS metagenome assembly SMVB01 (sample SAMN11095934, study PRJNA526329) | marine sediment metagenome | biome: Marine sediment; feature: Surficial sediment; material: Deep marine sediment; isolation source: Hadal surficial sediment | place: Pacific Ocean | collected 2014-05 | depth...
AGAACGTGGAAGCTTACTACAGCGAGGTTTTTGGCTATACCGTGAAAGGTGTCAGACCCGTTCGACGAGCGCTTTCATCGCCTCATCCGTGGTAAAAAAGATGCTCCCGGTGAGGCTGACGATCAAGTCCGTCGCTTGCAGTTGCTGCATGACTTCTTCCTTCACTTCCGAGAGGTGCAGTTTGATGCCGAGAACGTCGAAATTCCTGTTGATACGTAAGAGCATCTCGAGCCCGGTGATGTCGATCATGTTGACGGAGCTGCAAACGAGAAGTAGATGTTTTGTTCTTGGGCGGCGCTGAACGATTTTCAGCAGCTTGTTTTCGATTTGATTCGCGTTCGCGAAATAGAGGTTCTCATCAACCCTCACGGCAGCGATATGTGGGTACGTTTCAACCTCGTGTCGTTTGGCCGTACGAAAGTGCTCTGTGTTGAATATTCGTCCAACGATAGCAACATTGGGTTTGCTGGATCGGCGCACGAAAAATGCGATGGAAAGACCCACACCGGTAATCAGACCGGTTTCCACGCCGAACGACAACACCGTGACGAGCGTGGCGATCTGAGTAACGGTGTCTTCACGATAAATTTTCCAGTGATCGCGAAAACTCCTGAAGTCCATCACTCCGACGACGGAAACCATGATGATGGCGGCCAGAGCGGCGTGGGGTAGATGCCTGATCAACGGGGTGAAAAAGAGCAACGTGAAAATGATCACCACCGCGCAGATCAACGAGCTGACAGGAGTTCGTCCGCCTGACTGGTAGTTGACGCTGGTCCGGGAAAAGCTGCCCGCAACGGGATAGGCGCCGGTGAAGGCAGCACCGATGTTGGCGGCGCCGAGCGCGATGAGTTCCTGATTGCTGTTGAGCCGTGTGTGCTGTTTTGTCGCGATTGTCGTTCCGATCGTAAAACTCTCGACGTAGGCAACCAGCGCGATCATTGCCGAGGACGGTAGGAGGTCTATCCATAAATCAGCATCAAAAACCGGAATTGTCAGACTGGGTAAACCGGCAGGCACGAGTCCAACGGTGGCTAGTCCGTAACTCTCCTCCCATCCTCCGGCCCACACCGCAAAGCCAGCGGCAACGGCGACGATCATGGGACCTGCGCGCGCGACTGGATGGCCGTCGGAGATGTTCTTGAAGAACAGCCGTGCGATTGGAATGGCCGACAATCTCACCAGCCACAACCCGGCAAGGCAAGCGACTCCGACGGCAAGTGCCGCAGGGTTGACGGTATTCGCTGCCTGAAGCAGATCTGCCAGGCGGTTGAACGGATCGTTTGCGGTTCCCCGAGCGATACCGGTGAAAGCGTTCAGCTGACTGACCACAATGAGGATCGCCGCTGCATTGACGAATCCAACGATGACAGGATGGCTCAACAGGTTTACCAGCCCACCCATGTTGGAAATGCGCAGTAGCAGAAGAACGAGACCTGCCTGGAGGCATAACACCGTAGTGATGCCGAGGTACTCCTCGCTGTACTGAGGAGCAAATTCGCTGACCGTGGCAGCCACCATGAGTGCGGCGATGGCGACGGGTCCCACCACCAGCTGCTTTGAAGAGCCGAGGATGGCATAGATGACCATTGGTGCGAGGCAGGCATATAACCCGGCCTGGGCGGGAAGTCCCGCGAGAAAGGCATAGGCGACCGCTTGTGGAACCGTGATTACTCCCACGACGATTCCGGCCACCAGGTCGTGCGGGAAATCCTCGCGCCGGTAACGCTTGATTACATCCAGAATCGGGACGTAGCGGCGCCAGCTTTTGATTCGAGTTGATAGACGCAAGCGGGACCAAGACTCTAATAAGTGGGCGGCGGATTGTACTGGTGATCCCCCGATTCCTCCTATCGCTTTCCGTTTCCTTTTCCACTGCGAAACGGTAGCCTCCTCGTCGACACATCAAGACCAGACGTGGGGAGAGAACATGGACACACGCGCCGCAGTCGCGTTCGCGGCTTCTGAACCGCTTAGCGTAGAAACGGTACAGCTCGAAGGCCCGAAGGCCGGTGAGGTTCTGGTAGAAATCAAAGCGACCGGGATCTGTCACACCGATGCGTTCACGCTGTCCGGTGCGGACCCCGAAGGATTGTTCCCATCCATCATGGGTCACGAAGGCGCCGGGGTTGTGGTCGAGATCGGTGCGGGGGTGACCTCGGTCGTTCCGGGAGATCACGTAATCCCGCTTTATACCCCCGAATGCCGGCAGTGTAAGTTCTGTACCTCGGGAAAAACGAACCTGTGTGGCGCTATCCGCGAAACACAGGGGCAAGGGGTCATGCCCGATGGCAGCAGCCGTTTTTCGTTCAACGGAGAGAAGCTCTTTCACTACATGGGCACCTCGACGTTCTCCAACTTCTCCGTCATGCCGGAGATTGCCCTGGCCAAGATCCGCCCCGATGCGCCGTTCGACAAAGTCTGTTACATCGGTTGTGGCGTGACGACGGGGTTAGGTGCGGTGATGAATACGGCCAAAGTGGAACCCGGCTCGAACGTTGCCATATTCGGGCTCGGCGGCATTGGGCTCAACGTGATTCAAGGTGCGCGTATCGCCGGTGCGGATCGCATCATCGGCGTGGATCTGAACGGCGACAAACAGGTTCTGGCTGAAAAATTCGGGATGACCGATTTCATCAATCCAACAGAGGTAGGCGATACGGTAGCCGCCATCGTCGATCTCACCGATGGGGGTGTCGACTATTCCTTCGAGTGCATCGGTAACGTGGACGTGATGCGCCAGGCGCTCGAATGCTGCCACAAGGGCTGGGGTGAAAGCATCATCATCGGCGTGGCAGGCGCGGGGCAGGAAATCAGCACGCGCCCGTTTCAACTGGTTGTTGGGAGAGTCTGGCGGGGCACGGCTTTCGGTGGAGCCAAGGGTCGCACGGATGTGCCTAAAATTGTCGACTGGTACATGGAAGGCAAAATCAATATAGATGATCTGATTACCCACACCTTGACGCTGGACGACATCAACGAAGGATTCGATCTGATGCATGCTGGCAAAAGTATCCGATCGGTCGTCGTCTACTGAAGCAGTAGTGGGTCTACTGAGACGCCCAATAATCATCTAAATAAGGGGGAAAGGTCGATGAAGTTCGGCGCCATGGTCGCTACCAAAATTGATGACTGGCAGCTTATCCAGTACGCGGAGAGCATCGGCTACGATCATGCCTGGTTGCCGGATTCCCAGATGATATGGTCGGATTGTTACGCGACGATGGCGTTGGCCGCCCATCATACCTCGACGATTCGAATCGGCACTGGCGTTGCGATCGTCGGGACTCGGCTTGCGCCCGTGACGGCTCATTCCATCGCCAGCATCAACCGCATTGCACCGGGGAGGGTTTTTCTAGGCATCGGTACCGGGCACACGGCCATGCGGGTCATGGGTTTCAATCCCATCAAACCCAAGGCGTTTCGCGAATATCTGCGTGTGGTGAGGGCGCTGCTGCATGGCGAAGAGGTGGAATACACGTTGAACGGTGAAACCCGGCCGATTCGGTTCATGCATCGGGAGCTCGGTTTCGTGAACGTGGCGAATCCCGTCCCGATATACGTTGCAGCGAACGGGCCGCTTGCACTCAAGGTGGCGGGTGCATACGGAGACGGCAGGATTTCTGCAGGCGGCGAACCGTTATCGGTATTTGCCAACAACTTGAAGACGGTGCGCCAGGGGGCGGAGGCGGTTGACCGGGAATTACCAGACGACTTTCACACCGCCGCGCTCACGTTCGCCTGCGTTCTGAAACCTGGCGAAACGCTGAGCAGCGATCGGGTAGTCGACGAGGTAGGCTCGATGGTTTCCGCAAGCCTGCACTTCTGGTACGAAATCTCGCAGCAGCGGGGGAGTGACGATTTCATTCAGCCCGAGGTCAGAGACGTTTGGGATGAGTATCTCATTCACGTGAATGCGCAGCCGGACGATCGCCGTCACATGACCATTCACGATGGCCATTGCACCTATCTGCAGCCCGCGGAGCGGAAGTTTGTCACTCCCGAACTCATTCGTGCATCGGGAGGTCTTGTCGGGTCGCCGGAAGAAATCATCGCCATGTTGCGCGAGCAGGAAGCGGCGGGTCTAAAAGAAGTCACCCTCCTGCCGCCCATGGCGTGCGCGCGGCAGAACTTCCGGGACTTTGCAGAGAACGTTATCGAGCGTTATTGACGTTATTCACGAGAGGGGGGTATAGAGCAGCATGGATCAGAAAGCGTGGTTGAATCAGGTTACCGAAGAGATCATCGATCCAGAGCTTGCGATCTGTGACCCGCATCACCATTTGTGGGACCACCCAGAAAACCGCTATCTGCTGGATGAGTTGCTTGGCGATACCGGCAGCGGGCACAACATAGTGAGCACCGTGTTTGTCGAATGCTCCAGCATGTATCGGGCACTGGGGCCGGAAGCGTTGAAACCAGTCGGTGAGACCGAGTTCGTCAACGGCGTGGCAGCCATGTCCGCGAGTGGTGGTTTTGGCGAGACGCGGGCGTGCAGCGGCATCGTGAGTTATGCGAATCTGTGTCTCGGTTCAGCGGTGGGTGAGGTGCTGGACGCACACATGGCCGCGAGCGGCAGGTTTCGGGGAATACGTCATGCCGCGGGTTGGGATGCGAGCGATGCGGTTCGCAACTCTCATACGAATCCTCCGCAACACCTGTACCTGGATGCGAAGTTCCGCGAGGGGTTCGCGGAACTCGGCAAACGCGGTTTGAGCTTCGATGCCTGGCTGTACCATACCCAGATTGCCGAGCTGACCGATCTCGCTCGAGCCTTCCCGGATACGACCATCGTATTCGACCACTTCGGCGGGCCGTTGGGCATCGGTCCATACGAAGGCAAACAAGCGGAAATCTATCCGGGATGGCAGCAGGCAATCGTCGAACTTGCCGGGTGCCCCAACGTCTATCCAAAGCTCGGGGGGTTGGTGATGCCACTCAACGGGTTTGGATTTCACAAGAAGGACAAACCCGCGACGTCGGATGAGGTCGTCGCGGCCACCGGTCACTACTATCGCCACACGATCGATTGTTTTGGCGCTGAACGCTGTATGTTTGAGAGCAACTTTCCGGTTGATAAACAGAGTTGTTCTTATCAGGTGCTGTGGAACGCGTTCAAAAAAATGGTGAGTGACGCCTCGGATGACGAGAGGCGAGCGTTGTTTCACGATTCCGCCTGTCGTGCCTATCGATTGTAACCAGTGGTCTTCGGTTTCCTGACAAAATATGAAAAATCCGATCTGGCAGGTCTTTTCCCGATTTATTTCAATCCATCCGGTAACGCTGTTTTTCATGCATTTGGCTACCTGGGTAGACCGGCCGATGCTGAGAGCGACAAAAGGCAGGCTGCGATTGAGCTTCGTCATTCCCATGTTGCTGTTGCGGTGCCGAGGGGCCCAGACCGGGATTGAACGCGAAGTGCCACTGTTATTATGTGCCTGTGGGCGACGCCGTGCTGCTCATCGGGTCGAACGGTGGGCAGACCCGGGATCCGGCCTGGTGTCACAACCTGCGTGCACAATCCGAAGTCCGGTGTCTATTTCGTGGTGAGGAACTAAAGTTTGCGGCACGGGAACTCTCGGGCTCGGAGCACACGTCTGCCTGGGAAGATGCGGTGGGGGTGTATCCGGGATACGTGCGGTATCAGGAAAGGGTCGAGCGAAAGATCCCACTGTTTCGTCTCGACCCGATTTAGTTGCAAAATACACCCACTCATACAGGTGTGAACCGATAAGGAAAAAATCATGCGCAAAATCCAGAGTTATCTGTTTCTGCTGGCTTGTCTCGCTACCGGCTGGATTGCGGCCCAGGAGTTGGTATCGAGCGCACCCGAAAACGCGGACGTTTACTTTATTGAACCCACGGACGGTGCCCAAGTAGCCTCGACCTTCACGATCAAGTTCGGTTTGCGTGGTATGGGGATTGCGCCTGCCGGCGTCAACGTGGAAAACACCGGGCACCACCATCTACTCGTCGACTTCGATGGAGAGTTGGACATGACCCAACCGCTACCCGCGTCGGATCAGGTACGTCACTTCGGCAAAGGTCAGACGGAAACGGAGATCACCTTGCCCGCTGGCGAACATCAGCTGCAACTCGTCCTGGGCAATTACCTGCACATTCCGCATGAACCTGCCGTGATGTCCTATGTGATCACGGTCGTGGTCGAATAGTCGGCGGCTGCTGCGCTAATCGTAATAAGCGGGGGCCAGCGTCAACGTGTCCGCGAGCGCCCCAACTCGGTGAGTTGCGCAGGCAGGGAACGACCAAGCTCCATGATGGCGCCTGATTCCATCACCACGGGACCTTGTCCGGCAATCGCTGTGGGGAGCCCTGCATCCCACAGCAAACGTCCGTTTTCATGTTCGATGAGATAACAGGCACGAACGGTTCGCGCAGGCAGGTTTCCTCGTTGGTTAGACCGAATGCGCTGACGTCGCCAAATTTAAGATTACCGCAATCGAATACATAGAGTTTCACACCCGCCTGAGCACTCGCGGCGGATAACAGATAGACGCTCCGAACTTCGTGCCTAAAACGGCCCCAAAAAAAAGCCGCGCATGCGCGGCTCAAATGGAGTGGGACGTCACTATTCGGTGGGAGCAACCTGTAACGTCATGCCGTCTACTCCAATGACGGAAACGTTGGTTTCGGCCTCGATAGTCTGGTTGGCCGCGACACTCCAGTAGGTGTCGCCGATCTGTACGCGACCTTTGCCATTACTGAGCCGTTCTCCCAGTTTGAATCGATGGCCGATCAAGCTTTCCGCTCTTTGATTGATGGGCGGCGACTCGTCACGAGCTTGTGCATCGCGAAACATCTGAAAATACACGGCGGTTGCGAGGACCGATGCCAGGGAGAAACCCGTCAGCTGCCAACCGACCGAGAGTTCCGGCAGCATCCACACGAGCACACCGTTGGCAAGCGCTCCCACAGCGGCCCCGAGCAGGAATCCTGCGGTGCCGAGTGCTTCGGCGCCGAACAGGATCAACCCGAGTGCAAACCAGTGGTAGGCGGTAAGTTGGGTTAAAAATTCCATTTCCAGCTCCTGTTGGTTGACGGCGCTTACGCCGTGGACTGAATGTTGAACGCTTCTTTGGCAATTTCGCCGATACCGGCGATGGAGCCGATCATGCTGGCGGCCTCCAGCGGAATCATCATCACTTTGTTGTTGGGCGATGCGGCCAGTTGCCCCAACGCGTCGATGTATTTCTGCGCGATGAAGTAGTTGATGGCTCTCGGGTCGCCTTCGGAGATGGCTTCGGACACCACGGCGGTTGCTTTGGCTTCTGCTTCGGCCATCCGTTCCCGGGCCTCGGCTTCGCGTCGTGCTGCTTCAAGCTCGCCTTCCGCTCTGAGAATCCGTGACTCCTTCTCGCCTTCGGCTATCTTGATGGCAGACTCCCGCTGGCCTTCGGCCTCTAGAATCCGAGCGCGCTTGTCGCGTTCCGCCTTCATCTGCCGCGCCATGGATTCGACCAGGTCTTTCGGCGGCGAGATATCGCGAATTTCCACCCGGGTGACCTTTACCCCCCAGGGTTCGGTGATTGCGTCTACCTTGGCAAGCAGATGCGAATTGATATGGTCGCGATTCGACAACATCTCGTCGAGTTCCATCGAGCCGAGCACCGCGCGGATGTTGGTCATGATCAGGTTCTGCATCGCCCGGCCGAGTTCGTCTATCTCATAGGACGCTTTGACCGCGTCCAGCACCTGGTAGAAACACACGGCATCGGTGAGTACCTGGGCGTTGTCCTGGGAAATGACTTCCTGGGGCGCAATGTCCAGTACCTGCTCCATCATGTTCTGCTTGCGGCCGATGGTGTCGACGTAGGGGATGAGAAAATGCAGGCCCGGCGTCATCGTGGTGCGGTACTTACCGAACCGTTCCACCGTCCAGTGGTATCCCTGAGGCACCATTCGCACGGCCTTGAGGATGGTGATGAGTGCCAGCGCTACCAGAGATAGTGCCGACAATAATACCACTTATGTCTAATATTATAATCTCCTGTCTATAAACACTTTCATATGTCTCTGTTAAGAGACGCAGATCATAGTAAGAGAATGAAGGTTGTTTCGCAACAAATATCGCCTATTATTCACACATGTTATAGATTATGGACAAGCGAGCCGTGGTAAAGCTGTTCGATTCCCCCGAGATGCGCGAAGCAATTCGCCGCTACATACGTGCTCAGATGGCCTATAAGGGTATGGAATACAAAGACTTGAGCGCCAAGCTCGGCGCCTTGGGGGTGGTCCAGACGGATAGCAACCTGCGTTCGAAGGTCAATAACGGATCCCTCGGAGCCCAGTTGTTCGTATACATCCTCATGGCCATGGGGGTGTCGCGGTTGGATCTGGAGCAGATGCAGCAAATGCTCGGGGAAATACGCTCGAATGACGTGAATTGGGTCAATCCGGTTGGCTCGGATCTTCTCGATTGAGGTAAGCCGCGAAACAAGGAGAACACATGGCTTTGCAGGTGATAGGTGCGGGATTCGGACGTACGGGCACGTTGTCGTTGAAGGTCGCCCTGGAGAAGCTTGGGTTTTCGAAGTGTTACCACATGATGGAAGTCATGGCGAACGACGATCATGTCGATCGCTGGCGGGAAGCCGCCCGGGGTGAGGCGGTAGATTGGGAGGCGTTGTTCAGCGGTTATCAGGCGGCCGTGGACTGGCCCTCATGTAACTTCTGGGAAGCGCATCTTGCTCAGTTTCCCAGTGCAAAAGTGTTGCTGTCGGAGCGTGATCCGGAAGGCTGGTATAAGAGTGTGATGAATACCATCTATCCTTCCAGCCTCGCAGGTCGAAAGTCAGAGGATCCCGCGATCAGGAATCGGGTGGAAATGGCCTTCGAGGTCATCTGGGATGCTCTGTTCGATAATCGAATGGACGACAAAGCGCACGTCATCGACGTGTTTCTTGCCCACAATGAGCGGGTAAAACGGCTGGTCCCGAATGATAATTTGCTGGTTTTCAATCCTGCGGACGGTTGGGAACCGTTGTGCGCGTTTCTCGAATGCAGCGTTCCGGAGGATCCGTTTCCGCGGGTAAATACGACCGAAGACTTTCACCAGCGGATGCAGACTGTCATGCGCGCTACTCAGTAATGCGAGGGTCATAGAGAAACGACCCGTTCCGGAGACCCAGACCACGTCCAGGCATAGGTGGTACGACTTATGCCCATCATCACGCCACCGAGTGCTCGCGGATTGATGAACAAACCGTCATGGTTGTCATCCGATCCGGTCCAGTCGTTGGGCGCGAGGTCCTTGAGTCGTTCGCGCAACGCAGGCAGATCGTCCGTCTCGCCGTAACACATGTACATCGAAGGTCCGAACTTTTCACGATAGCGACCCATGGTTTTGGAGGCGTCATAGGGATGAATGGTTTCGATGCGATGCAGGCTCGATGCATCGAACAGCGTCAGCGACCCCTCATAACCGTAAGTGTCCGAGTCAATTTGTACAAACGCTTTGTGATCCAGGGCGAATACGCGGGCGATGTCCGCGGCGGATTGATCCGCGTTGGTCGTTAGATGTGTCGCCTCGTAGAGATTACGGAGCAGACCCACCTGTTCTCGTTGTACGTGGGCTGAGACGACAACGTTCAAACCGGGAATGCCAATATGGGATTCATGTAGAAAAAGCTGATCGGCGAGTTCGAGCCCCTGGATGTTCTGGGTTTGCAGATGCGTGCGCAGGTTGTCGAGATTCTCACAGCTCACCCCGATGCTGAATGGTCCGCCGCGGCCCGCTTTGAGGTGCGTTTCCGCGAACCCGGGACCGGTGGGTTGCAGGATTTCCACCAGGGAATCGCCGACTTGAATCGTTACCCGGCTGGCGTTGAGTTGTGGTACGTCGTCCGTACCTTGAGCGGTCGCGTCCAATAGCTTCATCCAGCGTTCTGCAACGGCTTGCGCGTTGTGTGTGGTTAGTTGGATGCGGTCGACTCGTTTCAGCATGATCGTTCTCCTGTATCGCGTTTTACACTAGTCGGTGTTCAAGAGCCAACTGAACACACAGGTAGCAAGCACTGCCCCGATGATTTCCGCACCGATGAAGTAGGGGACGTGTTCCAGTTGAATGCCGGTAAACGTGTCAGTGAACGCACGCGCAATGGTCACCGCCGGGTTGGCAAAGGAAGTCGAGGCGGTAAACCAGTATGCGGCGGTGATGTACAGGCCGACAGATAGTGCGACGGCTTCGGCGCGCGCCTTGAGCACCGCGAATATCGTGGCCACCAGCCCGAAGGTTGCAACGATTTCTGCGAGCCATTGACCAGCCCCTGTTCTTGCCTGTTGGGACAATTGAAACACGTCCAGCTCGAACATCCCGTGGGCAAGCCATACGCCCATCAGACCTGCAGCGACCTGAGTGAGCCAATAAAGGCTGGCAAGTGAAACGTTGATGTCTCCCCGCAGCAGAAACGCCAGCGTCACCGCCGGATTGAAGTGTGCGCCGCTGATTGGTCCGAACATGAGAATCAGCACGACGAGGATCGCACCGGTCGCCACCGCGTTAGCGAGGAGCGCAATGGCCATATTACCATCGCTAAGTTGTTCGGCCATGATGCCGGAGCCGACAACGGTCGTGAGAAGAAACAGCGTACCGAGAAACTCGGCCGCCAACCTGCGCGGAATCAATGACAACTGCTCGAGTCCTGACAACACTCCTTGGTGAGAAAACTCAGCAACTGATTCATCCTGGTGTAGTTTGCAGTACAACGCAGAACTCGACCTTCGCGGCTCTGGGAGACCAGATTGTGCTTCACTAGGCGCGCGATGTGATGAGACAACGTCGAACCGGGAACCTTGAGACGGGTTTGAAGCTGGCCGACAGGCAGACCTTCGGGCCCGGAGCGTACCAACGCTCGAAAAATCGCTAGCCGGGTGTCGTTTCCCAGACTCTCCAAACAACCAGCTGCATCATTGAGCTTCATTCCTCAAACCTCGCTTTGTGTCGTCGCCATCCGATATTTCCATAAACATCGAAACATTAATGGACATTATATTACATTTCTAGTAACGTCGAAATGTATATTTTCAAGAGTATGGATGATGCGATTACAGCTTGCACTGAATGTTGACGACCTGGAGACTGCGATCGAATTCTACCAAAACATCTTCGGGGTCGAAGTTCATAAACGCGAACCGGGTTATGCCAACTTTGTGGTGGAGAACCCGCCATTAAAACTGGTGTTGTTCGAGGCGCCCGGCGCTCCAGCGCGGTTGAACCATCTTGGTGTGGAAGTATTTGACGACGCGGAAGTGGCCGCGGCGGGTAAGCGTCTGGAGGCTGCGAATGTGGCGTTCGAAGCGGATGCCGAGCAGGTCTGCTGTTATGCCAGACAGAACAAGGTTCAAACCACGGACCCCCAGGGACTCATGTGGGAGTGGTATCGGGTGGCCGACGAATCTCCCGGCAAGGAAGGGTCGAGTCATTCGAGGGTTTGTTGCTGATCGGGGATGTTTTGCGCTACGAGTTGGGGTCGATCAACTTGGCGAGCGTGTCGGCTGATACCTGTCGGCCGTATTCAGAGAGTTCAAAAGCTTCTGCGTAGGTAACGCCGGGAGGTGCGAAATCGGCGGCGATGCGTTTTGGTCGGCGTCCGTAGAATTCTTTCAACCACTCAATGCGGTCTGTCGGAACCGTAAGGCCGAGCGAGTGGGGCAACCACTCGAACACCTGAGATTCGTGGCATGCGAGCAGCGCAACGACCTCGTCGAAAACGTCATCGATTGGCAGCACGACATCCCCATGGAACGGTTGCGGTCGTTCAAAGAAGTCGCACATGCCGAGAACGACGGGGTCGCGAGTGAGTACGGGCACGTCGGGTTCGACATTGGGTACACGGAGCGCGAAACAGGCGTCTTGTACGAGTTGTGCGGTCGCACGATGGTCCGGGTGGTAATCGCCGACCCGGTGCGTGATGAGCACGTCGGGTGCGAATCTCCGAATGGCGATGATGAGTTGTTTGCGTAGCGTGAGGCTCGGCGTCAACTCACCATCTGTTTCGTTCCAGATCCTGATGGTTGCATCGAGGCTTCTGGCAGCCTCCTGTGCCTCTTGTCTTCGCCGGGCGGCGAGCGGTGCTCGCGGCATCTGCTGATGGCCGGCAGAGCCGTCGGTAAGGGACAGTATGGCCAAACGATTGCCTGCCCGGGCGTGTTTGACCATCAAGCCACCCGCGTGGAATTCGGCATCGTCAGGGTGGGCTCCCACTATCATCAGGCGTAATGGCGCGGTCATCGTGTACACATCAGCGTTACAACTCGATGGTGGTGTTTTACATCAAAGTCGTGGTTGGAAGATACACTGGCTTCGATGGAGTTTTATGTCTGGGATTCGAGGATGATGGATGAACGCCGACCGACCTGACGCGGCACAACGCAACGACACCCAGATGAACCTGGAGTATCGGTTTCTGCTGGGACATCGATTCAACGTAGACAGTCGATCGTATGTGGTGCGCACTATTTTAGTGCGTGATCAATGCGTTTTCGTCAATGCCGAATCCACTGTCAACGGCAAGACCACCACCCGCCGCTTTCCTGCCGCCACGGCAATCGAGTCTCTTCTCGTCGAGGAGGAGATCGAGCTGTTCAGCCCGAATTTCGTGATTGCCGGGTAGTAGTTGGGCGAGATTTTCCTCCCCGGGAGTTCTTGCTGGCGCAGTTTTGAAGAATGGTTTCCAGCCACCGGGTCGTGGCAGCCGTGTCAGTCAGTTTGGTTTGTCTGCTGAGCCACAGACGTTATGGAAAGATCCGGCTTGCGACGGTGGTGACCGGTTGCCTGCTCGAACGCGTGCGCAAGCTGAAGAAGCTCGAATTCCCCGCGTGGTTTGCCGACGATCTGCAGACCGATCGGCAACCCCTCGTCGGTAAAGCCTCCCGGCACGGAGATGGCAGGCAACCCGGTGACCGATATGGCACAACACACCGTCATCCAATCGATGTAGGTTTCCATCGGCTCGCCATTGATTTCGCGAACCCAGTCCTGGTCGGCTGGGAAAGGTGGCACTTGCGCCGCCGGTAACAGCAACGCGTCGTAGCTGGCGAAAAACTCCTCGAGTTGCCGGTAGATTTCGGTACGAGTCACTTCGGACGCCAACAGATCTTTGGTCGTGAGCGCCAGACCTTTGTCTACGTTCCAGATCATGGTGTCTTTCACATGCGTGCGCCAGTCGGGCAGCGTGCGGTCCAGAGAGCCTCCGAGAATGGCCAGTGCCGCTGCGCGTTGCACTTGAAAAACCGCCATGGCCTCGCTGAGATCGGGGCAGTTGTTTTCCACCGAACAGCCTAGGTCCTCGAACACCGCAAGCGTCTTTTCGAGGACACTGGTAACCCGTGCGTCCACCGGCACGCCAGTGAGATTGGGTGACCACGCGAGGCGCACACCCGACAAGTTTGCATCGAGCGGTCTGCGGAATGTGGAACCTTCGACATCGAGCGTTAGCGGGTCGGCAGGAAAGGGGCCGGCCTGAACGGAAAGCAGTAACGCCACGTCGGCGACGGTTCTCGCCATCGGCCCGGAGGTGCCGAGGCGCGCAAACCAACCGAAAGTCCGTTCGTAGGGAACGCGTCCGGTGGATGGGCGCAGACCCACGACGTTGCAGAAGCTGGCCGGATTGCGCAGCGAGCCACCCATGTCACTGCCATCTGCGATGGGCAACATTCCGCTCGCCAGAGCCACGGCGGCGCCGCCGCTGCTGCCCCCCGCGGTTTTGTCGAGATCGTAGGGGTTGCGCGTGGTGCCAAACAAACTGTTGAACGTGTGAGAACCCAGGCCAAATTCCGGAACGTTGGATTTGCCGATAAAAATTGCCCCGGCACTACGCTGTCGAGCCACCAGCGCGCAGTCTTCGGCGGCAATTTTCCGAGCGTAGGGAATGAAACCGAATGTGGTCGGAAACCCACGCGCGTCCACCAGGTCCTTAGGCGCCATCGGCAAGCCGTGCAGCGGACCAACCTCGTCACCGCGAGCTAGTAGGTCGTCGGCTTTTGCGGCAAGCAGGCGGGCTTCGGACCGGTCCAGCAGGTTCACCAGGGCGTTGAGCTTGGGGTTCTCGCGTTCGATCTGGGTGTAGAAAGCGTCCATGACCTCAACGGCGGAAATTTCTTTTGCTCGAAGACGGGCGGTCAGGCTCGATGCACTTTCCCAGATCAGATCGCTCATGGGTAGCCGAAACGGTGTTGGTAAGAACTTTGAGCTTCGCACATCGGTCAGGCGCCGTACAACGCCTGGTGCAAGCGCGGTGCATTAGTTGGTGTGTGTGGCTAAAGTGTCGCTCGTTCGGCCAGGTTTCATCGGTAACAGTCTCGTAACTCATTGAAAACAATTAGATTTAACTCTGGCTCGAATGTTGCCTGGCGTTAAGCAGACAACGCATACTCGAGCGCCTCGACGACGATGCGCGCATGCGTAAAATAAGGACCATTCCGAGGAGTCCCTATGCTCACCATTTCCGGGTTATCCAAAACCTATCCAAACGACGTCAAAGCGCTGGACAATGTCAGCCTTTCCATTCCCGCGGGGATGTTCGGGCTGCTGGGTCCGAACGGGGCGGGAAAATCCACGCTGATGCGCACCATCGCCACCCTGCAGGAACCCGATAGCGGCTCGATCCAACTCGACGACATCGACGCGTTGAAAGACAAGACCGCGCTGCGCCGCTGCCTCGGCTATCTTCCCCAGGAGTTTGGTGCTTATCCACGTACTTCGCCGGAAGTCATGTTGAATCACGTTGCGGTGCTGAAAGGAATCACCGAGAAGAAGGTACGCAAGGCGCTGGTCGAACAGCTGCTGACAAAAACCAACTTGTGGGATGTGCGGAAAAAAAGCATCGATACATTCTCCGGCGGAATGAAACAACGTTTCGGTATCGCCCAGGCCCTGATCGGCGAGCCAAAGCTCATTATCGTGGATGAACCGACGGCGGGGCTCGACCCGGCGGAGCGCCGGCGGTTTCAAAATCTGCTCGCCAAGATTGGCGAAGACGTGGTCGTCATACTGTCGACCCACATCGTGGATGATGTCTCCGACCTCTGCCCGCGTATGGCCATCATGGGCGAAGGACGAATTCTCATCGAGGGGGATCCCCAGTCGCTCACCCAGGCACTCAACGGGAAATTGTGGAGCAAGGTCATTCCAACCGAGCAGGTAGCAACGCTTCCTAAATCCCTGCCGCTGGTGTCGACGCGTATGGTGGCGGGCAAAACCGAAATCCGCGTTATGTCGGAGCAGCAGCCGGAAGGTGAGATGACGTTGGCTTCACCCACCCTGGAAGACGTCTATTTTGCGACCTTGCGCCAGCACAACCTGCAAGCAGAGTTGGACTGAGGGGGCGGGTCATGACTTGGGAAATATTTCGTTTCGAGTGTCGCTACCAACTGCGCTCACCATTGTTTGCGATCGTTTCGCTTATTTTTTTCCTGTTCAACTTTTTTGCCATGGCGTCGGAATCGGTCACCGTTGGCGGCGGGACGAGCAACCTGAACCTGAACGCGGCTTTCACCATTCTTCAAACGCAATACATCTTCAGCATCATCGGGATGTTTGCCGCTATTGCCTTTGTCGCGGGAGCCATCACGCGGGATTACGAAGCCAAAACAGCGGAACTCTTTTTTGCCAGTGGCGTTTCCGAAAAAAGTTATCTTTTCGGCCGGTTTGCCGGTGGTTTTCTGTTTGCAACGCTGGCGATCCTTGCCGGTCTGCTGGGTACGCTGGTCGCGACGTTCATGCCCTGGCTCGACCCTGAGCGAATCGGTGAGTTTGATCTCGCGCCATACTGGTTTGGCGTTTATGGGGTGATCGTGCCGAACATGTTTGTCGTCTGCGCATTGTTCTTTTCCGTGTCCGCGTTGACCAGATCAATCCTCGCAGCGTACGTCGCAGCACTCGCTTTCATGATCACTTTTGTCGTACTGAGTGCGGTCACCGACCAGGAATCGCTGTCTACCATGGCGCTGGCCGATCCCTTCGGCGTAACCGCGTTCGCTGAGATAACGCGCTACTGGACGGTTTTCGATCGAAACTACCTGGTACCAGAGTTCGCGGGGACGTTGCTTGCGAACCGGCTGATATGGGGATCGGTCGGCATTCTTGCGTTGCTGGCAACGGCCGCACGTTATGGTTTCAGTTTGACACCCAGCCGGTTGCGATTGCGCCGGAAGAAATCGAAGAAGACCCCAATACCAGCACCCGCCATCCAGGCGGTTGTTGCCCATCCGCGGTTTGGCTTTGGCGCCAGCGTTGCTCAGTTCGCGTCGCAGCTGCGAATGGATATTCGTGGCATCGTGCGTAGCGTGCCGTTCTACGTGTTGCTGGCGTTTGGCATCATGAACGTATTAGGTGGATTCTACGCAGCCTTGACCCAATCTTTTGGTACGCCCGTTTACCCCCTCACCGCCGTCATGATTCTGGCTGCATCGGGTAGTTTTCTGTTCGTCATTTTGATCGTGCTCATCTACTACTCGGGTGAACTCGTGCATAGGGAACGACAAACGAACGTTGCGGACATCATCGACGCCACACCATACCCGAACGGCATCATGATATTGTCGAAGATAGGTGCGCTCTGGTTCATCGTGGCCGCACTGCTTGGAATCGTTACCCTGGCATCGATCCTCGTGCAAGCTTTCAACGACTATTACCGTTTCGAGTTGGACCTCTACTTCACCCGACTCTTCGGGATGATTGGCAGCTCGTTTTTTCTGTTCGCCGTGCTTGGTGTGTTTATCCAGGTATTGGCCAAGAACAAATTCATCGGTATGATTTCATTCCTCGTGGTATTCCTTGTTATCCAGACGCTTTCGAGCTTCGGGTTCGAGCACAATCTCTATTTGTTCAACATTCCGTCTGGTCCCTACTCGGATATGAACGGGTTCGGTCACTTCGTGCCAAGAACGGTAGCGTTTGGCGTGTACTGGTCTGCGATGTCGGTGCTGATGGTGACCGTTGCCCACCTGCTGTTTCGGCGCGGGCACTACGATCACTTCCGTGAACGTATGTGGGTGGCCAGGGAACGATTGAATACCGGCGTGATCTCGGTCGCGCTCGTGTCGGTAATTGCATTTTCCTCGATCGGTAGCTGGATTTACTACAACACCAACGTATTGAACGATTACCTCACTCAGGACGATCGGGAAAAGGGACAAGCTGATTACGAGAAGGCCTACAAGCAGTATGAAGGCATGGCTTTTCCCGATTTGGTGGATTTGGAAATACACCTGGATATCTATCCTGAGGAACGACGCCTGGAGTCGAGAGGCAGCGCGTTGCTCGTCAACAATCGCAGTGAATCGATCGCGGAAATTCACCTGTCGCTGCCGATCGTGTTGACGATCAATGCAATCGAGGTTCCCAATTCGGAGCTGGTTGAAGAGAACGGGCGTCTGGGTTATTACCGCTATGCGCTGAACCCGCCGATGCGACCGGGTGATGAGATCACCATGCGTTGGGATCTTTCGTGGATCAATGAAGGGTTTCCGAACTCGGGCTCTACGACTCGCGTTGTGGGTAATGGCACATTTGTGAACAACACCGAGATCATGCCGCTGCTCGGTTACGACGCCGGTGGTGAGTTAGGGGACAACAACAAGCGCCGCGAGTACGACCTGCCTCCAGTAGAGCGGCTTCCCAAGTTTGGAGATCCGGCAGCCCTTCATGTCAACCAGCTTGGCGTTTCGTTGCGCACCAACTTCCGTACAATCATCAGCACGGCACCAGACCAGATCGCGATCGCGCCGGGGTATCTGCAACGGGAGTGGGAGCAGGATGGTCGACGGTATTTCGAGTACGAAATGGACCAGCCGATCTGGCCGTTCGTTTCATTTACCTCCGCTCGCTACAGCGTCGTGGAGGAACATTGGAAAGGCGTCGATCTCAAGGTTTTCTACCATGAAGACCACGCCTATAACGTCGATGCGATGATGGATGGTTCCAAGAAGGCGCTGGACTACTTCAACCGCGAATTTACCCCTTATCAATATCGTCAGTTTCGCATTATCGAGTTCCCCAGTTATCAGTCGTTTGCTCAGTCGTTCCCGAACACGATTCCCTTCTCGGAAGCGATTGGCTTCGTCGCGGATCTGCGCGATGAAAAGAACATCAACTATGTTTTTTACGTGACTGCTCACGAACTTGCTCATCAATGGTGGGCGCACCAGGCGATAGGCGCCCGCATGCAGGGTATGACGGTGATTGTTGAAACCCTTGCCCAATATTCGGCGCTCATGGTGATGGAAAAGGAGTATGGGCCGGAGATGATGCGCCGCTTCCTGAAGTATGAACTCGACCTCTATCTGCAGTCCCGCGGCGGTGAGCTCATCGAAGAGTTGCCGCTCATGTACTCGGAGAATCAGCCCTACATTCACTACCGCAAGGGCAGCGTTGTCATGTATGCGCTCAAAGACGCCATTGGCGAGGCTGCCGTGAACCAGGCGCTCAGAAACTTCCTGGCCAAATTTGCCTTCAAGAGCGGACCGTTTCCCACGGCCGGTGATCTCGTGGCGGAGTTCAGGGCGGTTGCGGGCGATGAGCATCAGGAGCTGATCACGGATCTCTTCGAGAAGATCATTCTGTTCGATGTGAGTGTGACGGAGGCTGACGTCAAAGAGGTCGAAAACGGTTTTGAAGTAACCATGGTGGTCAGCGGCCGCAAACTCTCATCGGATGGTGAGGGCAAGGAAACGGAAGTGCCGCTCGCCAGCTATCTGGACGTTGCCATTTTCCCCGAGGCAACAGACGACCTCGGTGACGACGATCTTCCCGAACCGTTGATCATGGAGAAACGGCTGATCAAGAGTGGGGAACAGACCTTCACCTATACGGTGAGTGAACGACCGGCAAGGGTCGGTGTGGATCCCTACAACAAGATGATCGATCGCAACCCGGACGATAACCTGCGCCGTATTTAGTACTCAAAGGATTGTCGAGCCAAGCTATATAAGGAACTGACAAGACAGATACATCGCGTCAACAGCCAACCTGCGGGGTTATTCCAGACGATCCAGATGCCAGACCGTCACCTGCAGCGGCTTTTTCAAAAACAGTCCTCCGCCGACGTTGACGAAATGACGGGTCAGTCGGCGTCGGTACCATGCTGCCGTGCGCATCCGTTGTTGTGGATCGGTACGGTGCTGGTCGCAGATTTCGTAATCCTCGCGGGTGAGTACGCCAAGGAACAGGACGTTTGCCGATAATTTGGCGAGGTTGGCGAGCGCTTTGGTGCATACCTTGTCATTCAGGTAACCCAGTACGTCGTTGCAGACAACCAGATCGTGGGGTTCGTCGCTCGTGTAGTCGACGACCGAACCCGACGTCCAACCATAACGACGGCAGAGATATTCGCTATGTTCCACCCCCCGAGTCCGGGCTCGCGGAAATTCTTTCCCCAGGGCTTTGAGAACCGTGCCGACACCGCAGCCGATATCCAGAATGTCGTCGATCGGGATCTCGAGATGTTTGAGATAGCTTGCGATGAAACCAGCCTGGCGACGCGCGACGGCCGGTGTGAAGACACGCGTTTGCGGATTGCGATAATAACGATCGTAATAAGCCTTATCGAAAGTGTTGCGCATTCAGACAGGAAAACATCCATTGATACACTGCGATATTCTACTGGCTTGTCCCGAGAGATGAACAATGGCCTCAGACAGTTTTTACACCGATCACTGGAAAGAGATCGAGGAAGAGCGGGTTGCTCGTTATGAGCAGATGTTTGCATGGCGCGAAAGCCAGCAGGCGCTACTTCAGCCTGCGGCTATCGGGAAAGGGCAGGCAGTTCTGGACGTTGGCAGCGGTCCGGGTTTTTTTGCGTTGGCGCTTGCGGATATGGTGGGGGATGCCGGTCGCATCCATGGTGTGGACATCAACACCCGTTTTGTCGGCGATGCCAATAAACGAGCGATCGATCGAGACAACGTAACCTTTCACCACGTAACAGATCACCGGCTGCCGTTTCCGGATGAGGACTTCGACCGGGTGATCTGCAAGAACGTTCTGGAGTACGTACCGGATCTGGAAGCCACGCTGTTGGAGGTGCATCGTGTCTTGCAGCCCGGTGGCCGCCTGCACGTTATCGATAGCGACTGGGGATTTGTCGTCGTTGAACCCTGGGGTAAAAAAACGGTGGATCGGTTCTTCGAAGCGGCGTCAGCGGCTTTCAAGGAGCCCTGCATAGGCCGTCGAGTGCCGGGATTGATGGTTGCCGCCGGTTTTTCCGGCATCGAGGTGAGATTGACATCGTTTGTGGATCGTGAGGGCACAGGGCTCAACGTACTGACTAACATGGCGGGTTATATCAAAACCCTCGCGACGCTTCCCGATGCGGAAGTCGATGCTCTTCTGGATCAGGCGAGAGCCGGCATCGCCACAGGCCGCTACCTGTTCTGCCTGCCACAGTTTCTGGTAACGGGCGTGCGATAAAATCAACTTGGAGTATGCTCGGCATATCGTTCGAGCATTTGCTTCATGGTCAGGGGGATTTCGTTATGGCGGATGTACATTACCTGACGCTGTCGGACGTGTGCCGACGAATGAAAAGCGGTGAACTCACCTCGGTGCACGTCACTGAGGCACTGCTCGCACGTATCGAAGCGTTGGATGGCGAGCTCAAAAGTTACGTCAACGTGTTGTCGGATGCCGCGTTGGAATCAGCCGAGCACCACGATCAGGCGCGCCGCGAAGGTAAACCGTTGGGACCGTTGCACGGCGTACCGATAGCAGTCAAAGACCTGTTGTATACGCGCGGAATCCCAACGGCCAGCGGCACAAAGGTGATGGAGAACTTCGTGCCTGAAGAAGACGCAACGGTTATCACGCGTTTGAAAGATGCCGGGGCGGTGATCATCGGTAAAACTCAACTGACTGAAGGCGCGTTTGGAGCGCACCATCCGGAAGTGGATCCACCCAGAAATCCGTGGAACCCTGGTCACTGGCCAGGTGTTTCGTCCTCAGGCTCGGGTGTTGCGGTGGCGGCGGGACTTGCCTTTGCCGCTCTCGGAACAGACACGGGTGGCAGCATCAGGTTTCCTTCGGCTTGTTGCGGGCTCGTCGGCATCAAACCGACCTACGGTCGAGTGAGCCGCTATGGTGCGTTTCCTCTCGCCGAATCCCTCGACCATATCGGCCCGATGACGCGCAGTGTGGAGGATGCCGCCCGGGTGTTGGGTGTGTTGGCGGGTGTTGATCCCCTTGATCCGACGACTTTGCCCGATCCCGTGCCAAACTATTCGGCAGCGTTGTCCGACCAGGTCCAGGGTTTGACCGTTGGCGTCGACTGGGACTTCGTTTCCGGCGGCGTCGATGAGGTGGTCGTTGCCACCATAAGGGAAGCGCTCGATGTTCTAAAAGAACTGGGCGCGAAAGTTCAGGAAGTGTCCTTGCCTGAAAGTTACCAGACCCTGGTTAAGGGGTGGGGAATCACCACGGGCGTGGAGTGCGCGCGTGCCCACGCGCTTTATTATCCCGCACAGAAAGACCAGTACGGTCCGGCCCTCGCTGCGTTGATCGAAGAGGGACTGGCTGCAAAGCCGGAGGACTACGAAACCATGGAACGCGTGCGCGCTGAGTTCACCGGCGCATTGAACGCCCTGCTCGATAAAACAGACTTGTTGATCGCGCCCTGTATGACGAGCCTGCCGCCGACCCTGGAGACAATGAACAGGGCGGTTGCCAGCGAAGAAGAGCGGGCGGAATTCCTTACCTTCACCGCGCCATTCGACTATTCAGGCCACCCCACCATAACGCTGCCCGCAGGACTCGCCGACAACGGGTTGCCGAAGTCTTTTCAGCTGATCGGTAAGTTGTTGGGCGAGCCAATGCTGATTCGAGCGGGGTCTGCCTACCAGCAAGCACGCGGTTATAGTGAACATCCGCTCCCGTAGAAGTCATCTTTGCCGGAAGATTAAGTCAAATGCACGAAGTAATTGTCATGACTCGTAAACCGGGCAGGTCAAATTGATGTTGCGGGGGAGTTGCCTATGCGGGGCGGTCACTTATGAGTCGGGGGAGCTTATCGCGCCCATCGTCAATTGCCATTGCGAGGCTTGTCGCAAGGCCCATGGCGCGGCGTTTTCTTCGGTGGGTCGGGTAAACCGCGACGAGTTTCGCTGGACATCGGGTGAGGAAAAGCTCCGCCATTTCGAGTCTTCGCCTGGGAAGCTGCGGCATTTCTGCTCCGAGTGCGGCTCGCACCTGATGGCTGAGCGACTCAGTCAACCTGCGGTTCTATTGCGCCTCGGTTGTCTCGATTCCGACCCGGGCAGCCGTCCTGCGATTCACATCTGGACTTCGGACGCCGCTACCTGGTTCGAGATCCACGATGAGCTACCGCAATACGAGAAGGGTTACACCGCGTAGTCTTTTTTTTGAACGGCCGGATTACGCTTAGAGCCAACGCCTGACGTTTGCTTTGTACTCGACATACGGTTCGCCAAAGGTCACCTCCATCAGGGTCTCCTCGGGTCGCACGAAGGCGAGACGAATGACGAACCAGAACGGCACGATCACCAGCCACGGCCAGAGATCATTCAGCAACAACGCGGTACCGATGAGTACTGACACCATGCCGACGTACATCGGATTTCGGGTAATAGTGAACATGCCGCCGGTAACGAGCGTGGTGGATTCTGTGAGCGGGATAATGTTGGTTTCGGCTCTGGAAAACTGCCACGCTGCACCGCCTGCGATAGTCAGCCCGAGGATAATGGGTGCGATGCCAATGAGGTACCACATGCCAGGAAGCAGAGGCTGCTCAATGAAGTAACCGAGGGCAGACATGGTGATCAACGCCAGGAAAAAGTAGTGGGGTGGCAATATCTTGGGAGGTGTCATGAGTCGATTGCTCCGCTGCAATTGTCGTAATGGTCGCTCAATGGGCAGGTGAATCGTAAGCGTTTGAGCTCGCATATCCGTATCGGACGCCCACAGCTCGGATCGATGGTATTGCGATAATCTGTCATGCCGAGCTTCTCCATGACTCTCGCGGAAGCTCCGTTTCCGATCTGACAAATACTGAGCAATCGCTCCATCTCGAGCTGGTGGAAAGCAAAGTGCACACAGGCCTGTGCGGCTTCCGTGGCGAAACCCTTTCCCCAGTTCGACTGCGAAAGGCGCCAGCCAATTTCTATTGCTGGGAGAATTTCTGGTAGATACTCCGGCACGGAC
>SMVB01276128.1_pt1 | contig 23165 bp, 16 predicted proteins | sample 2456461 | NCBI WGS metagenome assembly SMVB01 (sample SAMN11095934, study PRJNA526329) | marine sediment metagenome | biome: Marine sediment; feature: Surficial sediment; material: Deep marine sediment; isolation source: Hadal surficial sediment | place: Pacific Ocean | collected 2014-05 | depth...
CGAGCCCGAGGACGATCACGCGGCCGTCGGCGGTGCTCGGCCCGCTGGAGTAGCCCGCCGTCGCGGTGAGCGCGAGGCCCGCGCCGAGGACAGCGAGGAGGGCCGGGAACCACACGGATGTTCGTTTGGATCTCATGGGGGATGGGAGGATCGGGCTCGGCACTACGCGCTCGCAGGCGCGTGGGTTAGGATTTCCGCCGGGCGCCCCGCGCAGGACGCGCTCGTTCACGCCGTAAGCGTATTCCAGCGCTGGATTTGGATCGACACGATGAACCGGGAGCCTAGGTCACCGTCACACCGCATGTCAATCGACAGAACGCGCGGCTCCGTGGCGCTCTTCGTCATCCTGGTCGTCGCGGTGCTCGTCGGCGCGGGCTCCCTCTGGGTTCTGTCGTGGACGGAGTCGCGCGCGGAACGCGCGGAACAGGAGCTCGCGCACGCCGACGACCACGCCCGCGACGCGGAGCTCGGGGGGGCTCCCGAGGGCAGGACGCGCCTCGACGCGCCGCCGGTTGGAGAGGGACAGCGCGTGCGGCCCGCAGGATCGCCCGCTGGCGCTTCGATCCTGAAGAGCTTCGACGGCACGGGCTCGATTCGCGGCCGCGTGTTCACGCCGCCCGGCATCCAGTTCCCAGAGTCCTGGCGCCTCGTGGTGGAGCCCTCGCTCTACCTCGAGGGCAAGGCGCACGCCGTCCGCCGCGTCCTCGACTTCACGGGCGATGAGCGCGAGTTCACGATGCCGGACCTGCCGCTGGGTGGGTATCGCGTCTTCGCCACCGCCGCGGACCTGGAGTGCCCGCCGCACGACGTGCTCGTCTACCGGTCCGTCCGGCCCGACGGCCGGACCGTGAGCCCGACCGAACACCCCTACGTCACGATCGAGCTCCTGCCCGCGGGGTTCGTCGACGGCATCGTCCACGACGAGGCCGGCCGCGCCGTCGAGGGACTCCCCGTGACGCTCGAGAACGTCGATTCCGGAGAGCGGCTCGCGACCGCGACGCAACCGAATGGGATGTACCTCCTGGAGCCGGTGCTTTCGGGTGAGTACCGCATCTACTTCGGTGATCCGGAGCGGCCGCTGATCCCCGCGGAGAGCCTGCTCTTCGCGCGCTCAGGCGGTTCCAGCGAGAACGCGCCGCGCCCCTCCCTGCGGTATCCCGACCGCGTCGTCCCCCGCACGGCCTCGGTGCTGATCGTGGTGGTCGACGAGATCCCGGCGCGCGTGCCCGGCGCGGAGATCAAGGGCTTCGGCAACGTGGGGGGCCTCATCGAGGCCACGACCGACGCGAACGGCGAAGCGCGGCTCCGCTACCTCCCGCCGGGTCGGTATCACTTGAACGTCACGCACCGCTCGGGACGGCGGGGCAAGGCGGACTTCGAGCTCGCCGGCGACGAGCGGGACAAGGTCATCGAGATCATGTGCAAGCATTGAGCGAGCCCGCTCCAGCGGAGATCCGGGACGTCCTACGGCTCGCCTGGCCATCCGTCCTCTCCTTCGTCTGCAACAGCGCCTATCGAGTCAACGACCAGTACTGGATTCAGGGCCTCGGTCCGGATGCGCAGGCGGCGCTCGGGGCGAGCTTCTTCATCCTGATCCTCAACTTCTCGTTCTTCTTCCTGTCCGTGGCGGGCTCGCTCTCGCTCGTGGCCCGGTCCGTCGGGGCGCGGGACAACGCGACGCGCGACTCGGTCGTGCGCCACTCCCTCGCCCTCAGCACGGGGATCGCCCTGCTCCTCGCGGCGCTCGGGTCGTTCTTTCTGCCCGCGATCGTCGGGGGGCTCGGCCTGACAGCCGATCCCGCGGAGTTCGCTTCCGACTACCTCGGGACGATCTACCTCTTCACGCTGCCGCTCGCGCTCGCGCCGACCATCGACAACATCTTCATCGGGATGGGGAACACGCGCACGCCGCTGCTCCTCACCTCCATCGCGGTCACGACGAACTTCGCGCTGAACCCGTGCCTGATCTACGGCCTCGGCCCGTTCGAAGCCCACGGCATGGCCGGCGCGGCCATGGCGACGGGCATCTCCCGCAGCATCGCCTCCGTGCTGGGCCTGGCCATCCTGCGCTACCGTTTCGGCGTGCGGTGGGGCCACAGCCTGAGGTTCAGCCTCCGACAATTCGCCCGCATCCTGCGCATCGGCCTCCCCTCCGCGATCTCCATCGCCATGTACGCCGGCGTCTACCTGGTGCTGCTCCAACTCGTCCTCGGTCCCCTGGGGCGCGACACCATCGCCGGTCTCGGCATCGGCTTCAACGCCTTCGAAGGCGTGAGCTTCCCGTTCTTCCTGGGTGTGGCGGTCGCCGGTTCGTCCCTCGTCGGCCGCAATCTGGGCGCCGGCCATCCGGACGAGGCCCTGCGCGCGGTACGCAACGTCCGGCGCGTCGGGATCGCGCTCGGGTTCGGGTTCATGGCGTTGTTCTTCCTGCTCGGGCCAAGGCTCGTACCCGTGTTCGCCAGCGATCCGGGCGTCGTGAGCGAAGCGACGAGGTACGTCCGGATCCTCGCCATCGCTCAGCTCTTCGTCGCCATCGAAGCCGTGAACGAGAAGATCCTCCTGGGCTCCGGCCACTCCCAACCGATCTTCTGGATCAGCGTCCCTGGCAACCTCCTGCGCATCCCGCTCGCGTGGCTCCTGGCGCTGCACTGGGGCTACGGGGCCGCCGGAGTCTGGTGGGCGATCAACTTCACGACGTTCCTGAAGGCGGGCGCCTTCTTCCTCATGGTGCAGCGCCGGACCTGGTTGTCCGCGGAGGTCTGGAAGTAGGCTCGGTCGGTTGGTGGCTCGCGCCTGATGGCGGATCGGCTCCGCCCACTCCGCGATACGCTGCTGCATTCATTCCCCCACCGAGAGCGCCGCCGAGATCGCCGCCGAGATCGCCACCGAGAGCGCCACCGAGATCGCCGCCTATGGACGCCGCCGCGGCCGGCCACAGCCCGAAGAGCTCCAGCGCCAGCTTGCTTCCGAAGAGCGCGCCGGCCGTGCAGGCAATCGATGGGCGCTCGACGGATATGACGCGCGCCAGGCGTGCCTCGCGACTTCGGCGACTGTCTCGAGCAGCTCCGAGTGGACACTCCTGACGGTACGGGAACGGCGCCGATCGGCGCGACATTCGTGTCGGTACTCCTCTACTCCGGCGTCGAAGCCGCGGGCCCGGGGACGTGCGACAGCATGGGCCTCGTCCTCGCCGAACGACGCGTGGGCGACGGGGCTTCGACGATGCCATGCCAGGCCTGCCGCCCAGCCCGGATCATTCATGAATGACCCGGGCCAGCCGCTCGTCCAAATTCTGGACGAGGCGTCGACATTCTGGAGTCCGAGCCCGGCGCCCTCGTGGTCCCGGGAAGCGCCGGGTGCGGCCCCGCGCCAGACACCCCGTGGATCACCACGCCCCCCTGGAGCCCCGCGTGGGGCTGAACAGGCCTTCTTGGCCCCCAGGACCGCGCACAGGGTGGACGCAGACCGACTCTCAAGTGCGCGTTCGAGTCTGGGATTGTCGGCTCGCGACCCGGTCGAGCGCGCCGCCAGGCCGACATAGGGCATGGCACTGCTCTTGCGGGAGGAGGACATGGCTCCGAAGAGCATGACCACGCAGGGGGATCCATCCGCGGCAGGGGCTGGAGCGTGATGAGCTGGACCCTCCTGATCGCACTGATCCTCGTGCTCTCGCTGGCGGTCTCGATCGCTGGGTACCGACGGTTCGAGCTCGCGCGGATGGGCGGCCGCATCGACGAACTGGCGCGCGCGCGGGAGAAGGGCAACCGCCGCGCCCGGTTGCAGTACCCGCACGTCGACCTCTCCCGCTGCCTCGGCTGCGGCACGTGCATCCAGGCTTGCCCGGAGAGCGGCGTCCTGGAGCTGATCCACGGTCAGGCGATCGTGGTCCACGGCGCTCAGTGTGTCGGTCACGGTCTGTGTGCGACGGAGTGCCCCACCGGAGCGATTCAGGTCACTCTCGGCGACATCGAGAGTCGCCGTGATATCCCGGCCTTGAGCGAGAGCTTCGAAGTCCCCCGTTCCGAGGGACTGTTCCTGGCGGGCGAGGTGACGGGCTACGCGTTGATCCGAACCGCCATCCAGCACGGCGTATCGGTCGCGGGCGAAGTCAGCCGACGGGTTCGCGAGAACCCGGGCGGCTCCAGCGAGCTCCTGGACCTGTGCATCGTCGGCGCCGGTCCGGCCGGCATCGCATGCTCGCTGGAGGCCAAGGCCCGCGGCCTGCGATTCATCACCATCGATCAGGACTCGCTGGGGGGCACCATCTCCAAGTACCCCCGCCGCAAGCTGGTGATGACGCAGCCCGTCGAGCTCCCGCTCTACGGCAAGCTCTCCAAGACGTCGTACGAGAAGGAAGAGCTCATCGAGGTCTGGACTCGCCTCGCCACGGAGCACGAGCTTCCGATCCGCACGGGCGTGCGCTTCGAAGGCATGAGCAAGCGATCGGACGGGTCGTTCGAAGTGCGAACCGATTCGGGCAGCGTACTGGCGCAGAACGTCTGTCTCGCTCTCGGCCGGCGCGGCACGCCACGCAAGCTGGAGGTCCCGGGCGAGGACCTGCCCAAGGTCGCCTACAGCCTGATCGACGCGCAGTCCTATCAGGGGCGACGCATCCTGGTCGTAGGGGGTGGCGACAGCGCGGTCGAAGCCGCGCTCGGGCTCGCCCAGCAGCCCGGCAACGAGGTCACGCTCTCCTACCGGCGCGGGGCGTTCTCGCGCATCAAGACGCGCAACGAGCAGAAGCTCGAGGCGGCGGTCGGGAACCAGTCCATCACGGTGCTGATGAACAGCCAGGTCGTGTGCATCGACCGGGGCGCCGTCGACCTGTCGGTGAACAGAACGCAGGCACCGCGGACGGTGACGCTCCCGAACGACGAGGTCTTCATCATGGCCGGCGGCATCCCGCCCTTCGAGCTCCTGGAGCAGAGCGGCGTGTCGTTCGATCCCAAGGACCGGCCCGCCCAGGCTCGCATCACCGAGCAGGGCACGGGCCTGTTCCCGGCACTGGTGGCGGCGCTCGCGCTGACAGCGGGCGCCCTGCTCTGGATCGCGTTGTTCTCCGACTACTACATGCTGCCCCTGGCCGCCCGTACCGACTCCGCCTGGCACGAGCGGCTGAGCCCGTCCGGGCGCGTGGGACTGACGTTCGGCATCACGGCGGCGATCCTGATCGCCGTGAACCTGACGTACCTCCTGCGCCGGAGCGCCCGGTTCCCGCTGCGACTGGGCTCGCTGCGCGTGTGGATGACGTCACACGTCGCGACGGGCATCCTGACCCTGCTGTTCGCGCTGCTGCACAGCGCCATGGCCGTGCGGGACACCGTCGGCGGTCACGCGCTGCTCGGACTCGCGGTCCTGGTGATCACGGGCGCGATCGGGCGCTACTTCTACTCCTACCTGCCGCGCGCCGCCAACGGTCGCGAGCTCGCGCTCGAAGAGGTCCAGGTCGAGCTCGCCACCGTGTCCGCGGAGTGGGACCGCGAGCACCGCGCCTTCGGCGAGAAGGTGCGGTCCGAGATCGAGGGCCTCTGCATCAGCGGGCGCTGGAAGGGCTCCTTCTTCGGCCGGGCGTTCTCGCTCGGACGGTCCCAGTTCCTGCTTCGCCACCTGCTCGAGCGGCTGCGCCGCGAGGGAACGGCCGAGGGCATCCCCGGCGATCAACTCGAGCGCATCATCGGCTTGGCTCGCCGCGCGCAACGCAACGCGCTCGTGACCGCGCACTACGAGGACTTGCGCGCGCTACTCGCGACCTGGCGCTACCTCCATCGCTGGGTCGCGCTCTTGATGGTCCTCCTGGTCCTCGTGCACGTCTTCGTCGCAGTGCGCTTCGGGGGGGTCTTGAGGTGAAGTCGTGATGCTGCGCAACCCTCGCTTCTGGCTGCCCGCGGCCTCGCTCGGCGGCGTGCTCTGGCTCCTCTACATGGACCTGGATCGCACGTCCCCCGGCCCCATCACACCGACGCACGCGCAAGTGCCCGAGCTCGTGGACAGCTCCAGCTGCGAGACCTGCCACGGCAGCTTCGACGGCACCCTGGCCGAGGGTTGTGCCACGTGCCATGTGGAGATCGGCGCGGACCTCGCTGATGGAACGGGGTTCCACGGCACGCTCGCGGACGTCGATGCGCAGGACTGCGGACACTGCCACGGGGAGCACTACGGCGCCGAGGTCCGGCTGGTCAACGACAGGAGCTATGCGCTCGCCGGCATCGCGGATCGCACGGCCTACGACCACGCTCCGCTGAACTTCACCCTCGCAGGCCGCCACGCGGAGCTCGCGTGTAGCGACTGTCACGAGCACGCCGACGCGCGCATGCTCGCGCCGGGCGAGAAGCGCTACCTCGGGCTCGAGCGCGCGTGCGTCGCGTGTCACGAGGACGTCCACGAGGGACGCATGGCGCGCGACTGCGCCGCGTGCCACGGACAGGTGCAGCCCTTCGCCGAGGTCGCGGTCTTCGCTCACGCGCGCTTCGTGTGCGAGGGCTCGCACGACGCGGCGGACTGCGCCGCGTGCCACGAGCCGGAGAGCGACCACTCCGTCGAGGCCCTGGCCAGCTTCGACCCGCCGACGGACGAGCGGGCTTGTCGCGATTGCCACGAATCGCCGCACTCGCGCGCCTTCACGACGCGCGCGGGTGCCCCCGGCCCCGCCACCGAGGTCGAGAGCTGCGGCCTGTGCCACGCAGCGGTGCACGACGCGTTTGCGGGCCACCCCGCGGCGATGCCGGTCGAGCTCCACGGCGCGAGCGGCTTCGAGCTCGCCGCTCCCCACGACCAGGTCGCGTGCGCCGACTGCCACGGGACCGCGGCCGACGCCGCGCTGGTCGACTTCGCGGACCGCTATCCCGGGCGCGGAGCCGATGAATGCGCGGCCTGCCACACGGACGTGCACGGAGCGCAGTTCGACGATATCGGCTTCCTGCGCGGGAGCGGCTGCCTGGCCTGCCACGAACGCCACTCGTTCCGGCCGTCGACGTTCGACGTCGCCGAGCACGCGCTCACCTCGTTCGAGCTCGCCGGCAGTCACGCGGCCGTCGCCTGCAGCACATGTCACGAGCAGGTCCATCCGGACGAGCCACGTGTCTTCCATGGGACCCCCGCAGACTGCGCGAGCTGCCATGCGGACGCACACCGTGGTGCGCTCGTCGGAGCCGAGGAGGGCTGCGCGGTCTGTCACGCCGTGACCCTGTTCTCCGAGTTCCGTGCGGACGCCTTCGACCACGACCGCTTCACTTCCTTCGAGCTCGATGGTGCGCACGCCAGGGCCGAGTGCGAGTCCTGCCACCGGCCCGCTCGCCAGCCCGACGAGCTCGGCCGTACGTTCGGGTTCGCGAGCGAGGTCTTCGGCCAGCCCGTGGACGCCTGTGCCACCTGCCACACCGATCCCCACTGGGGTGCGTTCGATAGCGCCCGGCTGCCGGGTGAGGTCGAGGGCCGAGCGGGCTGCGCCCGTTGTCACCTGACGGAGTCCTTCCGCGAGCCGGCGCTCGAGAGCTTCGATCACGAGTCCTGGACCGGCTATCCGCTCGATGGGGCCCACGCGCGCGCCGAGTGCGACAGTTGCCACCGGCGCAGCGAGCTGCCGGATGAGCTCGGACGCACCTTCGGACGGGTCCATGAGGTCTTCGGGCAGCCCGTCCAGGACTGCCGGACCTGCCACGCCGATCCGCACCGCGGCGCGTTCGCCGATCCGGAGCTCCCCGCGGAGGTATCCGGACGCGAGAGCTGCTCGCGGTGCCACACGACGGAGTCGTTCCGCGAGCTGTGGGCCGGGGCCTTCGACCACGAGCTGTGGACGGGCTACCCGATCGCGCCATTCCACGCGAGCACGGAGTGCACGGACTGCCACGCCCCGGTTGTGGAGCCCGGCGGCCGGCAGAGCTTCGCCCACGCCGCGGGCAACTCGTGCTCCGACTGCCACGCCGACCCGCACGTGGGACAGTTCATCGTGGGCGGCAGGACGGACTGCGCTCGGTGTCACCTGGACGCCGGCGGACTCGACTTCGACCACGGGCGGGACACGCGCTTCGCGCTCGATGAGACCCACACGCCGCTCGAGTGCTCGGCGTGCCACATTCCGTGGCCGATCCCCGGCGGCGAAAAGGCCGTGCGCTACAAGCCGCTGGGCATCGAGTGCAGCGACTGCCACGGCCCGGAGTACGGAGGGGGCCGATGAACCGCATCGCCCGATCAGCGCTCATCGTGCTCTTCGTCCTCTCAGCCGGCGCCCGCGTCGATGCCCAGGAGCCGAACATACGGCGCCTCGAGGTGACGGTGACGGCCGTCTCGGGCAAGAGCATCTACATCGACATAGGGCGTGAAGCCCTGGTGGAGCCCGGCGACCAGTTGCGCCTGTTCCCCCCCGGCGGAAGCCCGGTCCGCGCCGAGATCCTATCCGTGTCGCGCACGAGCTCGCGCGCTGTGATCCGCGGTTCGACCGCGGGCATCGATGTCGGAACTCGCGGCGAAGTCTGGATAGCGGAGGCGCGGGTCGCCGAGGACTCGGAGCAGGCCGAATCCAAGCCGCAGGCAAGCGCGACCCCGCCGCCGGTCGAGCCTCCAGAAGTGCAGGCACCCGAGCAGCCGGCCGTGGAGGAGCCGAAAGCCGACGAGCACCCGCCGTGGGAGCACCCGCCCGAGAGCTGGGACTCGGAGATGCCACTCCTCGCCCCCGCCTACACGCTCGCGCCCGAGGAGCGCGACGTCCGAATCCACGGCCGGGCCTTCACGGGCTTCGACTACACGGACGACGGGAAGTTCGACAGCACCTATCAGAGCTGGCGCTCGGGAATGGACCTCGAGATCGAGAACGGTTTCGGGCGCGGAGGGGTCCTGTTCCTCGAAGCCGACTTCTACACGCGCAGCGCCAACGTCGACGACGGCGAGGACGACACCGACACGGACTTCCGGCTCGACCGCGCCTCCTACCGCTGGGGCGGGCTCCGGGGTCAGCCGGACAGCTGGGAGGTGGGCCGGTTCTTCCACATGGAATTCCCCGAGCTGGGCGCACTCGACGGTGTCGAATTCGTGCACCGCATGGACTCCGGCAGTCGGTTGGGTGCGAGTCTCGGATTCCTCCCCGAGCCGACCGACGAGTTCAAGACAGCCAAGGACTTCGGGGCGGCGGTATTCCATCGCTACGTCTCGGACGAGAGCGAGGCGTTCACGTTCGGCACGGCCTACCAGAAGACCATGCACGAGGGCTCGCTGGACCGCGACCTCTTGATCAACGCGCTGGAATACCACCCGAGTCGCAACACGACGGTGCACGCGACGAGCTGGGTCGACTTCTACACGTCGAGCGACGACCGGAAGAACTCGAGCGTGGAGCTCACCCAGCTCTTGTTCGACGCCCAGCACCGTTCGGACGCTGGGCACGGCGTAGGCATCTTCGCCTCGCGATTGCGCTGGCCCGATATGAAGCGCCACGAGTTCCAGAGCCTGACGGACGAGCAGATCGAGGACAACAAGGTGTCGCGCATCGGCACGAACGGCTGGTTGAAGCTGTCGAAGCGAACGCGCCTCTCGAGCCGGGTCGACTACTGGGAGGATCAAGACGACTCCGGAGAGAGCGGCAGGCTGCGCCTCGGCGTGCGCGACTTCTTCTACGATCGCGGTGAGGTCAGCTTCGAGGCCTACGGCTCGAAGGGTAAGTTCAGCGACACGGTCGGCGGTCGTGTCAACGCGAACCGCCGGTTCGACAACGGCTTCCTCAACCTGTATTGGGACACGACGGAGTTCCACCAGGTGGACTTCGACGGCGATCAGGAGGACCTGCTCGACCACCGCGCCGGCCTGAGCTACGACACGAGCGTCCTCGGCAAGTGGGACGTGTCGATCTTCGTAGAGAACCGGTTCGGAGACGAGCAGGACTCCTGGTCCGTGGGCTTCTTCCTGCAGCGAAGGTTCTAGACTGATGAGTGGCATGGCACGCAAGGCACGCAAGCGTCTGTCCCGTCGCAACGTGGTCCTCGCCGCACTCGCGGTCTACGTGGGTCTCGTCGCCTGCATCAACATCCTGGGGAGTGCGGACAACGACACGCAGCCCCAGGGCTGGTGGCAGGAGCGCGGCCCCGTCGTCCCGCACGACAGCTTCCCGAGCGACTGCTCGCTGTGCCACGAGGGCGACGACTGGCACACGCTCCGCGACGACTTCCAGTTCGACCACGAGGCCGAGACGGGTGTTGCGCTCCTGGGGGCGCACGAGCGGGCCGAGTGCCTGCGCTGCCACAACGACCGCGGTCCCGTGTCCGTCTTTGCGCAGCGGGGGTGCCGGGGTTGTCACGAGGACATCCACCGCGGGCAGCTGGGGGCCCGGTGCGACACCTGTCACGACGAGCGCGACTGGCGACCCACCGAGATCATCACCAAGCACAACCTCACGCGCTTCCCGCTGGTGGGCGCACACGCCGCGACCGCTTGCTGGCGCTGCCACATCGGCGCGCAGGTGGGCAACTTCACCCGCGTCGATACGGAGTGCCTGACCTGTCACATGCAGGACCTCGCGCGCGCGACGAACCCCGACCACCAGGCCAACGGCTTCACGTCCGACTGCGACCGCTGCCACATCCCGACCACGTGGACCGGCGGCGGCTTCAGCCACCCCGGGTTCCCGCTGACCGGTGCCCACGCCGGCCTGGACTGCGAAGCGTGTCACACAGGCGGAGTCTTCACGGGCCTCTCGCGCGACTGCTTCGCGTGCCACATGGCCGAATACAACGGCGCGCAGGACCACCTGGCCTTCGGCTACCCGACGAACTGCGAGCAGTGCCACAACACATCCGCCTGGGTGCCGGCGAACTTCAGGCACAACGGCATCTCGAGCAGCTGCGACGTCTGCCACCTGGACGACTACCTGAACACGAACGACCCAGACCACCAGGCGGCGGGTTTCCCGACGAATTGCGCGGCCTGTCACAACACGAACAGCTGGAACGGAGCGAACTTCGACCACGACTTCCCTATCAACGGGGGTCCGCACGGCAACCTCGACTGCTCCGACTGCCACCTGGTGCCCAGGAACTTCTCGATCTTCTCGTGCACGCACTGCCACGAGCACTCGCGATCCGAGATGGGCGACGACCACTCGGAGGTCAACGGCTACGTCTGGGATTCCATGGCGTGCTACCAGTGCCACCCGGACGGGAAAGACTAGCCGTGGTGCCGTTCACCCGGGCAGTGAGGAAGATCACCGGAGTCGCGTCCCCCCGAGCGCGCAACTCCGCGCGGAAGTCCCAGCCGATCTTGCCCGGCATCATCACGTCCAGGAGGATCATGTCGCAGCCGGCGCCGGCCGGCCCCAGCCCTCGCTCCGCGTCCTCGGCCGCGTCGCATTCGATACCGCCGAGCTCCGGATCCCGGCGGATGTACGGCCGGAACTCGGGGTCGTCGTAGACGATGATGAGCTTCAGCCCCTGATCCGTGACGAGTCTGGCGTGGCGCTCGTCTCCAGCACGGGTCGTACGCAGGTCTTCGTACGGAGAATCGCTCCGTGCGCCCGAGCGCGTGCGAAAGTTGGATCGGTATCGATGACGGCGCGACGCTCCATGGCCGGTCATTGCGTCCGTCCGGACTCGGCGACCTCGACGATCACGATTCAGCTCGGCTACTACGACAAGGACGACGACGGCGGCAAGGCTGGGAATCCATTCCTCGCTGAGTCCGTCACCGTCATCGAGCCCGTCGTCATCTTCGACACGAACGTGACCCGGAGATTCGGCTACTCGGTCACGTTGTCCTACGACGACGTCTAGGCCGCCTCGATCGATCGTCTCAGCGACACCCCCGAGCAGTCGGGAGCGAGCGGGGACTACTACGGGGGAATCGACTTCGGCCTGCTGTACCAGTACACGGACCGCGTGAGCCTCGGCGAGCACGTCGGGTACAGCTTCGAGTACGACTACAACTCCATCGGCGCCGGCGGCAGCGTGGCCGTCGAGAGCGAGGACAAGAACTCGATCCTCACGTACAGTCTGGACACGTTCTTCGACACCGTGGACATCATCCGCTTCGACGGTACCGATGACGAGGGCTCGGACGACCATATCTCCATTGCGGGAACGATCAACCTGTACCGGGTCCTCAGCCCGAAGACGCACGGCCAGTTTGGGCTGACCGTCTCCAGTCAGTCCGGGTTCCTCGAGACGCCGTTCAATTCGGTGATGATCCAGGACCCCGTGACGTCCGCGGTGACCAGCGAGGTCACCGAAGAGCTGTCGGACTCGCGGCTGCGAGCTGCCCTCTACGGCACCGTCCGCCACTCGCTTCGTCCGGGGCTGCCTTGGAGCTCGGCAGTCGCTACTACGCCGACGACCGGAAGAGTGGGTGCGCCGAGAGCTCGCGGCAAGCTGAAGCCGCCACGGAGACATCGCCCGCCCGAACCGTCTCGGCCAGGAGTGGGGCCTCGTCCGTGTCCCGCGAAGCGCTCTACTTTTTCCGTTGTCTCCGCAGAGCTTCCCAGTAGGTGACGACCTCGCTTCGCGGCCGGGGCCGGAAGCCGCTCTGCACGAGCGTGGACGCCACGCCCGCGAGACGCTGGCGGAGCGGGACGATCGGGCGCTGGGCGAGGCAGACTGCGCCGGCGATCAAGGACAGCAACGCGCCCAGGTAGCAGAATTGGGTGCCGAGCCCCCAGGTCGACGACGTCAGGCGCTCCGCCATCAGGCGATTCTCCACCATCATCTGACAGTAGAAGGTCATCGCCGCCGTGGCAGCCGCGCAAGGCAGGTACCAGTGCGCGAAGCGCCGGCGGATCACCAGGCTGAGCACGCCGAAGACCGTGGCGACGGCGCCTGCGCAGACCATGGGGACCGACTCGACGCCGGCCGTGAGCGGGCCTTGGTACCCAGCCCCACTCACCTCCGCGAAAGGCAGGAACGGCCCTACCACCATGAGCAGGCCGCCGAAGATGGCGAACTCGGCGGCGATGCCGATGGCGTGCTCGGGCACCAGGAAGAGATCGAACCAGTTCCCCTGGGCCGAGGGTTCGTCGCAGGCGCGACAGCGACCTGACAGACCGGGACCACTCGCCCCGCAGCTCTGGCACACATTCATTGCCTATTCCCCAACTATGTGGTCGTGCCCCCTGCAGCGGGTAACCCCGACCGACAGTCTCGAATCGACGCGGAGAGCGGGCGTTCTTGAGTCGGATTCGTCTCGATCCGGCCCCGTAGCGCAGGCGCTGGCGGAGGGCCGCCCCTCACGACTCGCCCAGGCCGTCCAGGGCCTGAACGAAGTCCCGTTCGAGATCCCGCGGATCCTCGATCCCCACCGAGACGCGCACGAGTCCAGCCCGAATACCCACCGCCAGCCGCTCCTCCTCGGTGAGGTGCACGTGCGACATGAACGCCGGCAGACTGACGAGCGTCTCGACCCCACCGAGACTGGGAGCATCGAGCGCAAGCGTGAGACTCCGCGCGATCGTCAACGCCGCCTCGCCGCTCGCGACCTCGAACGAGACCATTCCCCCGGGCAGCTCGAGCAGTCGTGCAGCGACGCTGTGCGAGGGATGGCTCGGGAGCGCCGGGTGAAGGACGCGCACGACGCGCGGGTGTCCCGCGAGTACGCCAGCGAGATGCGCAGCACCCTCGCAATGCGCGCGCATTCGAATCGCGAGCGTCTTCAGGCCCCGCGCGAGCAAGAAAGCCGCCTCGGGGTCGAGGCAGCCACCCGCCCGCTTTCGCCACGTCCAGACAGTGTCGAGCTCGGTCCGGCCACCGCAGATGACGCCTGCGATGAGATCGGAGTGCCCACCCAGATACTTCGTGGCGGAGTGCATGACGAGGTCCACCCCGTGCTCGATCGGCCGTTCCAGGATGGGTGTCACGAAAGTGGCATCGACGAGCACCTTCGCACCTCCCGCGTGAGCGAGGGCAACGATGCGCGGAAGGTCTGCAACGACGAGCGTCGGGTTGGAGACGCTCTCGCACAGGACGAGGCTGACATCCGCGCTCATCGCCCGCGCCAGACTCTCGGGGTCGGCGACGTCGAACTCCCGGATCACGAAGCCGAGCTCGGAGAATCCGCCGAGGAGCAGGTCCCGCGTGCCGCCGTACAGTTGCTTCGAAGCGACGATCGTCGAGCCGGTTCGAGCCGTGCCCAGCACGGCAGCGTGCAACGCAGCCATCCCCGATGCGAAGACGAGTGCGCGCTCCGCGCCTTCGAGCACAGCGAGGCTGCGTTCCACCGAGTCCAGAGTCGGATTGCCGTAGCGGGTGTAGACCAGGGCCTCGGCCGTCCGGCCCGCGGCGATCTTGGCGTAGGTCGTCTCGTCCTGGAGGAAGGTGCTGGAGCGCGACGTGGGAGCCACGACGTCGGGAGCTTCCGGAGTGGGGCGGTGGCCGCCGTGGACGCACAGGGTGGCGACACTCCACTTCGGGTCGGGGGTGTGCTGACTCATCGTATTGCCTCTCTTCCAGTGGGGAACCGTGGCCATCCTACCGCGCCGGCGTGAGCGATCGAATCGAGCGGCGAACCGGGTGAGCCGTTGATTCGACGGCGCCCGGCCGTACACTCCTCCGCCCGAATCCGAACCATGCCCGCCGAGCACATCATCGACTTCGACGCGATCGACCTCTCCGAGGTCATTGCGACACGCGACGACCTCGCTGTATTCCTGAAGCAGCGGGGCCGATTCGCGATGCTGGACGGCATCCTGTACGAAAACGTCGAGGAGCAGGTCATCGTCGGCTTCAAGGAGATCCGGTCCGACGATTGGTGGACCGAGGATCACATTCCCGGCCGGCCCCTGTTCCCGGGCGCTCTGATGTGCGAGACCGCGGCCCAGCTCGGAACCTACGACTACATGAAGCACAGGGGCCAGGTCGAGGACGGCAGCTTCGTCGGCTTCGGCGGCCTGGACAGGGTTCGCTTCCGCGGCATCGTCGAACCCGAGTGCCGCATGATCTTTGCCGTCCGGTTGACTCGCGCGCGGCGCTCGATGTTCGTGTACAAGACCCAGGGCTTCGTCGACCGGCGGCTCGTCTTCGAGGCCGAGGTGATCGGTGTCGTGGTCTGACGCGAGCTAGCGCTGCGGACCGGAAGAGCTTAGGAAGGAAGAGGGATCAGATCCCGGCCCCGAAACCGGCCGATCCGTGCCGTGTCACGGTCGGCTCCTCGAGCGCCTGGCCCTCCTCGTCGAGGATATCGAGCACGTCGAGCTCTTCGCACTTGCACTGGACTCCACCCAGGAGCTCACCGAGCGAAGGCCGCGTCTGGCCGCCTTCGCCGCTGATCGCCTCCTTCACGTAGGTCCCGTGCTCCGTGGCGACGCGCACGGCGAGCGTGCCCCCGCCCTCGGCGATCTCGATCGCGCGGTACTCGATCCAACGCTCCCTGATCTTGTCGGCGCGCCGGTGCGCGACGCGTGCGGGCGTCTGTTGCTGGAGCTGCACTCGCCGGCCCAGGAGCGCCGCGATCCGCGCGGGATCGACGTCGCCCTCGACGGCGACGCGCGCCTGGTACTCCTTGGCGTGCTTCGACTCCTTGATGACGCGAACGCGAGCCTTCTCGGTCCAGTGGAGCCCGGCGATCTCGAGCCGGCCCTCGTTGCGGCGGTTGATCTCGGCCTCGAGCGCGGCGAGGTCGACGTCGGAGACCTTCGGGCCGATCAGCTCCGTGATGAAGGGGCGCCCCCGCCCGAGCATGCGCACGTCGACGTCCTCACGGCCCGCCCCGTGGAACTTGTGCTTGCGGGTCTGGAATGCCTTGCCGAGCACCCACCCGATCAGCTCCTGAACCGAATCCCGAGTGAGCTTGCCGAAGCCCTCGCAACGCTCACAACCCTTGCGGCGCCGGGGGTGCCCCTTGCAGTCCGGGCAGAAGAACACCGTCTGCGGCAGGTCGCGGGTGAGCTTCCGGTAGCGACCCTCCACGAACACCTTCACCTTCGGAGCCTGGAGCATGTGCAGCCTCACCAATCATGTGGGGAACGAATCGAACGTTCCGCGCCCAGCGCGGCGCCGAGCCGGGGAGGATACTCCCCCTGGGCCGGGCTGCAAGTCCACTCGCGGGGTAGGTGGGCACCGCCACCTCCGATAAGGTATCGACCGGTCTCCGCACATGTCCCCGCCCCCGACCTTCACCCCAGCCCCGATGCCGTTCACCTTGGCTCACAGGCCGTCTGCCCAACGTGTCCGAGCCCGTGCCCGACCTGTCGGGAGTCGGGGAACGACAGGGCACGTGGGGCAGACGGCCACGCGACCGAGGTGAACGGCATGTCCCGCCGCCCGCCCCCTGCCCTGCTCCTGGCCGTGGCCCTGTACCTGGGCCTGCGCGCGCTGGTGCTCCATGGGGACTTCGATTCGGTGTGCCTGCCCAACTACGAGCTGACGCTCCAGGGCAACATCGCGAAGATCGCCTCGGGAGGCTGGTTCGGCCCACCCCTCCATCAGTACTACGACAACTGCGGCGGGCACCTGGTGACCGGACTCTTCGCGGCGCCCCTGTTCGCCGTGTTCGGGGACTCCTACCTCGTCCTCAAGCTCGTCCCGGTCCTCCTGGGGCTCGGGACGCTGCTCCTCATCTGGTACGCGCTCGACCGCTGGCTGGATCGGAGGGCGGCGGTGCTGGCCGTGCTCCTGTTCGCCGTCGGCCCCCCCACGCTCACGAAGTACTCGATGCTCGCCAAGGGCAACCACTTCGAGAACATCTTCTTCCAGCTCTCGATCCTCGTCCTCTTCTTCCGCCTGCACACGGGCGCGCGGAGTTCGCGCCGGCTCTTCGCCACGGCCTTCGCGGCGGGCTTCGGGGTGTTCTTCTACTTCGGGACGCTGGTGCTCCTCGCCCTGCTCTGCTTCGTGCACGTCCTGGTCCGCGGCCCGTGGCGAGCGCTCCTCGACCTCCGCATCGCGCTGCCGGGATTCGCGCTCGGAATCGCCCCGCTCGCGTGGATCCACTTGAGCTCGGGAGCTCGCCCGCAGGCGTTCCTGCAAGCCAATCTGGGCGGCCTTGGGAGTTCGACGATCCGCGCCAAGCTCGACCGATTGGGCGACTTCTTCACGGACATCCTGCCGCGGGCCGGATGCTTCGCCGACATCGGGCCGGTTCCCGGGCGGGTGGCCGAGTGGCTGTTCCTCGCCGCATTCACGGCGTCCTGGCTGGCGCTCCTGCCCGCCGCGGCCCGCGGCGTCTTGCGGTCCGTCGCGAGCCTCCGGTCGTCCCGGAATGATCGGGAATCCGCCGAACGCGAGCGCTTCGAAGCCTTGAAGATGGTCCCGTTCGTGCTGTACCTGCCGCTCTTCGCACTCATCGTCGCCGTCAGCTCGTTTCAGTTCAAAGCGTACGCGCCACCCGTCGAGGTCGGCCAGTTCCGCTACCTCGTCCCCCACTTCGCCTTCGCCACGATGCTGATAGGAGCGGCGGTCGCCCACCTCGCGGCACGGCCGGCGGCGCTCCAGCACAGGCTCTCCGGCGCGCTCGCCGCGGCCGCGCTCGCGACGACCCTGTTCACGCTGCCGATCGTCGACTGGAGCTTCGAGCGGCCGGGTATCGGGACACGCTACCACGGGTACTACTTCAGCTACCTGAACATGGTCCTGCTGCGCGACACCTGGGTCGACGACGAGACGGGGCGGATCCGATGGGACGAGGACCGGTTGCTCGCCCAGATGGAGGAGCTGCCGTGGACCGTCCGCCACGCGGCCTGGTTCGGCGTGGGCCACCACCTGGCGTGGGTCGGAACGATGCCCGCGCGGGAGAGCGCGCCGCGACCCGCGACCCCCTCGCTCCAGCTCGGCACGCTGCTCGCCGACGTACCCGTGCCGTTCCGGATCGATGCGGCGCGCGGCGCGGGGAGCTTCGTGCGCGGGCTGGCCAAGAAGCCGAAGCTCGCCGTGCAGAAGCTCGGCCGATGGCTGCCCGACCTCTTGCGCGAGGGCCACCCGATGCTCCATTACCTGGGCGAGGGCCTCGCGTTCGAGTCGGAGTTCCCCTTGGCGCGGATGACGTCGGCGGATCTCGCGCACAGCCGGGCGCTGGGGCAGAACCTCCCGGCCGGGCTGCGGCGGGGCTGGATGCGCGGGCGCGGCATCGTCTGCGGCCGGCTCCTCGCCCGCGGCATCCGCTCCGACCGGCAGGCCGTCCTGTCCGAGTTCGGGCGCATCCCGCCCGCGGGCGCATCGGAGTTCTGGCTCGGGGTCGGCTGGGGCCTCGCCGAGCGCGGCGAGCCGACGCGCCTCCACGAACGGTGGGTCGAGTGGATTCCAGCCGAACACCTCGAGGCCGCGCTCGTCGGCTTCGGCGCGGGCCTGCGTCACCTCCACGGCGCCGAGGGGTGCGGGGGGTTCCTGAAGGCGCTCGCGCGGACCGTCGAGGAGCGGGACCTGGGTCGGATCGAGAAGGGCATGCGCTGGCCCGCTTACCCGGCGCCCATCAAGCCGTGACGACCGGAGGAACGTGCGTCCTTCGTAGATGAGGCACGCCCCGCAACTGTCTACAATCCCGCCGCACCGACCGACCCACCATGCACCCGACCCTCTTCGAGATCCCCGGCACCCACTGGCCGATCCGATCCTTCGGCGTGATGGTGGTCATCGGTTTCCTCCTGGGCGCGCGCGTCCTCACGCGCATCGGTGCGCGCTACGCTGTCGATCCCGAGCAGGAAGAGGCTGGCTTCGCCGCCATCCCCGTCTGGGCCCTGATCGGCGTGCTCGTCGGCGCGCGCATGATGTACGTGGTCGTCGAGGTGCTGCAGGGCAGCGTCGTCGGCCAGGAGTACCTCGAGAACCCCTTCAAAGTGTTCGCCTACTGGGAGGGCGGGCTCGTCATGTATGGCGGACTCCTCGGCGGGGTCGCCAGCGGCGTGTGGTGCGCAAAGAGGCACGGGTTGCGTGTGCTCCACGCGCTCGACATCGCCTTCATCGGCGCGTTCGTCGGGCTCGCGGCGGGCCGGCTCGGTTGCCTCCTCGTCGGCGACGACTACGGCCGGATCGTGCCCGAGAGCCTCCGTCACCTGCCGTTCCCCATCACGATCAGAGTGCCGGAGATCCTGCCCGAACGCAGCCTCTTCGGAGCGGACAACGCGGGGCAGGTGCTGTACGCGACGCAGATCTGGATGAGCGCCAACGCGATTCTACTGGCCCTCTTCGGGCACTGGCTGCTGAAGCGCCGCCGCTACGCCGGCCAGGTGACGCTCTGGTCACTGCTCCTCTACGCGATCACGCGCAGCACGATCGAGATGTTCCGCGGGGACCGGATACGCGGGCTCTGGTTCGGCGATCGGATCTCGACGTCCCAGGTCATCTCGATCGCGATCGGGCTCCTGTGCCTGTTCCTGCTGCTCAGGTGCCGCGGCCGGCGCGAGCCGACGCCGGTCCCCGCGAACAGTCCGACATGACCCGCGCGGGTCGCGTCCTGGCGGGGATCGACGAGGCCGGGCTCGGCCCGCTGCTCGGGCCGATGACCCTGGGCTTCAGCGCGTTTCGCGTGCCGAACGGCGCCGCCGCGCTGCACGAGCTGCTCGCGGACGCGGTCGCCCCGGAAACGGCGGCGGGCAGCGAGCGCCTCGTCGTCGCCGATTCGAAGCAGGTGTTCGCGCGGACCGCGGAGGGGCACGAGCGGCTCGAGGCCACGGCGCTCGCCTTCCTCGCGCTCGCCGCGAACGACGGTCACGGTCCACGGAGCGGGCTCGAGCTCCTGCAGGCCGTGCCCGCGGCACTGCGCCCGGACCCCGCACTCCTCGCACGTCATCCCTGGTACCGGCTCCTGCCCGAGCGCCTCCCCGTCTGGGTGGCACCGGAGACGCTGAGCGCCCACGTCGCACGGCTCCGTGCGGCCGCGGACGGCGCGGGCGTGTCCCTCCTCGCCGCGGGAGTGCGCGCCATCCCGGCGGGCGAGCTGAACGCGTCCTTCAGCGAGACGCAGAACAAGAGCCTCACGCACTGGCAGAAGAGCGCCGACGTCTTCGAGTACCTCTGGAGCCGATTCGGAAGCGAGGGCCTCGACCTCGTCGTCGACCGCCACGGCGGCCGAAAGTTCTATCACGAGCTGCTCGCCACCGGATTCCCCTACACGGAAGTCGAGACCGTCGCGGAGTCCGCCGTGTCGTGCGAGTACACCGTGCGCGCGACCCAGCCCGTGCCCCGGCGCATGCGCATCACGTTCGAGGTCCGCGCCGAGGAGCGCTCATTCGCCGTCGCCCTCGGTTCCTGCCTCGCGAAATACGTGCGCGAGATCTGCATGGGCGCGTTCAACCGATTCTTCACCGACCTGCAAGCCGACCTCGCGCCGACGGCGGGCTACCACACCGACGGCACGCGCTGGCTCACCGACGCGCGTGAGGCCGTCCTGCGTGCGCAGCTCCACCCGCGTGTGCTGGTGCGTGAGCGTTAGGGCCCGCCCGGAAATAAACGTCACATTTCGCCGAGGCATCGGCGCTCGTGGCAAGGCGCGCCGACGCAGGCAACCTAGCTGGTTTCCGAGGAGGCGCAACGCAGCCACGGGCGCCGAGGGCCGGCGAAGAGTGACGTTTATTCCCGGACGGGCCCTTAGTCCGATGCCGTGTTCACGCCGGCCGTCGGCGCCTGCTCCCTATGTGCCCGAGATGTGCCCGAGCACGGCCGGCCGGAAGCGGAGAGCGTGGGCTCCCTCGTGTTCCTCGCGGGCCTCGCCCTCTTCGCGTGGCTCACTCGCGCGCGATGCCCGAAGTCGACAGAACGATTCATGGAGACGTGCCCCTGACCTACGAGAGTTGGGGGCGTGCGGCTCCGGCTGGCCACGCCTGACCAGAAGAAGTCGAGCTGGGAAGGCCGGGAATCAGGCACGAAAGGGAGAGGAGTTGCGCCTCGGATTGTCGGGTCGACCCCCAGGTTGCTCGGCGAAGTTCCCGTCCTCCGGGCCTTCACCCTGAGCCGAACGCCGGCCGATGAGATGTCCGTGGGGCGACCGCCCCTGCTATCGTATCCGCACCGTGCCCGAGGCCGCTCCACGTCGCCCGGTCGGCCCGCACCACCCCGCACCCGCCTTGAAGATCGCCATCCTCGGCGCCGGCATCTCCGGCCTCGCGCTCGCCCGCTTCCTCGTGGAGGGCGGAGTCGCGCTCGCGGACCTGACGCTCTTCGAGGCCGCTCCCGTCGCAGGGGGACTGTGCCGATCCAAGACGGTCGACGGCTTCACGTACGACCGTGCCGGTGGACACGTCCTCTACAGCAAGGACGCCGCCGCCATGCAGTGGATGAAGGACTGCGCGGGCGGCGACGCGGCGTTCGTCAAGAAGGACCGCAACACGCGCATCCGGTTCGGGGATCGATGGGTCCACTACCCCTTCGAGAACGGGCTGAGTGATCTGCCCCCGCAGGCGAACTACGAGTGCGTCACCGGCTACGTGAAGGCGTGGCACGAGCGCCTGATGGACGGCTCCGCCGCTCCCGCGGACTTCGGGAGCTGGGTGCGCTGGCGGTTCGGTGACGGGATCGCGGATCACTTCATGGACCCGTACAACGAGAAGGTGTGGAAGCGGGACCTCGCGTTCCTCACGAGCGATTGGGTGGCGGGCCGCGTGCCCGACGCCCCCATCGAGGACGTGTTGCGCTCCGCCGTCGGCATCCGGACCGAGGGCTACACGCACCAATCCATCTTCTTCTACCCGCAACACGGCGGCTTCCAGGCGATCACGGACGGGATCGCGAGCTCGCTGGAGACGCGCATCCTGTTCTCGACCCCCGTCACCGACGTCGTGAAGAGCGGCACGTCATGGCGCGTGAACGGGGAGGAGTTCGACCTCGTCGTCTCCACGCTCTCGCTCACGCTCCTCCCCGACATCGTCGCGGACATGCCCACAGGCGTCGCCGACGCCATGCGCCGGCTCGAGTACAACTCGCTCGTATGCGTCCTGATAGCCCTGGATCGCCCCGAGCATCCCGATCTCTCCTGGATCTACCTGCCGCACGCGAACCAGGGGCCCGCCAACCGCGTGACGTACATGTCCAACTACGCGCCGGGCAACGCGCCCGCGGGGCAGACGTCGCTCATGGCCGAGGTCACGTGGCGGGGCGGCGAGCAGCCGCCCGGCGCCGAGCTGACGGACGCGATCGTCGACGGCCTGGTGCAAGCGGGTCTCCTCACGCGCGACGAAATCCTCTTCACGGACCGGTCCGAAGTGCCACAGGCCTACGTCGTGTTCGACCACGATTACGCTCGAAAGCGCTCGGCCGCTCTCGGCTGGTTGGAGTCGCAGGGCCTCCACACCCTGGGACGGTTCGCGCGCTTCGAATACGACAACTCGGACCAGTGTGTGATCAAGGCGCGCGAGCTGGCAGCTTCACTGCTCGCTGCCTGCAGCTCCTGACTTCCTTCCCTTTCCCTTCCGTTCCTTGGGCTGCTAGCCGTCCTGCTCGAGGCGGGTCGGGAACCAGATGTCGAAGCCCGAGCCCGTGTCGTCCACCCACGAGGTGTCCTCCAGGTCGTAGTGGTCGTCGACGTTCTCCAGGGTCATCCGCAGCTTGTCCCCGACTTGCAGGGATGCGTCGGGAGCGGGTTCGAACTCGTCCAGCGCGACGTGCGCCACCCAGATCGGCCCCGGCGCGAGCTCGCCGGAGAGCACCGCGAGCACTTCGTAGCGATGCACGACGAGGCAGAAGGCGTAGTCGAAGTCCGCGGGCACCCGGCTCACCGCGACGATCTCGGCCCACACGCTCAATTCAGGCCGCGGGCCGCCGGAACCGGGCCCGGGAGCATCCGACGGCTCGGGCAGGGCCACGCGCGCCCACTGCTCGGGCTCGCCGACGAGGTCCCGCATCGAGATCTGCCAGATGACCAGGCGCTTGCCGGACAGGCCGCTCGCGCGGCGCGCGACGGCCTCCCGCACGGCCCGCGCCGAGCCACCGCTGATCGCGATCACGTCGAGCCGCGCGCCGAGCTGGCGTGCGAGGTGCTCCCCGAAGCCAGCGCTCGCGCCGAACCCGAGCGCGCCGTCGCTGAAGACGCGCGTGAAGCTGTCTCCGAGGAGCAGGACCTCGGCGCTCTCGTCCGGCTCGAACGCCCTGCCCGATGCGGCGTCGGTGACCCGGTGGACGGTGAGCTCCATCTCGTCGAACAGCGCGGCCCCCGCGGGGAGACGCAGCATGCCGGCGATGTCGCCACGACCACGCACCGCGACCGGCGTCACGGTCCATCGGACCGGCGCAAGGGGGTCCGGGCCCAGGCTCGCGCGCGCGGCGAGCGCTGTCCGGGCC
>SMVB01313026.1_pt1 | contig 23161 bp, 17 predicted proteins | sample 2456461 | NCBI WGS metagenome assembly SMVB01 (sample SAMN11095934, study PRJNA526329) | marine sediment metagenome | biome: Marine sediment; feature: Surficial sediment; material: Deep marine sediment; isolation source: Hadal surficial sediment | place: Pacific Ocean | collected 2014-05 | depth...
GCCCCAGATTGAAAAGATTGTAGACAGCAGCATGGGCGTTCAGAAACCGTTGCGCCTGATGCGTTGACTTGAATCGCCGCATACCTCGCTCCCTAACTCTGGTTGGCTGATGAGAAAGCTCGGCTCGATTATTGGCGTATTCGGAAGTGTCATACGTACTGGGGGAAGTCCACCACGCTCGAAAGCGGACATTGGCATGTAGTTGGCTGCTGCCACAGAAATTAGCCCAGACCATGGCCGCCAACAGGTGACGTCTCGAAGCGATCACCAAATCCCGCGATCATCGGCCTTCCATTCGCAATTGCTTGTTGCACGGATTCAAGCGAAAGTGACCCTTCGTGGCTTTCCTTACTATCCCAGACCTCGGTAATCCACAAAACGTTGTTGTCCGCCAAATCTTTGGCGATGATATAGCTTAAGCAGCCCGGCATGTCTGTCGTTCCTTCGAGCAGAATAGCAATTAGCTCATTGCGTTTGCCATCATGGGCGATCATCTTGCCAATAATCCCGTACATCTCAGACTTTTCCTTCAATGAATGGCAACCGCATAGCGAAACAAGCGCTGCCATGCAAGTGACCAAAGTAAATTTCCGGCGGTTCATCTTATCCAAATTCGCTCGAGAGAGTCCGGTCAGCATATAGATGTGTCCAAGCCTTGCTGAATCCCGGCAGCTATGTGATCGTCGTACGGGTCAATCCCGATTCAAATCGGATGGTCTGATTCAAGAAATGGGGTCGTACATTCCTACACTCGTTAGGGCTGAACATTACAGAAGTCTTTGGATCAGTGCGTTCAGGGAATGGAAAGCAGTAGTGGCCTGAACAAAGTTTGCCAAGTTGTGCTTATCCGCCGAAGTTAATTTGTCAGTACCTTTGGGAGGCAGGGGCCCACTCAATCGAATCCCCGCACCATCCGATTACTTTGGCGCACTGTTAGTACGGTTCGAATCTTCTCACCCCGACCAGTCCTATGAAAAATAGCCACTCATACCCGTCAGGGAGCGGCTACTTTTTCTGATGATTGGGAGGGAGTTGGAACCGAACAATAAGGTTCGTACCGAGGCCAACGCAGTTGGCGGACAGGCCAAGCCGCGACAAACTGGCTTCAGCCAGTTTGGACGCCAAGGGCGCCCCGAAGGGGTGGCGAGCGATTAGCGTCAACTCTGTTAATTTGCACCGAACAGTGACCCGCGGTTTGCACTGAAAAACTGCCCGTCAAAATCGCCAAGAACACAGCGACCGCCGTTATTGTGTCGCGACCAGACGGGCAATTGTCAATGCAAATATGCGCGGAAATTGGCTCAGGATTCACTGCAAATCGACACTCATAGCCAGTATGGCCATGCCTTACTTCAATTATCCGGTTTGACGCCCGCAACGGTATCCACACCGCCTTGTCGAAATGTCGATGACGTTCGTCTTGCATTTGAAACCAAGTCTGATCCATTGCATTCTGCAGTCTAGAGCACTGCTTGGGATCGGCGGCATTGATGCTTGTCATCTCCTGACAAACTTGTGTTGAGAAGCCTCCGGCGTTGTGGCACTGTTTGCAGCGATGGCAAGGCAAATGACCAATTCCACCCATGGCCGTACAGTGATTCTGTCTGTGTTTCTATTGGCTGTCATTGCGCCCGGAATTCCGCAAGTCGAGATTCATACTCATAAGGACGCGTATTTCGGCCATGGACACGGCGTGAGCCAACATCACGACGACCAACATAATGAGAATCAATCCTCAGAAGACGTTGATGGTCTCGCTGATTCCGGCACGATGCACGCACATGAGCTTGGTGTATCAGCGGTGACACTGATTACTGTGTCCAATCTGAAAATCGTCATTAATTTGCGCAGCAACGGAGGAATTCCGCCTTCGACCGCCAGACCACCGGACAACGTTACGGCACCTCTCTACCGACCTCCGATCGTTTAGAACAACTGATTGCTGGATAGCAATCTCGTTGCGGCTTTGTCGCGCCTGTTCAAACGATTAGGAGAGTACTTTGTCCCGTTTATCTTTGCTGTGGATGGTTCTGGCCACCACGGCGGCTTGGCCCCAGGAGCTTCCACTGGATTCGCCTTCGTTGACGTTGCTTCAGGCAGCGGAACTTACTCTGGAGCGAAACCCGCGACTTAGATCAGCGTCGTTCGGCCGCGAAGCAGCAGCCGCAGACCTCGACCAGGCAGCATTGAAGCCGCAGTGGTCCGTTGAAATGCAGGTTGAAGACTTTGCGGGTACCGGAGCAGTTTCGGGGTTCGACGCGAGCGAAACCACATTGCGCCTGTCTCGAATTTTCGAGTCCTCGGACATTCGCACCGGTCGCATAACTGTCGCATCTGCACTGAAAAGCCAGGTTGAGAATGACCTTGATATCGAGCGTCTCGACTTGATGACCTTGCTTGCCCATCGCTTTCTGGTGGTGGTTCGTCAACAGCAGTTGTTCGATCTCGCTGAGCATTCTGTAGAAGTCTGGGAGCACGCCGCACTACTGGCACGAACGCGTGAACGCGCTGGTGCAGCGCCTGCGGTCGAGCGTTTACGAACAGAAATTCGTGTGGCTAGCGCGCGACTGCAACTGGAGAATGCCGAACATGAGTTGCAAGCGGCGCGAGTGTTGCTAGCGGCGACCTGGGGCGATTCAACACCGAAGTTCGGCAGGGCTGATGCGGCGCTATGCAGTCTTGCAGAGCTCGCACCATTTGAAACGGTTGCGGCGGATCTCGACCGCAATCCGGATCTTCTTCGATTTGCTTCTGAAAGACGGGTTCAGGAAGCTCAGGCCCAGTTGGCGACTGCGCGCCGACGACCCGACTGGACATTGTCCGCTGGAGTTCGCCGATTCGAATTGCTGGACGATCAGGCCCTGGTCTTCGGCGTGTCGGTACCGCTTGGCTCAGCCTCTCGAGCAGCACCCGCTTTGCGCCGTGCCAATGCCTTGCGTCAAAAATCGGAGTTCGACGAGCAGGATTCGCGACTCTATGTTCGTGCGACGCTTTACGAGCTTTACCAGGAACTGCTTCACACGCGTTCGGAAGTGCAAATGTTTGACCATGAAATCCTACCGCGAGCCGATACAATAATTAACGATATTGAGAACGGTTATCGGGTTGGCCGGTTTTCTCACCTGGAACTGGTAAACGCGCAGGCCGAGCTTCTTGCGGCGCGCGCCGCCAGACTGGATGCGTGCAATAACCACCATCTCTACCTAATTGATATAGAACGATTGACCGGCGGCGGCTCAATATGGCTCGCACCCGTAACAGGAGTCACACCATGAAGCTCAGCTTTCGATTCAGTATTATTTGCTTAGCGGTCATTTATGGCCTGATGTTGTCGCTTGCCGGTTGCGGCAATCAACAGGACTCAGGCAGCGACGATAGCCACGGGACCACAGCGCAGGAGCAAGACTTCGAACGCGGTCCGCACAATGGACGTCTGCTTCGGGATGGTGATTTTTCTTTGGAGATCACGATCTTCGAAACCGGCGTGCCGCCAGAGTTTCGTGTCTACCCATTTGAGAGTGGCCAACCGATCGCGCCGAATTCCGTCGAACTATCAATTGATTTGGCCCGACTGGGCGACCACGTCGACCCATTCAACTTTGTTGCACAAAATGACTTCCTCCGTGGAGATGCAGTGGTTCTTGAGCCTCACTCATTCGACGTATCGGTATCGGCAAGACACTCCAGTGGCCAGTACCAGTGGAATTACGAGTCTTACGAAGGACGTACTCAGATTGAGCCGGAAATTGCCAGCGCGATGGGCATTGAAGTTGAACAAGCCACAAGTGGACTGGTCCGCGAAACCATTGAACTGCAGGGCAACGTACTACCCCACCCGGATGCAGTGACGGAAGTCCGTGGTCGTTTTCCAGGCCTCGTCCTGTCGTTGCAAAAAACAGTTGGCGATAGCGTGCAGCGAGGTGAGGAACTGGCTCGTGTGCAGTCGAACGAGAGTTTGCAAGCTTATATTGTAACTGCGCCGCGGGACGGTACGGTTATCGCCCGGCATGCATCGGTCGGGAGCGCATCGAGTGACAAGCCTTTATACGTCATTGTAGACATGTCCCGCCTCGTTGCAGATTTCAAGATATACGCACGCGATCTTGATCGCGTCGCCGTGGGCCAGACCATCCAGGTTTCCACTAGTGTAGATGGCTCTACAGCGACCTCTGGCACGATAGAACGAATATTACCCACTCTGGATGCCTACAGCCGGGCAGCCACAGCACGCGTGCTATTGAAGGATATGGATTCCACATGGCGACCCGGCCAGTTTGTGCAAGGCCTTGTCGTCATCGCCGAACACGACGTGTCGCTGGCAGTGCGTGAAAGCGGATTGCAATCATTTCGTGATTTCACAGTGGTCTATGCACGAGTTGGTGACACCTATGAAGTCCGCATGCTGGACTTGGGGCGCCGCGATGGAAAGTTTATTGAGGTTCTTGGCGGGCTCGAACCGGGCACAACTTATGTGACTGAGAATTCATTTTTGGTAAAAGCCGACATCGAGAAGTCCGGCGCTAGTCACGACCACTAAAGGAACTGCCCTGATGCTCGAAAAAATCATCGACTTTGCGTTACGGCGTCGTGCACTGATACTGACCGCGGCGATTGCCGTCAGCGGTCTTGGAATTTACAACTATCAGTACCTGCCGATTGATGCCGTGCCAGACATTACCAACGTTCAGGTGCAGATCAACACGGAGGCACCCGGCTACTCACCAATAGAGATCGAGAGTCGAATTACATTTCCGATTGAGACCGCCCTGGCAGGATTGCCACGGCTCGATTACACCCGTTCCGTCTCGCGCTACGGACTGTCGCAGGTGACTGCCATTTTTGAAGAAGGAACGGATATTTACTTTGCACGGCAACTCATCAATGAGCGCCTTGCACAAGCGCGTGGACAGTTGCCCGAGGGTCTGAACCCGGAGCCCGGACCGATTGCGACCGGGCTAGGCGAAATATTCATGTATACGGTCTCGTCAGCGCCAGGTGCCGAACACGACCCAATGCATCTGCGCGAAGTGCAGGACTGGATCATTCGACCACAACTTCGACTAACACCTGGCGTTGTCGAGATCAACACAGTTGGCGGCTACACCAAGCAATTTCTGGTTGCACCAATACCGGAACAACTGCTTGCTTACGGCTTATCGCTAGACGACCTGGTTGCTGCCCTTAAGGCAAACAACACCAACGTTGGCGCTGGCTACATCGAACGATCTGGCGCGCAGTATTTGGTCCGCTCGCCAGGACAGGCGACCGGACTGGCCGATCTGGCCGATATTGTTGTGGGCACCCGATCGGGCATTCCAATTTATGTTCGAGACGTAGCAACCCTTACGCTCGGTCACGAATTGCGCAATGGGGCAGCTATGCAGGATGGCCGCGAGGTTGTTCTGGGTACTGCGTTCATGCTGATTGGAGAGAACAGTCGTACGGTGGCCCGTGCGGTTGAGCAAAGACTTGCGGATATTCAATCGTCGCTACCAGATGGAGTGATTGTTGAGCCGCTGTACAGTCGCTCGCACCTCGTTGAACAAACCATTGATACGGTGCGGGAAAATTTGGCGGCTGGTGCGTTACTTGTCATCGTCGTTTTGTTCGCGATGCTCGGCAACTGGCGCGGCGCCCTCGTCACGGCAGCGGTCATCCCGCTGGCCATGCTGATGACAATTACCGGTATGGTCGAGGCTGGCTTGTCTGGTAATTTGATGAGCCTCGGTGCGCTCGACTTCGGCCTGATTGTCGACGGCGCTGTGATTATCGCGGAGAACTGTCTGCGGCACCTCGCAATCGCCCAACGAGAACGCGGTGGCTTGCTGCCTTTAAAGGAGCGACTAAAGGTAACCAAAGCCGCTACTCGCGAGGTGCTAAAACCGAGCATCTTCGGCATCGTAATAATTATTATCGTGTATTTGCCGATCCTTACCTTAACCGGTATCGAGGGGAAAATGTTTCGCCCAATGGCATTGACCGTGAGCGGGGCCTTGTTGTCAGCGCTGCTACTTTCAGTGACCTTTGTTCCCGCAGCGATTGCAACTTTTGTATCTGGAAAGGTGCAGGAACGTGATAATTGGCTGATGGCAATGGCACATCGTGGTTATAAACCACTGCTGTCGCTTGCGCTTCGGGCTCGCGTTCTGGTCGTCGTAATCGCCGCCTTGCTGTTGGTTGGTGCCGGCGCGCTGGCAACCAGGCTCGGAGCTGAATTTCTGCCGACGCTGGACGAAGGTGACGTGGCAATGCATGCGTTACGCATCCCGGGAACCAGTCTGAGCCAGGCTTTGTCGATGCAAAGCATTCTGGAAGAGCAGATCAAGGCACTGCCGGAGGTGCTGCATGTGTTTTCCAAGATCGGCACAGCAGACATAGCCACTGATGCCGTGCCCCCATCGGTCGCTGACACTTTCATCATAATGAAACCAAGGGAAGATTGGCCGGATCCGCGCAAACCCAAAGCCACGCTGGTTGCGGAAATGGAAGCCACAGTTAATCGCATACCAGGAAGCAAATACGAATTCATTCAACCAATACAGATGCGGTTTAACGAATTGATTGCCGGTGTGCGCTCCGAGGTTGCGATCAAGATTTACGGCGACGATCTGGATACCCTGGTGGAACTTGGCGATCAGGTAGAAACGCTGCTGCAATCAGTAGCAGGTAGCGCCGACGTGCAGTCGGAGCAAGTCACCGGCCTTCCCATGCTTACCGTAACGCCCGATCGCCGCAGCCTGGCACGGTACGGCCTGAACGTGGCTGATGTTCAGCGAACGCTGTCCATCGCCATCGGTGGCGTTACCGCCGGGCAGATTTTTGAAGGCGATCGGCGTTTCGATGTCGTCGTGCGCCTGCTTGATGACCGCAGGGAGAATATCGATGCGATCAGGAGACTTCCGGTCATGCTGCCGGATGGAACCGGGCTGCCGTTGCACGAGCTTGCGGTCATCGAAATTGTCATGGCCCCAAATCAAATAAGCCGTGAAAACGGCAAGCGCCGCATTGTTGTCACCTCAAATGTTCGTGGCCGCGATCTCGGCACGTTCATTGACGAATTGCGTTCACGAATGCCACAAAGCGTGGATTTGCCGCCCGGATATTGGGTTGAATACGGCGGAACTTTTGAGCAACTGCAGTCCGCCAGCGAACGCCTCAGTATCGTAGTGCCACTCGCACTCCTCCTGATTTTTGCATTGTTGTATGGCCTCTTCGGCTCGGCACGCGACGCCCTGCTGGTATTCAGTGGCGTTCCGCTCGCACTAACCGGCGGGGTGTTATCGCTGTGGCTTCGCGGCATGCCGTTCTCGATCAGCGCCGCTGTTGGCTTCATCGCACTGTCCGGCGTGGCGGTGCTCAATGGCGTCGTCATGCTGTCTTTTATTCGCGATCTACGTGCCAAAGGTAGGGCCCTCGAAGAGGCAATCTTGGAGGGAGCGATGGTTCGCTTGAGACCGGTACTGATGACAGCGCTGGTAGCCAGCCTGGGTTTTGTGCCTATGGCACTTAACGTTGGTATTGGCGCTGAGGTTCAGCGCCCGTTGGCGACCGTTGTCGTCGGTGGAATTCTGTCCTCTACATTATTGACACTCCTTGTGCTGCCGGCACTTTACCGCCTGGCTGGCTCTCGAGACGTTGCGGAATAGGTACCGAATGACACGGCCTGAGAGCGCAGGCCCAAAGGCAAAATACTCCGATCGCGTGACAGATCTCCATTGCTGGAATATCGGGCCGGGCATCTACGCAGCGGAGTTTGCAGTCGTCAGCCATAGTCCCGAAACGCCCGAGTATTACAAGTCTCTAATTCCCAATAGTCTGGGCGTCGTGCACGCAACAGTTGAGATACACCACTGTCCGGACTAATGAAAGAGACTGCGCGCTGCCGGAATTTTGCCGGGATCAGTCCTGACCCGTTATGACTTGTTAGGCACTTGTGTCCACGGGCGTCTCCAGAATGCCTATTAATAACAACAACTTGTAAACGCCTAAGTGCCTTCGGGAGGCAGGGGCCGGAAGTTGGAATCTTCTCACCCCGACCAATTTTTTCCTGATTTGTCAGGTTCTTAACAACCTGTCCACGGCGAATTGGTATTCACGTTGAGAAAGCCCGCAAACTCTCAGGTCTTGTGTTGGGTGGCTGTGCGGCGCAAAAACTCTTTCGCCCCCCCGCTATCGCCAATAATGCGATGCCACACACCCCTTTATAACAATAACGTAGGGTACTTTTTATTGATTCGGTGTCTCGCCTATGCTTTCACCGCCATTTTCAAGTCCAGGTCAAGATTAGTCGCCGAAAACCATTGCCTTCGGCAATAACTGCTGGTTCTCAAGCGACGTCAGGTCAGACAGACCCCAGCTCCGAGATGCAGATCGCCGCTTCAGGGTGCTTCTGTCGCGAATCTGGCCGCGGCCCACGGCCCGCTAAACCCGATTCACCAGCGGATCACCAATCGCCGAATACTCTAGTTGCCCAAGGCGATAGCCCGGCCTTAGCGTCTTAGCGTCGGCCAACGATCCCTGGCAAATTCAGTTTGTGGTCAGTAGCGCAATCCATTGCGATTTCGTATCCTGCATCTGCATGCCGCATTACGCCGGTGGCCGGATCATTCCATAGCACCCGCTTTATCCGTTCTGCTGCCGCATCAGATCCATCGCAAACAATTACGACGCCGGCATGCTGGGAGAACCCCATGCCCACGCCACCGCCATGGTGAATTGACACCCAAGTGGCTCCGCTGGCTGTATTCAACAGTGCATTTAGGAGCGGCCAGTCGGCAACAGCGTCCGAGCCGTCACGCATTGCCTCCGTTTCTCTGTTCGGACTCGCCACAGACCCGGAGTCCAGGTGATCGCGACCAATCACGATTGGCGCATTCAGTTCACCAGATTTAACCATCTCATTAAACGCGACACCGAGGCGATCTCGATCTCCCAATCCGACCCAGCAAATTCGGGCCGGTAGCCCCTGAAACGATATTCTTTCTTTGGCCAAATCAAGCCAATGATGTAGATTCTTGTCGTCGGGAATTAGCTCTCTTACTTTTGCGTCGGTCTTATAAATGTCTTCCGGATCTCCGGACAGCGCTACCCAACGAAACGGTCCCTTTCCGCGACAGAACAACGGACGTATGTACGCTGGCACGAAGCCTGGAAAGTCGAATGCGTTTTCCACACCCGCATCTTTTGCCGCCTGACGAATGTTATTGCCGTAGTCAACGGTTGGAATACCTGCAGCGTGGAATTCAAGCATCGCGCGTACGTGTATTGCCATTGAGTCACGAGCCGCCACAGCAACCAACTTGGGATCCGATTGCGATTGCGCGCGCCATTGAGACAGATCCCACCCTATCGGCAAATAGCCATTCACTGGATCATGTGCCGATGTCTGATCGGTAACAATATCGGGTCGAATGCCTCTTTTGAGAATTTCGGGGAGGAGTTCGGCCGCGTTTCCGACCAGCCCTACGGAAACAGCGTGCCCCTGCGCGGCGGCCGTTTGTAAGATCGCAATAGCCTCATCGAGGTTGGTTGCCTTTTTGTCGAGGTATCTCGATCGCAATCTTGCGTCGATGCGAGATTCATCGCATTCGATGGCGAGCATGCTGAATCCCGCCATGGTGGCCGCCAAGGGTTGCGCCCCGCCCATGCCACCCAAGCCTGCGGTCAATATCCACTTGCCGGCCGCATTTCCGCCGAAATGTTGGCGGGCCATTTCAACGAATGTCTCATACGTGCCCTGAACAATGCCCTGGCTGCCAATATAGATCCAGGAGCCGGCCGTCATTTGTCCATACATCATTAGGCCGCGCTTATCCAACTCGTTGAAAGTTTCCCAGTTCGCCCATCGCGCGACTAGATTGGAATTGGCGATCAAGGCGCGGAGCGCGTCCGCATGTGTCTTGAATACGCCGACGGGTTTGCCGGATTGAATCAGCAGGCTCTCATCACTCTCTAATGCAATTAGCGATTCACAAATACTATCGAAACATTCCCAGTTTCGTGCCGCTCGACCAATGCCGCCGTACACAATAAGGTCGTCCGGGCGCTCGGCGACTTCCGGGTCCAGGTTATTGTGCAACATTCGGTAACAGGCTTCCGTTTGCCAGTTTTTGCAGGTCAGCTTTGATCCGCGAGGCGATCGAACAACGCGGTGTGGCTTGTGCGATCCACTACCTGCAGATGTTTTTTTGTTAACTGCGACCACGGATTTCTCCTTCAACCTTGTTCGAATGCGCCCTTGACCGCCATACTGACCCTAGCAATTGCATACAGCGCCCGGTTTGGACCTGGCTGGATACAGATAAAATTACGTCAGGATGGACCAGTCCGAGACCGCATGGTCAACATGATTAATTGATTGATGTTGTATAGACAAGTATAGTCGACTTCATATCATGACTACAGCTCGAATTCCTCGGCCAGCGATTCCACGGATAGAAGCACGCACGACTGGTTGAGATTGAACTCGGGACACGTCAAAATCTCAATACTTGCTGTCGGCGCTTCTTGGCTGACCACCGAAGCTCGATGGCCATTCGGACAACACCGGACGACAAACTTACCAGAAACAAAATTATGCTAGCTCGCGTCCTGTTAATTGCTGTTTTGACATTGTTCACCGCTTGTGACAGCGAGCAGACGATGTCCAGCAACGCTGCGTTCGTTGATTTACTGCCCTCACCGGCCGGGCCGGGCAGTGGTCAGAGTCACCTTGCAGTCACTGCTCTCGGTTCCGTCGTTGTAAGCTGGATCGAGCCAATCGGTGACGAACATGCACTCAGGTTTTCGATCCTCGGCGAATCGGAGTGGGGACCTGCTCAGACAGTGGCGAAGGGTGATTCCTGGTTCATCAACTGGGCTGATTTTCCGTCAGTTGTACCTATTTCAGATGAACTGTGGGCCGCCCATTGGTTGCAAAGGCGACCAGGCGGACGATATGCGTACGACGTCGCCGTTTCCGTTTCGACCGATTCTGGTAAGACCTGGAGCGATGCGGCTGCGCCGCACTTGGACGGAACGGCGACGGAGCACGGATTCGTTACACTTTACCCTGTCGACGCAGAAATCGGCGTGCTGTGGCTGGACGGGCGCAATATGGCCGAAGACCACGCGGAAATCACGAATCCACTGGAAAACACGCTATCAGGAATGACTTTGCGTTCGGCAACGATCACGCCGAATCTTGAAATAAAGCATATGCAACTGATTGATGACCTCACTTGTGACTGCTGTCAGACAGATGTGGCTATTGGACCCGACGGACCGGTTGCTGTGTATCGAAACAGGGATCCCGATGAAACACGCGATATCTATGTAGCCAGATCCGTCGCCGGCAAATGGACAGAAGGCAAAAAGATTTCAAACGATGGTTGGATTATTGCCGGCTGTCCGGTAAACGGACCCGCCATAGCCGCTGACGGCCACAATATGGCCGTTGCCTGGTTCACAGCTGCCGGCGATCGGCCGACCGTAAAAATGGCATTTTCAGCAAACGCAGGGCTCAATTTTTCAGACCCCGTCACCATAGACGAAAACAAACCCTCAGGACGTGTCGATATCGCTTTATTGGGTGACGACAGCGCAATTGTGAGCTGGTTACGAATGAATGAACAAGGCCAACCTGAAATCAGCGCTCGCATCGTCTCTGCAAAATCCGGTGCAGGTCGGGCTTTCACTGTCGCGGAAAATTCGATATCGCGATCAGCCGGTGTACCGCAAATGATATCAAATGGTAAGTACCTGATATTCGCTTGGGTAGACGCATCAGGAGAAAACAGCCAGGTATTGACTGCAAAATTGCCTTTGGCCGCATTGCAGCACCTGCAAGTCGCTTACAACTAGCGACCCGGACGGTCCGACATCGTGCCGGTCAGTTCGTACGTCGATCCCGGATGACTTAGCTCAGCCAGACTGACCGGTCTGCCGCCTGACCATGTTCGCCTGCGAATAACCAGACATGGCTCAGCCTCGTCCATTTTCAATAACCGCCGAACTCTTGCCGTCGGCATTGACGCTCGTATAACGTGCTCCGCGGTATGCAAAGGAGCGACTTTCGACAAATACACATTGGGCGTGATGGTCGTAAAATCGATGTCGAGATAGTCAGGTGCCAGCAGCGGGCACACATACCGATCCTCGAGCTGAATGGGCTGCCCACTTTCCAAATGCAAAATTACAGAGTGAAAAAGTCTGTCACCAGGTCGAACCTCGAGTCTGTCTACCAGCCTCTCGTCCGCAGCTGCTTCATCGAGAGTAAGCACCTTCGCCGAATGCGTATGTCCCCTCGCCCGTATTTCATCCGCTATATTGCGAACTCGCAATACGTCAGAATGCGGCCGCGAATCGGCGACAAAAGTGCCGACGCCAGCCAACCGAACCAGATATCCGTCTTCAGCCAATTCTCGTAGCGCGCGATTTATTGTCATTCGCGACACGCCTAGTTCGTCGACCAATTCGTTCTCGGATGCCACACGATCATTCGGCTGCAGCTGACCGTCCTGGATCATCCGCAAGATATGAGACTTGACTTGTTTGTAACGGGGTTCTGCCCGATTGATCGATATGACCTGACTACCCATATTATTTCCATCCCACCGCGCCGCTACTCGAACATCGAGGCCGCATTGTTAAGCTCACAAAAATTGCCGCGTACTGTATGGTAACCAGGCGCCGCTGTCGCGCAAGGACTCCTCCACCTAGATTTGAGCTGTTTCTAGAGCAGCGGGACCAGTCTGCCCACGATATTCTCGTTAGATTCCAAAATCATCAAAGAACACGCGTGATTCGGGCACGCCGAACTCCGTAATCATTTGTCTTGTCGCCGCCAGCATCGGTGGCGGCCCACAAATATAGAATTCGCAGGAGCTTAAATGCCGATTCCGCGTCAATAATGAATCGCGGGCAGTAAGGTGTACGAACCCTGTTGGCCCGATCCAGTCATCATTTTCCTGAGGTTCAGAAAGCACCGGCTGCCAGTTAAAATTAGCAAACTTGGTCTCCAGTTCATCGAAATCACCTACATAAAACAAATCCTTACGGCTACGTCCGCCGTACCAAAAATCGATTCGGCGTTTACTGCTATGGTAAATGTGGCTTTCAGCCGATAACGCCTTGTCCGAGGTAACGACAGACATGTCATAGGTGACCTCGGCTTGACAGTACAATCGAACTCCTTGGCGCCTGGCGTGCTCCGGAACCACCTTGAGGTCCGCGAGCGTCTCTGCTGCATCGGGAGAAAGACTCACAACACAAAGACCGCAGGTACCGCCGCCACAGTTGGACGGCAGGACAATGTCCCCTTTGGACAACTCGTCGTATGGCTTTTCCGAATCGTCTGTCAGCAAAATAGCGTTGCTGACGACCCCTTCGCCTGCGTAATAATATTCCGTTAGTTCAATCGCCGTGTCCTCCCCCACCGGAGAAACCGTTTCTCCGGTGATCGCATTCAGCAAGGCTGTTGAAGATTCATGCGTAACAATGTAATGCGGTTCGTCCAATCGGGACACAAGGTCGACCCGAATCGCACCCGGGAATTGTTCAAGAACGGCAGACACCGAATATAGTAGGGGTAGATTGTGGTCTATCGGCCGATTGACGTTTTTGACTAACGAATCACCATGGATAAAATCGACATGAACCCTCGCCATATAAGCGCCGCTGACCATCCAAAATAGCACTTGGACACCAATGATCAGGGCGATCCATTTATGCAACTTTCGCGCGAGAAGGGGCGCTTTCATGATTAATTACCCGATACCGACTGGTTAACCAGGACTCGCAGCCAAACGATCAATCAAAAGTAAGCGAGACAGCGGTACCGCCGTCTCGCCTTAATTCCTTATGGACTACTGCTCATTCCCATCGATGTGTATATCGCACGTAACCGCGTCGACCAATGAGATCGTAGGTCATCGTGTCTGTATTGGCATCAGTCCATGACGCAACGTACGGCGCTTGCTCGTCCCAAATGTTGTCAATACCGATCTCGATAGTCGAATTGTCGTTAAAGAGATAAGCACCCTGTAAGTAATGATATGACACTGATTCGATTTTTGCTCCTATGTCCGGCGGTGATGCATTGAAATCATCGCCTTCGCCGATGTACTGTATCGCGTAATTACCGGACCACTTATCAAGCTGAAAATTCATCGAAAAATACGACCGCACCGTCGAAAAACCGCCGTTGCCGCCACCGATATGGCCGTCGAAAACGATTGGGACAGCACCCTCGAACGCTGTTATTTCGTATTTGTTCAGAAGCGTCGTATTCCAACTAAACGTCGTATCAAAACCACCAACATCGACGTTGTAAACAAGTCCAATATCGACGCCGTTGACGCTTTCATTACCCGTATTGACCGGCACAGCGGACAAGAAGTTGACGTCGCCACTGATTGCACTGCGCGTGAAGCTGGCATCCGAACAGAATGGATGTGCCAAATTGATCGTGTTGTAGCAAACGTCCAGTTTGGTTGACCCCGGTATTTGCGTAATTGCATCGGTGATTTCGATATCATAATAGTCGATCGTCAACGAGAAACCATCCAGGAACGTTGGTTGCCAAACGAGACCAACGGTGAACGTTTCCGAGCTTTCCGGATTAAGATTCGGGTTACCGCCGACTGTCGTCAAAATAGTATTACCTAATTGCATAAATCCGACCGGTACGCCGTCGGCCTGGCAATTGATGTAGATAATATCGGTCGAGCTCAGAAGGTCCCATCCGGAGCACGGATCCGTCGTGGTCAGATTGCCTTCGGCGACGCCACCGAAAAGTTCATTGACATTGGGTACCCTGAATGCCGTCGTGAAGTCGGCGCGTATCTTGAATGAATCGACAATTTGCCAGTTCACGCCCACCTTGTAATTGTCGGTGCCGCCAAAGGTATCGTAATCTGAATATCGGAAAGCAACGTCAAGATTAAGAGCCTGCGCAAGCATCACTCCCTCAAGAAGCGGCATGCTTGCCTCCACGTAGATTTCATTGGCTTTCACAGTACCGGTAATCGGATCGGCTGCGTTCGTGTTTGCTCCTCCGATTATGACCAGTGAATCCGGGTCTCTCCAGCCTGTGTCCTCTCGCGATTCCACACCGGCTGCAATCATGAATGGGCCAGCCGGCATATCAAACAACTCGCCTGATATGTTCGCTGTCACACTTTGCTGCTCGTTGCCGCCGGTGCCGATCATGGTGAACAACATGTAGTCAAATGCACCCTGCGACATATTGCCTAATCCGAGAATATTCGTGCAAGGAATCTCTGTTGTGCCGCAGACGCTTGTATCCAGCATATCAGCCAGGCGGAACAGGTTTACGATATTGGTAGAGCCGTCTGTACCGGTATTACGCCCCCAGTTGATGGCGGCATCCCACTTCCAATTGTCGCCAATGTCACCTTGCAGACCTGCGACAAAGCGAAAGGTGTTGGTTTCCTGGAAGAAATCACGATTGCCGCTCTCAGCGAATCGTCGACGTTCCACAAATACATCCTGACCGGTAGGATTGGTTGGGTGACTCGCCGGGATAAGAATGTCTCGAACCGTCGTTGGCGACGCGGGTTGATCCGTTTGACGATTGGTAAACATCAACTCGCCGAACACCTCAACTTTGTCATTCAACTGTCGGTTTCCGAAGGCTGAAAATGACAGGCGCTCCAGAGGATTTACCGCATTAAACGACTGGTTGAAATCGAAGTTGTGGATTAGGGGATCATACAATGCCCATGAAAACGGATCGCCATTTGGATCCTGATTAAAGTTGATTCTTGTTCCGTCAGGGAAAAGTGCGCGACCACCGACGGTGCTACTGCTGCCGAAGCAGACAAGCTCTCCATTGACTTCCGACCTTGGACAATCGACCCGATCTGGCATGTAGACCTCGCCAGCACTCTGAAAACTAATGCTCGCCATCAGGCTACCTTTATCGTTCGTTACACCCCAAGTCAGGTCAAGCTGAAGCTCTTCTCCATCGCCCTCAAATGCGGCGCCTGCTTTTATCGACGCCTCAACGCCTTCAAATTGTTTTTTCGTAATGATGTTGACGACACCTGCTACTGCATCGGCGCCATAAATAGCAGACGCGCCATCTTTCAGGACTTCAATGCGATCAACTATTGACATTGGAATCATGCTGAGGTCGACCGCCGTATTGGCGCCAGTACCACCCGCCACGATGCGTCGACCATTCAAGAGCACCAGCGTTCTGTTGATTCCCAATCCGCGCAGGTTTATTTGCGGCGTGCCCCAGCCGTTAGAAACCCAGTAAGCGGATGTTTGATTGCCGCCGAACCCTGCCGATGACGGCAGCCGCTGCAGCAGTATCTCAAGCGAGGTCACACCAGTCGCTGCAATTTCCGACGCGGTGATAATGGTGACCGGGCCAACGCTGGTGAGGTCCTTCCGAGCAATTCGACTTCCTGTAACGATGACCTCTTCAACAGCCACCGACTCCGAGTCCTGCGCCGTTGCGGTTCCGGACAGCCCGGCGGTAATCCCACCTATGAATGTCAGTATTGCGATATTGATGTTAATTTTCATGATTTTGATTCCCCCGATAAAAAGGTTCTGCGTTGCTGTTTAGACGTCCAAGTGTCTATATCCGGCCAATATCTTCGATCACTCTGTATTCACAATTAGAGTCATCTTGTATTGACTTGTATAGACAATCCTAGATCGGCGAATATACTCCCGCGATATCGCTTTTGCAATCAACATTTCGTTGTAACCGAAAGTGGCTACCAAACAACTCTGGTGCTCGCCCTAAACTATCGCAAGCGACCGATTTATAGCTGCTATCTATAAACTCCCACATTTCTTTACTGCTTGACCGGCCTCGGTGTACTGTGGGCATGTACGACTTTCCGCTCGCCGTCGATGCGACGAAACAGGAACGTCTGGTGGCCTCGATTGTGTATTTCCCTGCCATCTCGTCTTACCGTTACCTTAAGCTCGGCGTCCGCAATCGCCCAGGCGAATTCGCCTTCAACATGGGTTTCAATGTTGCTCAGGTTCATTTCAAGCGCCTCTAAGGCATCACCCTCTGGCTCTGTATGGTGGTCAATACGGTCGCTAAGACCGTCACGCGTTAGTCAGATTGCTCTTGAATCAATCTATAGTTGTCTATACAATGTTAGACGACCCGTACAGCGTGTGTGGACTCGGCGCCAACTGTAATAACAAAAAATGAAAACTACGATACCCGACACTATCCGCAATACACTCGACGACGCTACGGAGTAAACACAATGTTTAGGATTTTCACTCGGAACCTAATGCCTCGGATATTTGTCTTTTCCGCTGCCATTCTTTCCAGTGAGGCGGTATTTGCACACGGTATATCCGAAGAAGCCAGGCAACGCATGATCGACGGCGGTAATCTCGAATACATACGTCTCGGTGCGGAGCACATGATCACGGGCTATGACCACCTGCTCTTCCTGTTTGGCGTGATGTTTTTTCTCACGCGCTTCCGAGACATCGTCATGTTCGTCAGCGCGTTCACGATCGGTCACACGATCACGCTTATTTTCGCGACCTACCTGCAAATCACGGCCAATTACTATCTCGTGGACGCATTTATCGCGGTGACTGTGGCCTACAAGGGATTTGAGAATCTCGACGGCTTCAAAAAGTATCTCAACGTCGAATCGCCAAATCTTCTGCTGATGGTGCTGTTGTTCGGCCTGATTCACGGATTCGGTTTGTCCACCCGTTTGCAGCAATTGCCAATAGCAGAAGACGGCGGAATGCTGCTGCATATCCTATCCTTTAATTTGGGTGTCGAAATTGGACAGATCATCGCGTTGATCGTGATGTTGGGAATATTGCGCATCTGGCAGCAACGTGCGCACTTTCCGATTGTCAGCAAACTCGCAAATTCTGGGCTCATCGTGGCCGGGGCGATGTTGCTGATGATGCAGTTGCATGGTTACATTCACCTCGTTAATGGTGAAACCTTTCCAATCAACCGTGATGATCACTCACACGTGCATATGGACATGCAGGCGCAAGCGCCGACACCTATACCGAGAAACGTTCCGTCACATGAGTAACTGGAGGAAATTCAAAATGACTTCTAAACAATCGAAGACCTCGTCAAAATCCAACGCTGTTCTGTTCGGTCTCATGATGCTGGTGTCGTTCGCGACCGCCGAAGCACATCAGACCTACCTCATCTCGGACCTGTACGTAATGAGGCCCGGAACGGACAACTATCTAACATTGAAAAACGGCACTTATCATGAAAGTGGGTACTCGATCACACGCAAGATGTCGCGTGATATCAGTATTGTGATGGGCGGTGAGCGCAAAACGCCGCCGGACAACGAAGTGTCCGATGTCGATTCAAATCCAAAATACAAAAGCACCTACATCAAGGTATTCGCGGAACAAGAAGGTACTGGCCTGGGAGGTGTCGCCGCCAAACCCGATTATATTGCCCTGCCGGCAGAAATGTTCGCGGGCTATCTCGAGCACGAAGGCATGACGGACGCGCTGGCGGAATTCGAGGCTACCAACGAGCTGCAAACCATTCGCGAGCGCTACACCAAGCACGCAAAGGGAATTTTTCAGGTTGGCAAGCCGTTGACCGACGACTACAAGCACACACTCGACTACAAGGCCGAGATATTTGTCGAGCAGAACCCAGGTGACGTTGGGGTCGGTGACGAAATGTCAATACAGGTTCTGTTCGAAGGCAAACCCCTTGAGAACCAGCTCGTTTTTGTGAGCTATGCCACCCGGGAAGAGCCTGCCAACGCCAATATACCTGAGCTCAGTGCCTACTCTTTGCGGACGGATGAGAATGGACGAGCGAGCTTTAAAATCACCAAGAAAGACAAGTGGTACATCCAGATGATTCATATGCAGAAGATCGTCGATGAGGATGCCGACTATGAGTCGAACTGGTCGACCATCACGTTCGAGATTCAATAGAGAGTCGATAACAGCAGTTATTCGAAAGTATTCAGGAGAGAAACAATGACTAAAATGCGTAAAGCCGCTACGGCGGTCATCGCTATCGTGACCATTGCAGCAACGACACCGGTCCTGGCACATGAGATGTTCCTCAAGGCGGCGGAGTCCGTCGTCGCGCCGAATTCGGATACGGTCGTTCGCCTCATCAACGGCACCTTCGTCCAAAGTGAAAATAGCATCAGCCGAGATCGCATGAAAAATGTCAGCATCATGGCGAATGGTGTCGTAACGAACCCACCCGACGCTGACTGGTACGATGACGAAAACTCGTCCTATCTTAAGTACCGTACTGGCGAGGCAGGAACCTACGTCATCGGCGTGTCAACGCGCCCCAACATGATTACAATGACGCCCGAGGATTTCATCGCGTATCTGAAGCATGACGGTATCTTGGATTTACTCGAGACATTTGAACAAGAAAACGAGCTGACTGAAGTGCGTGAACGTTACTCGAAGCATGTACGCACGATCGTCCAGATCGGCGATAAAAAAACGGCTGACTATGCGAATCCACTCAACTATCCGGTGGAGATTCTGCTTGATCAGAATCCGTACGAGCTCAAGTTTGGTGACAACTTGAGCTTTCGTGTGCTGGTCAATGGTAAATCGGCCGCCAATCAACTGGTGCGAGCGAGCTATGAAGGTTTCCATGGCCACGACGCATCGGGCGGTCACTTCAATTCTTACAATCTACGCACGGATAAAGACGGTCGTGCCAGCTTCCTCCTGAACAACAAAGCGCTTTGGTATATCTCACTGATCAACATGCAAAAGATCGACGACCCCGCGGCAGATTACGAATCCAACTGGGCGACGATTACATTCCAGGTGCAGTGACCCGAAATCGGCTGTTTTGAAGCGCGAGGGATAGAAGATGGTGAACATAAGTGTCTCTAAGGTTCTGCCGTTCTGCGCATTGGCCTTGATAACGTTGTGCGGGCAAGTTGTAATAGCGGACGTTGCTCACTGGACAACCGTGAAGCCCGAAGTCGTTCATCAAATCAACAGCAACAATGAAGTTGGCGTGGCGACCGCCGACATCGGGATCTACTACCCCTCGAATCTCGACAAGGCATTCACCGATCGGTTTTCATTGAATGATCTGATTGAAGACTTCGTGCAGGCAAAAAGAATTTTCGCCGATGCTGGGGTGCAGCTGAACCTTCTTTGGATTAAGACGGGCGAGATCGATTCGTCTTTCTTCGAGATTCAGGCCAACAACACCGCAGCAACGACGCCGGGAGGTCAATATGCCAATATGTACGTGGACAGTCGGCGCCAGCGGGCTGGCCTGTCGCAGGAAGCGCTGAACGCGTTTGAGTCCATTGTCGAGCAACACGAGAACAACGATCGTACGGTATTCCTGATCGTATTGCAGGACGTTTTCATGTCTTTTTACGAGCAGCAGGACGAGAGAACCTGGGAAGTGCGTACCATAACGACCGGGGGATTGTCTTTTCCATCCTACAGCTACCAACATATCCCACGGCGATTGCGTGGCGTAATCACAATCAATAAAAGCAATCCGATTCGAAGTATCGTCGCCCATGAGCTCGGTCACAAACTGATCAACGTTAGCCACGAATACAATGACATCGCCCCGCAGCACGAGGTCCGGGCCGAAGGTGGATTGATGCTCTATGGTAGCGGCACGGATATCCCAGCGGGCAAGGCAGGCCGGTGGCACAAGGAAAGGCTCCACCTTTCTCCTTATATCTACATACAAACAGAAGTCGGAGTGCGGACCTGGAACGCAGACTATAAAGAACGCGGGCATTATTACGATCCGATCTACGGCGACAAAGTCATAGAGTTTGGACCTATAGAAGCGTACGCCGAAAAATAGAATTGCCGGTATGAATAGTGCACACAACTTCATCTTGAAAGCGGTAATACTTTTCGCGGCTCTTTCGATAGTCAATCATCAATCGGCACGGGCGGATACGCCGATTGATGCAGCGGAACTGCTTCAGCAGTATCGACTCAGCGAAACTGTCGTGTCACCTGACGGACAACGCGTTGCAGTTGTTGTAACCGAACCTATAGAAGGTGATCAGAAACGCAGCAGCATATGGCTCTACGAGCGGACCTCCAATGTGTTCCGACGGCTGACAACGGCCGGCAAGATCGACAGCTCACCTCGTTGGGCGCCGGATGGCCGAACGCTCGGTTTTCTTTCAGAACGAGAGGATGAGAAGGCTCAAATTTTCCTCCTTTCAATGGCTGGCGGCGAAGGCGAGCACCTGTCCAATGCTGGTTCCGGTATTAGCGAGTTCGAATGGTCGCCTGATGGGAGCGCCATCGCCTATCTGGCAAAAGATGAAGCCGAAGAACAATCAGAACAAGACGAAAACAACAAGGACGACGAAAGAGTCGTCAGCGAAGACTACAAGGCCTCCAAATTGCGAAGTATTGAGATTACGTCGCGAGAAGTGAATGAGGTACTGGCAGAGGGTAATTGGGCTGTTTCTGAATTCGCATGGCTACCCAATAATGAGCAGTTAGTGGTCGCGGCAAACAATATTCACAATCCGGAAATTCTGGCCGACGAGCTTTACGTCGTCGATAGCAATGGAGGGAAAATGCGTGGCTTAGGTAAGCCAGATGGACCGTTCCAAGGTCTCCAAGTTTCACCGAACGGTAAGACTCTTGCTTATGTCGGCGTTTCCGACGGCGGACCGGAACCACATGATGTCTACCTGCAATCAATCGCCGGTGGAACACCTAAGAATCTAACATCCTCCATCATCGATCGCCCAATCTCCACACTTGCTTGGATCAATAGTGACTCGCTAGTGATACTCGCAGCCGAAGGATTTGGCAGCACGCTTTACCGTGTAAACATGACGGGCGAAGTGACGCAGCGGCAGAACTTTTCTGATCAGTTGCTGTGGCACGTTGCGGTTAAAGGGTCCCTGCGGGCATCCATACGTTCGAGTTCCGTATCGCCGCCCGAATTGTGGATCTCCGACGGCAAAAATGATCAACAAGTAAGCAATCTGCATACTGATTTTCCGAAACTAATATCACCGGAAATTTTTCGCTATGCCAGCGATGACGGCATGGAGATCGAAGCTGCGCTTTTTATGCCTATCGAGCCCGGGAACTCACTGTTACCGCTAATCACGCTGGTGCATGGCGGACCCGCCGGACGATGGTCGCACCGTATCAACAATTGGATTCAGCTACTCGCCGCGCGCGGGTATGCGGTATTTGCCCCCAATATCCGCGGCTCGGTTGGTTATGGACTGTCATTCGTACGTTCCAATCGGCGAGACTGGGGTGGCGGAGACTTTCGCGATGTCATGGCGGGAATCGATTATCTCATTGATCGTGGCATCGCTGATCCGGATCGCCTTGCAATTGGCGGGTGGTCATACGGCGGATATATGAGCGCCTGGGCGGTAACTCAGACCCATCGATTCAAGGCCGCCGTCATCGGCGCACCCATGACCGATCTGGCGGTCGAATACGGAACTGAGATAGCGGACATCAATGCCTACGATACCTGGTATCTCGGGTCGCCTTACGAAAATCTTGACGATTTCATTCGCATGTCACCGATAACCTATGTCAAGAACGCTCGTACTCCTTCTCTGATATTGGTGGGTGAAGATGATCCGATCGATCCCATAGCGCAATGCTGGCAGTTCTACCGTGGCCTTAAGCGATACGACGTAGACGCGGAAATGGTGATATATCCGCGCGAACCTCATAGAATTCAGGAAGAGTTGCACAGACTGGATGTACTCGAACGAATGACGGAATGGTTTGACCGATTTCTAAACTGAAGCACAGCAATCGTGCGATTAGCAAGTGACAGCCTTGTCACGATATTTTTGATTCCAAAAACCGATATTTCGCGAACAGCCAGGAGATTACAATGCGGCCTACGATGTTGAAGTTCTGTGCCTTTCTACTGGCACTCCAAATGATACATTCGGCAGCGGCTCAGGATAATGATTTGTACATCCAAGCCGGACAATTGCTGGATGTGCGGTCCGGCACGCTATTGACGGATCAAATCCTGATTGTGCGCAACGAGCGAATTGTCAAAATTGCTGCGATCACTGATGTCGTTCCAGCGAGCGACGCGACTGTGATAGATCTCACTCGCTACACCGTACTACCGGGCCTGATCGATACCCATACCCATCTGACGTCGAGCGGCAACGTGCATGGCTAC